>Ga0326727_10011169_pt1 | contig 21041 bp, 15 predicted proteins | sample MB2enrmetagenome_FD_207643 | JGI IMG/M metagenome (GOLD analysis project Ga0326727, IMG submission 207643) | Lab enriched peat soil microbial communities from McLean, Ithaca, NY, United States - MB29MY | ecosystem: Environmental > Terrestrial > Soil > Wetlands > Peat | place: USA: New York...
CCATCAGCTTGCCGGCCTGCCCCGCTGGATGATAATTCGAAACGGGAACACTCGGAACACGTAGCGCTGCGGGCAATGACTGGGCGCGATCCACCTGTGCGAGCAACGCCGTGGTCAGCGCATCCAACTGAGCCGCCGTGAAGGTATATTGCGGCATCTTCATCTGATTGCCGGACGCTCTTGGTTCGCGAATCTTCGTCGCAATGTAGTCAGGCAACGTATGGGGAACACCTGGCGGGAACAGGACCGTCGCCAGCGAATGGCTTCCTATGGCGGTTAGCTCGGGAGCGAAGTTCTCCGGTTTTATGATGCCGTTGATCTCATGGCATGATGCGCAGCCGCGCTCGTTCACCAGCGTTTTTCCGTGCGCGATTTGGTCTTTCGAGGCCGCGTCCAGATGCACGTTAGCTAGAAAATCGCTGTCCGTTTTGGCTTCCAGGAAGCCGGCAAGAAGCGCAGTCTGCTTGTCCGTGAAGCGGTAGCGCGGCATGCCGGTATGGGGCGCATAGTTCTTCGGGTCGCGCAGCCATTGTTCGATCCAATCGGGTTTGACTTTCGATCCGATGCGAGTCAATTCCGGCCCCACATTACCGCCCACCATTAAGCCGGCGGCGTTTTGCACGGCATGGCAGGAGGCACAGAAAGCTTCGCCGTAGACACTGGCGCCTTCCTGTGCGGCTGTTGACGTGGAAGCCAGAGTTGCCGTGGCCGTGAATGCGGGCGGTGTACTCTGGCTCATCAGGAATGCGGAGATATCGCGTGCATCCGGGTCGCTCAATTTGAAATCCGGCATGGTGGCGGTCGCGGCATAAGCCTGCGGGTTCTTCAGCCACGCGTAGATCCATTCACGAGTCGTTTTGGCGGCGATGTGCGTAAGCGGCGGAGGCTCTCCCGTGGCGGTCATGCGCTCGCCGCCGGGGGTCTTCACCACATGGCAGCTCACGCAGCCATACTGCGCCAGCAGCTTTCTCCCCTGATTGAGTTGTGGCGTACCGGCGAGAGCATTCTGGTGGCATTGCCCGCAGGACGATTCGAAGTAGCGAGCCGGAAGCATCGGCTCTTCCCAGGCTTTGGTGCTGCGGTGCGCCTCTTCCACAGTGGTCGCCGCGCCTTGCCCGCGATGGCACATCACGCAGCCAAACTCATTCAGTGAATGTGGGATGGGCGGATGCGGCCGGTAAGGCTGCATGCTGACGTCGACCAGTGAAGCCTCTCTCATGGCCACGTGACAAGTGGTGCAGCGATCCACCACGCCGATTTCCGGCAGCCAGGTTTGTTGAATGCCGGGCTGGAAACGGCGTTCCAGAGTGATGGCATCGCTACGGTGCCGGATCAGCTTCTGGTATCCGGCCTGATAGCGCTGCCACTGGCGGAAGTAATCCTTCGCGGGAACCACGGCCAGCAGCACAACCAGAACGACCGCCAGTGAACCGAATGTGCGTGGGGGATCCGCGAACAGGAATTGCCACGCCGCTGCGACCTTGCTCATTAACGCGTTGCGCTTCAATCCCATGGCCACACCCACGCCCAGCCCGCGCCGCGAAAGAAAGTTCCAATTACGGTCAGTAGAGAAGCCTCAATGAGGAACCACGTCATGATCCAGAACGACAGCGGCTTGGACACCAGCCACCGGCGGAATCGCTGAGGCGATGCCGGTGAGCTGGCTGCTGCCAGAAACATCAGACTCGCCACCAGTAGCGTGGGCGCCACAATGGCCCATACATCGAGCACCAGCATGACCACCGTCAAGGCGCCTACAACGATGCCCAGTATGCGCAGTCTTTTCGTCTTGTTCTTCAGCCATAACCCTTCGGCCTCCACGTTGATATTGAAATAAGGAATTACGATGAGTCCGATCACCACCATGGCGGGGATCAGGACGCCGGCGATAACCGGCGGGAAATAGTGCAGCAGCTCTTGTAAGCCCAGGAAATACCAAGGCGCCTTGGCTGGGTTGGGGGTCTGCATCGGGTCTGCCAACCCCTCCAGCGGCGCATCCCAGATTAGGGCCAATATCACCAGCGCGAGCGCCAAAAGTTCGATGGCCACCGCCGCGCGGAACAGCGTCTCCGGCCACGTCATCACCAGCGCTTCGTATTTTGCTTTGACGTGCGGCGATACGCGGCGCGTCACGAACGCCAGGCGCACCGGTGTCTTCCGGCTGTTCGAATCCAGCACCGCCTCGAACTTGGGAGATTCAATCATCGGATTTCGCCTTGCCTGCCGCCTTGCCGATATAGAGGCCGCCATCCTTGCGGATGCGCCAGAAGTGGATGCCGATAAACAGGAACGCGGTCAGCGGCAGAATCACGCAGTGCAGCACATAGAAGCGCAACAGCGCATTCGCGTTCACCGTGTTGCCTCCCAGCATCATGAAGCGAATCTTCTTCCCGAGAAACGGAACCGCGGACATGATGTTGGAACCCACGGTGATGGCCCAGTAAGCCAGTTGATCCCACGGCAAGAGATAACCCGTGTAACTCAGAAGCAGAGTTACGATGAGCAGCACCACGCCGATGACCCAGTTGAACTCACGAGGTGGACGATAGGCGCCGCGATAGAACACCTTGAACATGTGCGCGAATACCAGCAGCACCATGGCGTGCGCGGCCCAGCGATGTAAATTGCGCAGAAACACACCCGCCGACACCGCGAACTGCAGGTCTTTCATGTCGGCATAGGCTTGCGGCACCGAGGGATGGTAGTAGAGCATCAGCGGGATGCCTGTGGCGACCAGGATCATGAAGGTCGCCAGGCTGAGCGTTCCCAGATACCAGGTGACGCTGAAGTTGAGAGCGGCACGCCGCATCTTGACCGAGAACAGATGCAGGAAGATATTTTGCTGGATGGCGAGCGAGCGGTGCAGATTGGTGGCGCCGGTGCCGCTGCGGAACAGCGAGCGCCAGAGACGTGTCTCCCGCAAATCGTTGACGTACGCTTCCAGAGGATTCGCCATCTTAGGTCCTCAGGTATTGCCGAGCCGGGACGATGCTCGCACGGTCTACCATCAGGTCGCCTTCATCCCCTATCCACATGCGAAGCCACGCCAGCGGCTTCGGCGCCGGTCCTTCCACCTTTACGCCTTCCACGTTGAACTTGCTGCCATGGCAGGGGCAGGCGATCTGGTTTTGCGCAGGGGCCCAAGCCGTGAGGCAGCCCAGATGCGTGCATACCGCGGTGAGCGCATAGAAGCCTTCCGGTCCGTGGACGATGTAGATGCCGGCCTTCGGATCAGCCGTAACGGAGCCTTGCGGATAACGGTCCGGCTTGCCCAGCGAGGTGATGGGCGAGGGCTCATAGAGCACATTAGGTGCGAGGAATTCGTAGCCAAAAACAGCCGCGCCGGCACCGGCAACGCCCAGGCTGACCAAGCCCAGCTTCACGAAGGCATCGCGGCGTTTGCAGCCAGGGTCTACTTTTGGATCTTCCACTGGTTCTTCCGTCATCGGTCACCTCACCAATTGATAAGCTTCCATCGTGATCACCTGCACCGGGCAACGCTCCGCGCACAGGCCACAACGGATGCAACGCGTTTCGTCCTTGATCATGGCCGAGCCTGTGATCACACCAAGCTCCTCAGCCGCAACGTCGTCCAGTTCCACGCGGTAGATCTCCGGGTTCTGCTGGATGTGATCGATCAATTCGGGCGTGAATTCGATCTGTTCCAGCGGGACCAGGGAGAGACAATTCTCCGGGCAAATATCCACGCATCCGCCGCATAGAATGCATTGCGATCCATCCGCCTCGTTCCCTTCGAACACCGTATTGACCCAGCAGCGCAGGCAACGGCGCGCCTCGCGCATGGCGCTCACTTCATCGAATCCGATCTCCACTTCGGTCACTCCCGTGCGGCGGTCCAGCGGGACCATGGGCACGGACTGGCGATCCCAATTCATGAAGTCCGAGAACATGCGGTGGCGGTCCAGAACTTCTACTTCGATTTCCGGCTCGGGCCGCTTGCGTCCCATCAGGTATTCGTCAATGGACGCGGCGATTTTGCGGCCATCGCCCACGCTGTCGATTATCAGGCGAGGTCCAAACACGCAATCGCCGCCGGCGAAGACGCCCGGGGCGCTGGTCATCAACGTGTTGCGATCGGCCACGATGAGTCCGCGCGGTGACACCTGAACGCCATCTTCGGGTTGCAGGAAGTCCAGATTGGCGGCCTGGCCGATGGCCATGATGATGGTGTCGCATTCGATGACGGATTCGCTGTTGTCATAGAAGGCGGGATTGAATTTTCCGTTGGCGTCGAAGACCCATTTGGTATTGAGCGTTTCGAGGCCCGTCACTTTTCCGTTGATTCCGATCACGCGCTTCGGTCCGCGCCCGGCACGCATGGTGATGCCTTCCACTTCGGCTTCTTCGATTTCCTCCAATGCCGCCGGCATCTCTTCGCGCTTCTCCAGACAAACGATGCTGACTTCGCGCGCGCCCATGCGCATGGCCGAAAGCGAGATATCCACCATCTCTTTGTTGGCGACGGCCGCGATATTGGAATCGCTTGGGATCTCCCCTTCGGGTTCCAATCCGTGCTGCTTGACGACTTCTCGCGCGGCGGAGCGAGCTACGTCCATAGCCACGTTTCCGCCACCGATGACGACCACCTTTTTGCCCACCGAGAAGCGGTAGCCGAGATTGGCATTCAGCAGGAAATCGATCCCTTTGTGGACGCCATCCAGGTCTACTCCTGGAATGGAAAGGTCGCGGCTGCGGTGCGCGCCGACGGCGATGACGACGGCATCGAAGCCTTGCGGGCGCAAGCCGGCGATCGTGAAGTCGCGGCCTGCCTTGGCGTTCACCTGGAGCGTGACATTTCCGATGTCGACGATTTCGCGGATCTGCGCGTCGACTACGCTGCGCGGCAAACGATATTCGGGAATGCCCAGACGAAGCATGCCTCCGGCGACCGGGGCCGCTTCGAAGATGGTCACCGAGTAGCCCATCACGGCCAAATCATTGGCGGCGGAAAGCCCTACCGGACCACTTCCCACGACAGCCACTCGAAACGGAAGCTGCGCGACCGGGTGGCGATTCAAGTCCAGCGGATGCCTGGATTCAGGGCCGTGCCGTTCCGTGAGGAAGCGCTTCAGCGCGCGGATGGCGATGGGCTTGTCGATGGCTCCGCGGCGGCAAGCGGTTTCACAAGGGTGCGCGCACACGCGGCCGCAGATGCTGGCCATCGGATTTGGATCGCGCGCCACACGATAGGCTTCTTCGAACTTACCCTCTGCCGTCAAAGCGACGTAGCGCCCGGCGTTGGTTCCCGCCGGGCACGCCATCATGCAAGGGAAGTTGCTGTTGAGCCAGTCGCGGTCAACCGTCTTGTTGTGAAAACGCATCCGCATTTTTATTTGGAAGGAGCGAAGTCCGCGCTGGAATCGCCCGCCACTTTGACAGGCTTGGTCTGCACTTTGGAGCCTTCGTGCCAGGCTGAGACGGAGTACTGGCCGTCGGGCACGTTGGCGATTTTGTAATTGCCATCCGCATCCGTCAATGCGAAATAAGGCGTTGGACTCACGATGATGTAGGCGGACATTTCAGGGTGCACATTGCAGAGCAGAGGCACCACGCCGGGTGTATCGAACTTGAATTCACGCGTCTGTCCGGAGGGCCATGTTCCCAGGTTGTGGCTCAGCTTCTTGTTCCCGCTGATGGCCGGCCAGAAAATGTTATGGGCGACCTTATCGCTATTCAGAAACGTGACCGTGGCCCCAAGAGGCACCGCCGCCACGTGCGGCTGGAAAAGAAGTCCTTTTTGATCGATGACTATCTTCTCAGTGGGCGCGGGGAAAGTCTTGCCTGCAATCGCTTCGATGTAAACCACGGAGGCTCCTTTCGCGCTTACCTTGCCGGAAAGCGTACTGCCGGAAGCCGCGACGGCATACGCGGACAGACAACTGAGCACTGCAATGAATACAACCTTTTTCATGGGAAATCCTTTCGAGATGTGTCAGTAAACGAATTCCAAACCAAGCAGCGCAGTATTCACGCGGAACGGATCGATGGCCTGCTGCAATCCAGTCACGGGATCGGTGAGCACGGTGACCGACTGTTTGGGGCGGATCTGATACTCAAACGAAGCCTTTATATTGGGGTGAATCAGGAATTGAATTCCCGGCGTGAAACGGTTGCGCTCGGAGTTGAAGGGGCCAAAATACGGGGTGTTGGTTGCCAGCATGAGACCGTTGATGCGGTCGGCGCTGGAGTTTACAGCATCCCACCTGGCGATGGCCATGATCCACGGAAGAACCAGGTAATCCGCTTCGACGAAACCGCCGTCGAACTTCGCCGGGATGCTGGTGATGAAGCCCGCGGGGGGAGGACTGGTGGCGCTCAGGGGCAGCGGGATCAGGACACCGTTGGCATCCACGGGGAGCAGGTTGTTGTCCCGGCCGTACATGTAGACACCGAACAGGTTGAAGGTCCGGTAGTTGAAGTTGATATCCCCACCGGCGCGATAGTAAGGCTCTCGAGCGTAGATTGTCGTGTTGCCGGTAGCCGTCTCGCCGATGTAACCCTGCTGCGATTTTCCTTCCAGGTAATAGGAACCGAAGCTGATGTAAGTGTGATCGTGAGGTCCTGTGGCGCCGGCTGCCTGAATGTCGTTGCGGCTTTCCTTGTTGCGCTCCAGATTGAAGCGATAGGACAAGCGCGCATACACGTCTTTATAGTTCGAGTCTGAGAAGAAGCCAACTCCGCCACTGCCTCCGCCAGTGGCGGAAGGGACATATGGGCTGTTGGTGGGCTCCATGCCGCTGTTGTTCTGGTTGAAGACGGCAACTGAGTAGTGATACCCCCCGTAGCTGTGGCCGCCGCTCAGTTCGACTCCCTGTACCGCGTCGGCGAGACCGAAAGCATTGTTCACGTTCTGAGACTGCGAGGCAATGGAACTGATGGCCCCAACATTCGCTTCCGTGTAGATATCGTATGGGCTCAGATTGATGCTTCTGGCTTGCCCGATGGGCAGGTCGAGTTCGAACTGGCCGGCGCGCACGGTGAACGAGTCCTTCGGCAGCTTGAGGAAGCGGCCAACGTCCACAAAGCGGAGGTAAGCATCGCCCAACCCACCGTTGGCATTGGCTCCGGCCACGCTGATATCGTCATCCACCCAAAATGCGATGTCGCTGCCGAAGTTGCCGGCTGTGAAGATGCTGAAGAACCCGGATTCAAAATCGGTACCGGGTATCACCTGGGGGAGCACGCCCGCGTTGGTGGACAGCTGGTTGAAGTTGTTTCGATTGCCCGACGTAAACTGCATGAAGTTATTCATACGCAGGCCAATGGGCGAGACTCCGGGGATCGAGCCGGGCCAGACGCTCTTGGGAAACACCTGCTTCTGAGCTTCGGCACCGAGCAGCGTCGGGGCCACCTTCATGAAATCCGCATCGTCTTTTGGGAACTTGAATCCGGCGTCTTTGAACGCCTTGCCGAAGTCATTCAGTTTTGGGAAATCCAAATGGCAGGTTGTGCATGAGGTTTGATACTCGCGCGAGAAAGCGGGTATCCCGTATGTCTTGGTTGGAACCACGGACAAGCAAATCGGGATCAGCACTATTGAACCTGGGATCAGAAGGTTGAGCAACCTTTTTGCGGACACTAGACGACTCCTCGTGGAGATGCTGAAGCACGTCGTCTACCCATGACAAGTTCATGATTCGATTGGACTTTTGACGGACAATGGGTGAAATGGCGCTAGCGGGGGCGCAAAAGGGCGCAGTTCACTGCCTTAGCGTGCAGTTGGAACAATAGGGCAGCCACTCGGACTGAAAAGCCGCCTGCGTGATTCCTGATACGGCCACGTTGGAAATGACATTGTCCGAACCGGTGCCTTGAAAAAGCGCCGAGGGACCTATGATGCCTTGCCCGCCAAAGTCGGCATTGAAGATGGAGTTACTGACCGCGCAACTGGTGCATGGCGCAGTATCTACAAAGAGGCTTTGGGTCCCGTCGGTGTTGCAATTCATGCGATTCACCGTGAGGTCTTGCGCGATGTCGATTTGGACGCACCAACCGTACGAGCCTGGTACTCCATTGGGCGATGTGCTGACATTCACCAGGTTTCCAGAGACCAGCGTGCGCGCGGAATAAACGCAGGGGTCATTAACGGTGCAGTAATTGTCCATGCCGGAAACCGAAACCCCCACGCCGGCTTGAATTGTGTTTCCGGTGATGGTGGTGTCCGATACCTGGGAGAAGTATTGAACGGGGTCCCCGAGGCCGATGCGCGGGGTCAGGAGAATCCCTTCGCCGCTCTGCCCTCCCGGGTAGCAGTTCTCGATGGTGTTGCCGGTGATCAGCACGCGCTCGGAGTTTTTCGACTCCCAGCAGTTTTTGTCGGCCCCATAGGATGTTCCTATCCAGTCCAGATCTTTGGTAAGCAGGTTGTCCTGGAACGTGATATCACCCGGCGTGATCTGGCTGGATGGAACAGTGGGACTGTCACCTGGGGCTCCAATGAAAAAGTCTTCGCTAGACGCGGAAAGGGTATTGCCCCGAAACAGGTACGGACCCGTGCCGCAAATGATCTCGACCGCGTTGGCTTCGGTGTTCAGAATACCGCTGGATTGCCAGCCGGTAATCTGAGAATCCAGCAGAGAGATGTTCTCGCCGTCGAGCAGCATGCCATTCTGCTGACCGTCCTGCATGTAGAGGCCGTTGACCGTGACACCGGAGAATGTGATACCGGACGGCGTGCCGGCAGGGTCCGGGTCGCAATCATTCGAGATCACGACGGCATGGTAGATGGGACCTTCGGTTGAAATGGTGATGCCCGTGATCCACCAGTTTTGAGCGGCACGGTCGGTGACATCGCCATCCCAGCCGAAACCTTCGGTGGCCGAGATGTTCATCAATGCCGGGTAGGTGTTGGGGGACTGGATATTGCAGGTTCCCGAGAGTTCCACATCGGCGACGCCGGGAATATAGAAATTTCCGACGAACAATCCGTCGCAAACGATGTTGGTTCCTGGGGCAGCGGCGTTTAAGACGGCCTGCAAGTCTTGCCCTTGCGAGACGGTCACGGTCTGGCTAATGGTGGGGGGCTGTGGATCAGGAACGCTGAGGGGCAGTGTCGGGCGCACGGGCGCCGCGATTAAAGAAAAGGAGAAGGAGAGGAAACCCAGAAACCTGGCAGCAGACATCTTACTGAGTAAGTGGGTCTGCTGCCGTTTTATTGCTTAGATATTTGTTAGATTATGCAGCACGATTTCTTTTGCCTGGACCGAAACTTCTTGTCCGAGGCGGAAAATCGCCGCGCGATTTCGAAGCGAACGACTTGGCCCCGCGCTCCTGGGTAGGGGCGAGAACCGTGCGCACATCCTCAATTTCCTGACGGGAACTGATGACTTGCGGCGCGATGTCCTGACGGACCATGCGGACCTTGCACTCGCTTTCGATACGGCGAATTTCGGAGCGCTCGCCTCTCACGCAGAAGGTGGAAGCCGTACCGCGCTGCCCTGCCCTGCCGGTTCGACCGACGCGATGAATATAATCGTCGGGAACCTGCGGCAGATCGAAGTTGACGACGTGGGCGACACTATCGACGTGGATGCCGCGAGCGGCAACGTCGGTAGCCACCAGGACGCGGTAGCGGCCATCCTGGAAACCGGCGAGCGCCTGATTGCGCTGGCTCTGTGAACGGTTGCCGTGCATCGCGACAGTTTTGAAGCCGAGTCCGGAGAGTTGTTTCGACAGGCGATCCGCACCGTGCTTGGTACGGGCGAATACGAGGAATGAACCTTCTTCCTGCTTCAGGAGGTGATTCAAAAGGCTTAGTTTGAGATTGTTTTCGACTTCATAGAGATGCAGGTCGATTTGTTCGGGGGCTTTCGCCGTCGCGCTGCCGCACGTGATGCGCACGGGGTTTTTGGAATGCCGCGCGATGAGCCGCTCCACGGAGCGTTCCATGGTGGCCGAGAAGAACATACTCTGGCGGTTGGCCGGGAGCACTGCAAGAATGGCTTCGATAGCCGGAAGAAAACCCATGTCGAGCATGCGGTCGGCTTCATCGAGAACCAGCGTTTCCACGGCTCTAAGATCTACGAGACGACGATCAAGAAAATCTCCGAGACGGCCGGGAGTTGCAATAACAAGACTGGCGCCGCGCTTAAGGGCATGACGCTGTGTGGTCTCGCTCATCCCGCCAACGACGACAGCGGCGCGCAGGCCCGTGCCCACGGAGAGCTTGGCAAACACTTCGCTGATCTGGATGGCCAGTTCGCGAGTAGGGCTGAGAATGAGCCCACGAACACCAGAGGCACTCGGGGTTTTCAGCATCTTATCGATCACCGGGATCAGGAACGCGAGCGTTTTGCCGGTGCCGGTTTGGGCGGTAGCGACCACGTCGCAACCTTCCAGAGCGGGGGGGATGGACTGCGCCTGTACCGGCGTCGGTTTGGAAAAAGAGTTACGGACAAGATTTTGATGGATCGTTGCCGAAAGAGATAGTTCTGAGAATTGATTCATAGTTTTCTAAAAGGACTCTGTGCCAAAAATCGGCGGACCGTCCTAAGGAAACCGAACCAAATCTACGAATGGAAACGAGGATCAAAGGACAAATGAGAGGTGGCAAGCCCACTTAATTAGTAAGTGGCCTTCGCCACTCGCTGAAAGACGATGCGGGACAAAGACGCTTTTACTATAGCATGTTTTGGGCGTCGGCCACAATCTGGTCCAGATGCTGCTGGCTTTTCAGGCTCTCCGCGTAAAGCTTCGTGATGTTCTCGGTTCCGGATGGGCGCGCGGCGAACCACCCATGGGCAGTGGTTACCTTGAGGCCTCCGATGGGCGCGTTGTTCCCGGGCGCCTTGGTGAGCTTCTGCTGAATCGGGTCGCCGGCGAGTTCCCTTTTGGTAATTGCTTCCGGAGACAAATTCTTGAGAGCTTCCTTCTGCGCGGGTGTGGCGGGGGTGTCGATGCGCGTGTAATAGGAAACTCCAAACTGCTTTTCCAACTCGCGGTAGTGCTCGCCTGGATCTTTTCCGGTTCGCGCGGTGATCTCAGCCGAAAGCAGGCCCAGGATTATGCCGTCCTTGTCAGTTGACCAGACCTTGCCGTTGCGGCGCAGGAAACTGGCGCCCGCGCTTTCCTCGCCACCGAAGCAGCATGTGCCGTCGAAGAGCCCTGGCGCAAACCATTTGAAGCCTACGGGGACTTCCCATAACTTTCGTTTGGCGTCGGCCACTACGCGATCAATGATGAGGCTGGACACGAGGGTTTTGCCTACGACCGCTTCCTTCGGCCAATCCGGCCGGTTGGCGAGGAGGTAGCGAATGGCCACGGCAAGGTAGTGGTTCGGGTTCATCAGGCCGGCGGACCGGGTGACGATGCCATGACGATCGGCATCGGGATCGTTGCCCCACGCGATATCGAAATCGTCTTTCAGCCTGACAAGACTGGCCATGGCGTAGGGGCTGGAGCAATCCATACGGATTTTGCCGTCGTGATCGACGGTCATGAAGGCGAACTGCGGGTCGACTTTGCGGTTTACGACATCGAGACTGAGTCCGTACTTGTGCGCGATGGGTTCCCAATAGGCGACGGAGGCGCCGCCGAGCGGATCGACCCCGATACGCAGGTTGGCGCCACGTAGGGCATCCATGTCGATTACGTTGCCGAGGTCTTCGACGTAAGGGGTGAGCAGGTCCACTTCGTGAGTGGTGCCGGCCCTGATGGCGGATTCGTAGGGCATGCGGGCGACCTCGCCGTTGCCGTCAAGAATTTCGTTCGCGCGGTTTTGGATCCAGCCGGTGACGTCGGTATCGGCGGGACCGCCATCGGGTGGATTGTATTTGAATCCGCCATCGCTGGGAGGATTATGCGAGGGGGTGATTACGATGCCGTCCGCAAGACCGGATGTGCGGCCGTCGTTGTAGGTGAGGATGGCGTGGGAGACGACGGGCGTGGGCGTGAATCCATCAGCGGCTTGAATCTGCGTTTCGACGCCGTTGGCGGCGAGGACTTCGAGAGCGGTTCGTTGCGCCGGGCCGGATAACGCGTGGGTGTCCTTGCCCATGATGACGGGGCCGCTGTACCCCTTGGACTGTCGATATTCACAGATGGCCTGGGTGATGGCGAGGATGTGCTTCTCGTTGAATGTGCCGTTGGAAGATGTGCCGCGATGTCCGCTGGTGCCAAAACTGACTAGCTGCGCGGGGTTGGCGGGATCGGGCGATTGGGCGTAGTAGTCGTTTTCGAGCGCGTGGACGTCGATGAGGATTTCACGAGGTGCCGGTTTACCGGCAAGAGGGGAAAGTTCGGGCATGCGAAAACAAGATAACACCACGGGATTGACCGAATCGTAGCGCGACCGAGAATGAGATCACCGGGTCGGCAAGAAGTTTCGCGCCTCACCGGTTGAACGGATATTCCTGAATCCAGTGGAACCCGCGATTGACCAGTAAGAATTTGTTGCGGTCGAACAGGTGCAGCTGCATGTTGACTTTGTGGTTGTCCATGTCGCCATCGAGGATCAAGCGATCCGGCGCGGGGCGTTGGAAGGTCAGTTTGCCCTTCGCTTTCCCGGTGTTGATCTGCACTGTGTGGCTTTTCTCATCAATGGTGGATCCGTAGTAAGCGATCGAGTTGTCCATGCGCTGGAAGGCCGTCGCCGTTGAAAAGTCGAAGATGGCGCGGCGCCACCGGCCATAGTCGGTCACGAGCGGGGAGCGTTCTCGTCCATCAATGGACATGCGCTCGACGTCCCAGATCCCGTAAAGGGGTGACTTAGCTCTTCCGCCTCCATACATAAACCAACTTCTCCAGCTTCCATAGGCATTGGCCGCGATGAGGCAAACCCAAAAGACCAACTGCAAGACCAGAGCGACTCGGTTCGCTCGGTGCGAGAAGAATAGCTTGGGCAGCTTCGATGGGCTTGCAGCGCGATCGAGCAGAAAGAAATCGGCGAACCTGGGGAGGTCCGGCGCTAGCAGGAACAAGGCCATCAGGATGAGGTGGAATGAGAAGAGCTTCACCGGGACGTCGTAGGCCATATTCAGCATGAAAATCTCGATGGAGTCCGCGAGGCAGAGCAGCGCGCCGAGCATAGTGGTGCGGGGAATGAGGAGGAGGAGTCCAGCCAATAACTCCGCACATCCGGCAAATATCTCATACGCCGGCGCCGCGCCGATAGAGGACCAGAGAACGCCCATTGGCGAGAAGTTCCCATAGGACTCCACCAATTGAGGGAGAAAAGGGAAAGGCATTTGCAGCGGGACCGCCTTGGCGAAGCCGTAAGCCAGCATTTGGGCGCCAAACGCGAAGCGCAAGAACAGTCGGAACCACTTATACAGGTTAGTGTGAGTTTTTGGCCGGCGATGGATGATGGACCAGACGGCGGTAGTGATGACGGCGATTCCGAGTAAGAAGAATGACAGCACCCAATCGAAGGTTTTGTCGCCACTGCCGCTGAAGTACACCAATGGCTGGGTGACCCGGAACAGGTGGATGGCGAGCCAGGTGACGATTTGCTTGATGGGCCAGAGAGTGGATGGGTCGGGGACATCCAACGAGGGAATCGGTAAGAGCCCGCCGGCAATTTGTGTGGTGAGGCAGAAGAGGCCGAAGTAGACGAAGGCGAAGCGGAAGATGATGCGGGTAGCCAGGTTCCAGCTGGTTGACGTAGCGCTGCGGTTTGGCTCGACCGTGCTTGGGGCTGCCATAGTTCCTCATATTCTAATGTGAAATTTTCGATTTATCGATAGCCGAAAATGGTGTTAACGCTCCATGCTGAAGAGAGTAACGATCCAAAACTACAAGAGCATAGCCTCCTGCGACGTGCAACTCGGGCCATTGACATTTCTTGTCGGATTGAACGGCGCGGGCAAGAGCAACTTCATCGACGCACTTCGCTTCTGCCGGGACGGCTTGCGGGGGCCTCTCGATCAGGCTTTCGCTTCCAGATCGTCGAATCTGCAGAACTTGAGTCACATTGGAGCAGGTTCGCCCAGCGGATTTGGACTGCGCGTGGAACTGCAAGTCAGCGATACAGCGTCCGCCCACTATGCCTTTGCAATCAGAGCGCAAACCCCAAGGGGCTTTAGTGTGCACCAGGAGGAGTGCGTTGTAAAGGACGTATCGACGGACGCGGTTCTTGCGTACTTCGCGGTCTCCTCAGGAGTAGTCCGGGGCGACAATTTCGAGAAACGGCCGACCCCTACCGACAGCCGACTGTACCTTGTGCAGGCGTCCGGGGCGCCCCTGTTTCGCATGGTGTACGACGCGCTGGAGGGTATGGAATTCTACAGCCCGGACCCGGAAGTTATGAAAGTGGACCTGGACACTTCCGGCCCTGCCGATGTGCTTGAATCCGACGGATCGAATCTGGCCAGTGTTTTCGAGAGAATCGGCACGGAGAGACCGGAGACGCGGGACAGGATTGAAGAATATATGCAGCGCATTGTTCCGGGGCTGCGCCGCATAGGTTCGGAGACAATCAAGACCTTCAAACTCTTATCCTTCGAGCAGGGTGCTGAGGGGAACGGTTTGAGAACGTTCACAGCGAACAGCATGTCGGATGGGACGTTGCGCGCGCTGGCAATCCTGGTGGCGTTGTTCCAGCGCGCTGATATTTGCGCGAAGCCAACGATGGTAGCCATCGAGGAGCCTGAAACTGGCCTTCATCCTGCGGGCGCAGGTATCCTGCTCGACGCCCTCAGAGAAGGCGCTGCCCGTGGGCAGGTCATCGTAACGAGCCACAGCCCGGACCTCCTCGACAATCGGGCCATCCTGAACGAGTGGATATTGGCGGTAGACGCTAAGCCCGGGTCTACCGTGATCGCGCCCCTGGATTCGGCAGGACGATCCACCCTTCGCGACCGGTTGTATACCGCGGGCGAACTGCTTCGGATGGACCAACTGAAGCCAGAACTCGGCGGGCCCGTGTCGAGGCCTCTGTTCGACGCCCCGTTTGTTTAGAGACGATGCTGAATCTGGTTAGCATCGTGGAAGGATATGGGGAAATCGAATCCCTGCCAATACTGATGCGGCGCGTCCTCGCAGAGTTGAATTTAGAATATTCGTTCAACATTATCAGGCCCATTCGTCAACCAAGGGACAAGCTGCTAAAGGCAGATGAGTTGGAAAGGGTTGTAGAATTCGCCGCGAGAAAGGTTGAACGAAAGGGAGGGATTCTTGTTGTGCTGGACAGCGACGGAACGCCTCCATGCGAACTCGGCCCCACGCTACTCCTCCGCGCCGCGAGGGTGGCGCCAGACGTGCCGATGCGGGTGGTCTTGGCGCACAAAGAGTGGGAATGTTGGTATCTTGCCGCGATCTCGTCGTTGTCCGGCCATCGAGGTCTGCGAGCAAACCTTATAGCGCCGCACGACCCGGAGTCGATCCGTGGCGCCAAAGAATGGCTCTCCCACCACATGGAAAAAGGACGGGCTTACTCCGAAACTGTTGACCAGCCTAAGTTCGCGGCACGATTTGATCTGGACGCTGCGAAGGCGTTGCCCTCCTTTTCGAAGTTTTTTCGCGACGTGCGCGGTCTCTCCGAGCAGGTTGCGCGCCAGTTTCCGCCGCAAGCGGCGTGAGGTCCGCCAGAATTCAGTGTGTGTAACCGCTTCCTGGTGTCGCGGGTCTGTAAGTTCCGCGGGGGCCTGGCACATATTTGTCAACGAGACCGATCCGAGGCTCCTGCGACCTTATGCGGAACTCAGTGGTTCCATCAACCTGTCTCGCATGAACGCGAGGACATCGGCTGGTTTCGTGGCGCCGTCGGTGGGCACGCGGAGCACTCCGGCGGGGGTGAACTGGGCTCCCGGGGTGGAACTCACTAACGCCAGCAGCTTTGCTGCATCGACGCGCGTCTCCTGGTGGAACTTGATGTTCAGGATGCCGTGACGGCGGTCTACGGCTTCGATCCCAATCTTCTCGGCGGCCGTTTTCAATGCCGAGTACTCCAACAGGTTCTTGATTTCGTCGGGGACGGGGCCGTAACGATCGGCAATTTCCTGCTCCAGTTTGGCGCAATCCTCGGCCGTCTTGGCGTTGGCGATCTGGCGATACGCGCGCAGGCGCTGGTTTTCATCGGCGATGTAATTCGTGGGGATGCGAATGTCGAGACCTAGGTTGAGGGCCGAATGGATTTCGGGCAAGACTTCTTCGCCGCGCATTTCGCGCACCGTGTCATCCAGCATGCGGACGTAGTTATCGAACCCAATTACGTTGATGTGGCCATGCTGTTCCCCGCCGAGCAGGTTGCCGGCGCCGCGTAGTTCCAGATCGAGTGCGGCAATCTTGAAGCCGGCGCCTAAGTCGCTGAATTCTTTTAACGCCGCCAGGCGCTTTCGGGCGATTTCGGTGAGTTCGGTATCGGGCGGGACAAGCAGGTAGGCATAGGCGCGCCGGTTCGATCGGCCCACGCGGCCGCGCAGTTGATACAGCTCGCTCAGTCCATATCTTTCGGCGTTTTCGATGATGATGGTGTTAGCCAGCGGGATGTCGAGGCCGTTCTCTACGATGGTGGTGGAAACGAAAATATCGCACTCATGGTGCATGAAAGAGAACATGGCCTTTTCGAGCTCCGCTTCGCCCATCTGGCCGTGACCCACGCCGATCTTCGCATTGGGCGCTAACGTTTGCAGATGTGCGGCGCGCTCCCAAATGGAATCCACGCGGTTGTGGACGAAATAGATTTGGCCGCCGCGGGCTAGTTCCAGTTCCAGCGCGGATTTGATGAGGCCATCATCGAATGGCGCGACCACGGTTTGAATCGAAAGGCGGTCTTTAGGAGGCGTCTCAATGACCGACATGTCGCGCAGGCCCAGCATGGACATGTGCAGGGTGCGGGGAATGGGGGTGGCGCTCATGGTGAGAACATCCACGCTCTTTTTGAGCTGCTTCAGGCGTTCCTTGTGCTTGACGCCGAAGCGCTGTTCTTCATCGACAATGACGAGGCCGAGGTCTTTGAATTCGACATCCTTGGAGAGCAGCCGATGCGTGCCGACGGCGATATCGACTTTCCCTTCCGCCATGTCGGCGAGCCCGGCTTTCAATTCCTTGGGCGACCGGAAGCGGTTGAACATATCAATGCGAACGGGAAAGGATTGGAAGCGCCGCTTGAACGTTTCAAAATGCTGGAAGCTGAGAACGGTGGTGGGGGCGAGCACGGCCACCTGCTTTCCATCGCCGAGGGCCTTGAACGCGGCGCGCATGACGACTTCGGTTTTGCCGAAACCGACGTCGCCGCAGATCAGGCGGTCCATCGGCTGGGGCGATTCCATGTCGCGCTTGATGTCGGAAATGGCCGAGCGCTGGTCTTTGGTTTCGGTATATTCGAAGGCATCTTCAAACTCGCGCTGCCAGTTGGAATCGGGGGAATACGTGAAGCCGACGGCCATGCGACGCTGCGCGTAGAGCTTCAACAGCTCTTCGGCCATGTCCCGCATTTTGGCTTTGACCTTGGTCTTGGTTCGGGTCCATGTGGCGCCACCCATGCGGTCGAGTTGCGGCGTTGCATCGCCCGCGCCGCGGAACCGCTCGATGAGATCCATGCGCGTCAATGGCACATAGAGCTTGCTGCCGCCGGAGTATTCGAGCAGCATGTAGTCGCCTTGCGCTTCACCTGTGGAGATTTCGCGCAGGCCCAGGAAGCGGGCGACGCCGTGCTCGGCATGGACTACGTAATCGCCGGGCTTGAGGTCGAAATTGTCCGCGGAGAAAGTGCTGAGGAGTTGCGTGGCGCTGGGCTTGGCCACTAAAGCGGAGGAATCGAAAAGATCTTCCGAACCGAAGATGGCGACGCCGGAGTCTTGCAGGACAGTTCCGCGCGCGATGCGGCCTTGGATGAGGAAAATATTGGCGACATCGCCCGCCATATAGGCGCGCTGAGCGAGGTATTCCGGCGCGGTGGTGTTCTGCTCCAGACCTAGTTGATAGGCGACGTTGTACTCGTGGAAGATATCGGCGACGCGTTCGACTTCGCCCGCGGTGGATCCAAAGAAGGCAACGCGCTTGCCCGCTTCAACAAGGTTGCGCGCTTCGGCGATGGCGGCGGGCATGTTGCCGTGGAAGGCAATTGAGGGGCGCGTGGAGATATGCAGGCCCTGAGTGCTGGCTGTTACGTCGAGTTCACGCAGGTCGATTTCAGTGCAGGCTTTGGAAAGTTCGCGCAACTCGGCGTAGGCGCGGAAGACGCGCTCGGGCGGCACAAAGGAGGGCCGATCGGGATCTTCGAGGCGTTTCCAAAGGCGGTCGGCCGCTGCGCGAGTGAGTTCCGGTTCGTCCCAGATGATGATCGGGCGGACACTTTGCGAAAGGACATGTTGAGGGACAGCCAGCGAGAACAGATCGCCTTTGCGCTCGTGGATGAGTGGAGCTAATAATTCCCAGCCCGCGAAGGGGGAGCCGTCGAGCGGCAGGTCGCGCGGGGCCATGCCGGCTTCGCGTAGTGCGGTGGCCAAATCGGCGAGAAAGGGCCTGGAACGCTGGTATTCGGTGAGTGGCAGAAGAGTGCACTCGCTGACCTTGAGTACCGAGCGCTGAGATTCTACTTCGAAGCGCCGGATGGATTCGATCTCGTCGCCGAACATTTCGATACGCACGGGTTTTGCTCCGGGCGAAAAGACGTCCAGAATTCCACCGCGCACGGAATATTCGCCCACCATTTCGACCGGCTCGCGCCGTTCATAGCCAACGCTTTCCAGGTGCTGGATAAGGTCGTCCTGCGGGATCTCCTCACCGGTTCGCAGTACGGTGGCTAACTGGCGGTAGAAGTCGGGCGTTTCCACGCGCAGTAGGGCGGAGGCGATGGGCGTTATGGTGAAAGGCGCGCGCCGCGTGGCGAGTTTCCATAGACAGGTGGCGCGGCTTTCCAGAATTTCAGCGTGCGGCGACATGCCCTGGCCGGGGACCACGTCGAGCGCGGGCAGCAATTGCGGCTTCCCGATGTCATCGAGCGCCAGAATGTGATAGAAGGTTTCTATCGCTTCGCAAAGGGTTTCGGCCTGCTTGCTTCCGTCGGTCACGATGAATACGGGGCGCTCGGTGAGTTGGTGGATCAGGACCGCGTAAAGCGATTTTGCGGTGGCGTTGAGGCCGCTCAGCGAGAGCGGCTCCGAACTGCCCCGGGCGATGCGGCTGAGGAGATCTTGAAACGCGGGATGGCGCTGGAGGTTGCTGAACAGCTCTCGGATGGAGGGATGAAACACTTTGATTAAGAGCCTCGGGCTAGCGGGCCAGGATCGCTTCGACGATGCCGGTGGTGGAATAACCCGGCTCCAGTGCGAGCGCCATTACCTGGCCGCCGGCCGCTTCCACTTCTTCACGGCCAGCGATGAAGTGGGCCCAGTCGGCGCCTTTGATGAGAACGTCGGGCAGTAGTTCAGCGATCAACTCGCGCGGCGTGTCTTCATCGAAAAACGTCACGGCGTCTACGGCTTCCAGGGCCAGGGCAATTTCCGCGCGGTCGCATTCCGACATCAGTGGGCGTTCCGGTCCTTTATACCGACGGACGCTGGCGTCCGTGTTCAAGGCCAGCACGAGGATGTCGCCGAGAGATCTGGCTTGTTCCAATAGACGAACGTGCCCGGGATGCAGCAGGTCATAGCAGCCGTTGGTGAATACGACCCGTTTGCCGGCCTGCTTCCAATCCGCCCGAGCGGCCATCAGTTCCGGACGGCTGTACTGTTTCCCCATTTGTTCTTGCGGCGTTCGGCTTGGAATTTCTCGCGGCAGTCCTTTGAGCAGAAATAATAAGTGACCCCGTCTTGTGGCAGCGCAAATGCGGTATCGATCAAAACGAACGTGCCACAGGTGGGGTCTTTATGCAGTTCGCCGGAGGTCTGGATCTCGTGGCCGGTTTTCTTCCCAGAAGGTTCATACGCCGGGTTTGGAATGGTCATGGTGCTTCGAAAACCCTGCCAGATGGCGGAAACGGCGGAGCGGACGACAAGAAAAAAAAACAGCGCCGATAAAACCTCGCCTAAGAAACGCATCTCTCTACTATTGTGCACCGGCGGTGAAGACCGCCGGAGTTACTTCTTCTTTTTCGCGTTGGGGTCTACGTAGGTGGTGGAAACGGCGCCTTCCATGGAAGCAAGCATCGCTTTCGAGGCCTCGGCATTGGGGCCGTCCGGTTTCAGCTCCAGGTACTTTTGGAAGGCCTCGATGGTTCCCGGCGGGGGAATTACCTTCCCGGTCTTGGGGTTCACCTGGGCCTTGGAAACGAGGCAGATTCCATATTGATAATGGGCGTCGGCGTAGGTGGCATCGGCGTCAAGCGCCTTCTTGAAAGCGCTACAGGCACCTTCGGTTTGGCCGCTGTTGGTCAGCAGCGCTCCTAGGTTGAAATAGTATTTGCCGGCGCCGGCGGGGTCCAGTTCGGCCGCTTTGTCGATGCTGGCCTGCGCGTTCGGGATGTCCTTCATGCTGCCGTAAGCCAGCGCCATGTTGTTGTAATAGCCGCCGTTATTGGGATCGAGGGCAATCGCCTTTTTCCAGTTATCCACCTCTTTAGCGCGCAAGTCGGCCGCTTCCGCGGGCTTGGCCTTGGCGGCGCCTTCATAGGAGGTGGCCATTTGCGAGAAGATTACGGCCTGGGTGGAGTCAATTTCAGCCGCCTTCGAAAAGTCGGCGACCGCTTCATCGTAATTTTTCGCGTCCATGGCTGCCTTGCCGGCGTTATAAGCGTCGTTGAGAGCTTTGTTCTTGGCGAGTTTGGCTTCGTTTTCTTTGTTGGCCTTTTCGAGCGCCGCCTTCTGCTCGGCGGACATACTGCGCTCCTGCTCCTTGGAAAGCGTTCCGGTCTTCACAGCTTCAGAGAGCGCTTTATTCTGCTCCTGGGACTGCTTCATATCGAAGTTTTCCACTTGCGGATCGCCGGGGTGAGTGTGCAAGTTGTTGATGTGATCCACTTCCTTGCCGTCGATGAGGAGAACCTCGTTGTAGACGCCGATCGGAAGCCCGTAGTGTCCGTAATGCCCCTTCTTGTCGGTGGTGACCTTGTAAGACCCGCGGATGTCCTGTCGCTGGAAGTCGATGACAGCGCCTTTGACGGGCTGGCCGTCGGCGCCTTTCACAACGCCTTCCACGGCGCA
>Ga0326727_10011170_pt1 | contig 21038 bp, 15 predicted proteins | sample MB2enrmetagenome_FD_207643 | JGI IMG/M metagenome (GOLD analysis project Ga0326727, IMG submission 207643) | Lab enriched peat soil microbial communities from McLean, Ithaca, NY, United States - MB29MY | ecosystem: Environmental > Terrestrial > Soil > Wetlands > Peat | place: USA: New York...
GCTTCCCTTGCCTTGGTCGAAGGCCTCAAGCAGCTTGCGCCGCAAATCATCCGAATAAGGTCGCGCCATAGCATGTGCGCGGAGCATCGCCACCTATACTATACACCATTAGGTGAAATGCTCTAAGGTGGGATACCCACAACTTCAGTCTTCTATGGCTGGGTTCCCATCCTTTCCGTTCGCCGCGGCGAACGGAAAGGGTGGGAACCCGTGAAGCCCCGATCCTCCGTCTTATCCCAGCAACTCCGCCAGCAGCCCCGCCGCCGCCTGCAGCGCCGAGTCGATCTGGCCCTGATCCTTGCCGCCGGCCTCGGCGATCTCCGGCTTGCCGCCGCCGGAGCCGCCCACCAGCTTGGCCGCCGCGCCTACCAGCTTGCCGGCCTGGACGCGCTTGACGAGTCCCGGCGTCACTCCGGCGATGAGCGCGACTTTGCCTTCGGGCTGCGCCGAGGCCAGCACCACCACGCCCTCGCCGAGCTTCTGCTTCAGATTGTCCACCAGGGTGCGCAACTGGCCGCGCTCCAGCGAGTCGGCGCGCAGCGTCACCAGGCGCACGCCCTTTACCTCCACGGAGCGCGCGAGTGCTTCATTCAGGGCGCCGGCGGCGGCCTTCATGCGCGCCTCATCGAGTTCGCGGCGCAGGCGCTTCAGCTCGTCTTCCTGGCTGGCCAACTTTCCACGGAACGACTCCACAAGGCTGCCCCCGGCAGGGGGAGCGATCTGTGCGGCGATCTTGCTGACGGCAAAGTCCTGCCGGAAGGCGTCGAGCGCGCCGAAGCCGCTGATCGCCTCCAGACGCCGCACGCCCGACGAGACCGACCCCTCGCTGACAATCTTGACCAGGCCGATCTCGCCCGTGGCGGCGGTGTGCGTGCCGCCGCAGAGCTCGGTCGAGAAGCCGTCGGAGAGCTTGACCACGCGCACCTTGTCGCCGTACTTCTCGCCGAAGAGAGCCATGGCGTGGTACTCGTTCACGGCCACGTCGATGGGCACGTCCTCGATGGTCTCGACGCGCGCGTCGGCCAGCACCTCGCGGTTGACGATGGACTCGATCTCCTCCAGCTCCTCATCGGCCACCTGCGCAAAGTGAGAAAAGTCGAAGCGCAGCCGCTCAGGATGGACCGCCGAACCGGCCTGCTTCACGTGCGTGCCCAGCACCTCGCGCAGCGCGGCGTGGATCAGGTGCGTGCCCGTGTGGTTGCGCTTGATGGCGTTGCGCCGCTCGCCGTCCACCACGGTGTTGACGAGGTCGCCCACGGCCAGCGGCTGCTTGAGCAGTGCCTTGTGCGCGCGCACGCCCTGCACCGGCAGCACGCAGCCCTCGATCTCGGCCACCGTCGTATTGCCGTCCGCCGAGGTGAGCCAGCCGGTATCGCCCGTCTGCCCGCCGGAGTCAGCGTAGAAGCTGGTCTGATCTAGAACGACTTCGACCTGATCGCCCGCCGCTGCGGCAGGAACGCCGGCACCATCCTTCACGATGGCCAGAACTTCAGCGCCGTTTGCGGTGATCTGTTTGTAGCCGAGGAAATCGGTCTTGGGTAGCTCGCGATAGGCTGGGCTGGCTGTCTTCTGCGCCCCGCCTTTCCAACTGGCGCGGGCGCGAGCTTGCTCTTCGGCGCGGGCGGCCTCGAAGCCTTCCAGATCAAGGCCAATTCCGGCGTCGTGCGCCGCATCGACCATGAAATCAAGGGGAAGGCCGAAGGTCTCGTAGAGGTGGAAAGCATCATTTCCAGACAATTCGAGATCTATGCCCCGATTTCTTAGCCCTTCAATATAAATTGCTCTTTGGATATTGTTAGGTAGAATTTCACCGAAATTTAGTGCGGTTTCTGCTGACCGCCATTCGTCCGAAGCCTGAATAGATCGCAATTCGTCGTTGTATGGCAAAAACAAACGTTGAATCTGCTCATCAAACTGTTTCAAGCCAAATTCCATCACTCGTGCAAACTGATCTTCTTCACTGCGTACCACTGTGGATACGCGTGTAGCAGAATCGACCACCTCGGGATAAGCTCCCTGCATCAAATCGCGCACGGCGTAAACCATCTCAAAGAGAAACGGCTTATCTTGTCCGAGCAGCCGCCCATGCCGAATTCCACGCCGAAGAATCTTTCGCAGTACATAGCCGCGACCATCATTCGATGGCAGCACTCCATCGTTAATCAGGAAGGTAGCCGCACGAGCATGATCGGCGATGATCCGCAAGCTGGCGTTGTCTATCAGTAATCGCTTTTCTCGAAATTCCAATTCGCGCTTACACTCTTCAAGTACCCCGTCAATTCCTCTTTCCAGAGAAATGACGGAACTCAAACCAAATTTGGGCTTAAGTGCAACCAGTTCCGCAGCGCGGGAGATTAGCGGCGTAAACAAATCTGTCTCAAAGTTACTGACCTTGCCTTGCAGCACGGCGGCTACGCGCTCAAGGCCCATCCCCGTGTCGATGGAGGGTTTGGGTAGCGGCGTCAGCTTGTAGCCGGCGGTCTTGCCCGCCCCATCCACCACCGCCGAGCGGTCGAACTGCATGAAGACCAGGTTCCAGATTTCCACGTAGCGGGCTTCGTCCTGGCCGAAGGGCTTATCGACGCCGGGAGTCTCCGCCGCCTCAATTCCCATGTCGTAGAAGATCTCCGAGCAGGGGCCGCAGGGGCCGGTCTCGCCCATCTGCCAGAAGTTGTCCTTGAGGCCGTTCTGGTGGATGCGCTCCTTGGCCACGCCGGCCTCGATCCAGTAGCCCTCGGCCTCGTCGTCGCGCGGAACCCCATCCGCGCCCTCGAAAATGGTCACGTAGAGCCGGTCCTTGGGAATGCCGAACCACTCCTCGCTGGTGACCAGTTCCCAGGCGTAGCGGATGGCGTCTCGCTTGAAGTAGTCGCCGAAGCTGAAGTTGCCCAGCATCTCGAAGAAGGTATGGTGCCGCCGCGTAAACCCAACATTCTCAAGATCGTTGTGCTTGCCCCCGGCGCGGACGCACTTCTGCGACGTGGTCGCTCGCGAGTACTCCCGCCGCTCCGCGCCCAGAAACAGGTCCTTGAACTGGTTCATCCCGGCGTTGGTAAACAGCAGCGTCGGGTCGTTGGCAGGCACCAGCGAGGAAGAGTGCACCCGGCGGTGCCCCTTCGACTCAAAAAAGCGCAGAAAAGTCTCGCGAATATCGTTCCCAGAGCGGGTTTTCATGGCTTTATCAGTGTAATTGGCACGTGGACCTTCGCGCACTTCGACCTCTTCGCCGCCCGCCGAATCCACCGCAATGAACCACCGCTTGCGCGCCTGCGTACCTTCCTCCCAGCCGCAGCCGCGGATGCTACACTCCGGCCAAAGGAATGGGTGAATGAAGGCCAGCGCAATCGAGTTTCGTCTCCGCATGTTGATCAACATGGCCATCGTCTGCCTGGGGTTTTTTGCTCCGTGGATTGATGCCTGGCACATTGGCAGGCGCATCCCTCTGATGCTATGGCTGCCGTTGGAACTCAGCCGGAAAGGTGTGGTCTCGTTCTCCATAGCTGCGCCGGCGGTCATCGCCGCGGGCGCGGTGATGGCTGGCGTGGGCGCTGCCTTGCGGGTGTGGGGCGCGGCGTATCTGGGCGCCGGCACGGTGAAGCATGGAGAGATGAAGGCCGGCGCGGTGCTGGCCGACGGGCCTTTTCGCTACGTTCGCAATCCGCTCTATATAGGACTATGGTTTGTCTTCGCCGCTTTGGCGCTGCTCATGCCGGTGAGCGGCGCGCTGTTTGCGATGGCTGCTGTCACGGTCTTTCTATTTCGCCTGATCCTGGGCGAGGAAGCCTTTCTCAGCAGCCAGCTCGGCCAGCCGTACCAGGATTATCTGCGCGCCGTGCCCCGTCTGATTCCCCGCCTGCGGACCAGCCTGCCGGCCGTCGGCCGCAAGCCGCTCTGGCTGCAGGCGGTGCTGACGGAAACCACCCCCATCGGCATCTTTGCCGCCCTGGCCTTCTTTTCGTGGAGCTATGACGACCGGCTCATGGCCAGAGTGATTATCGTCAGCTTTGGCCTATCGCTGGTGACGCGGGCGCTGCTGCCGGAGACAAGGAAGGGAATTGGCCGGGCGGAGTAAGTTGCAGCGCCCAAGCAGCTTCGAAACACAAGAACCAACGCAAACAGCAAAGGGGAGGAACGGATGGCTCCTCCCCTTTGCCGGTGCGTCAGTTCAGGTTGCTGTTTCTTATCCGCAGCCGGGAATGCTATTTCTTCGGGGGGGCGATCACGTCCTTGGCGGCCTTGGCCACGCGGAACTTGACCACCGTCTTGGCCTTGATCTTGATGGTCGCGCCGGTCTGTGGGTTGCGGCCGATGCGGGCCTTGCGCTCTGCCTTCACCAGTCGGCCAATGCCGGGAATCACGAAGACGCCGTTCTTTTTGGTTTCCTTGATCGCGGTTTCCGCCAGGGTATCCAGGAAGGCTGCGACCTGCTTGTTGGTCAGTTCCAGCTTCTCGGCCAGTAGCCGCACCAGGGCGGTCTTGGTCAAACCAGTTGCCATGTGATGTTCTCCTTTTGGGCGAGCCCTCGGGGCTGCCTGTGTTGCCGGGCTTCTGCTGCGTTATGCGTACCGCATGGAGGGAGTGCAACCGAGGCAACCCTTGCACGTTTCCCCTGTATTCATGCGGGTTCGGTGAACCCCGTCGAAGGTTACAATGCGACTTCGGAGTGGTTAAAGTCAATCGAAAAACCGCGTTTTCCACAGTTTTCTTTGGGATTTCTGCTGTTTTTGCCTATTTTTGCCCGAATTCTGCCGGTTTTGTCCGCTTCGACCCGCTGGCGCGGGCACAGATGCGCGTGGCGGGCGTCACCGCAGAGGCTGGCTATTTCAGCCCGAAGAGCACCTTCTTCCGGGGCGCAAGGGTCGCGGCAATTGGCGTGTTGAGCGCATCCACCACCGGCGCGGCCAGCCGGAAATGGCGAATCAGCGTGGCGGCAAACTCTGGCTCAAGGACGGCTTTCGCCGGCAGCGTGGCGCTCAACCCCCATTGACGGCATTGGATCAGGTCCATCGCCGGATGGTCCCTGCAAAAGCCCTTGGGCGGCCGGGTGAGCGCGTTGCCCTCGAACTCGGTGAAAGTCTTCCGAATCGCTGCCGTCTGCAGGACCTTGCGTAACTCAGCGTGATGATCGAGCAGCCAATGCCGGATGGCGGCCAGTTGATCCTTCTCCGGCATGTACGCTCCGGCGGCGATCACCACCTCTTTGGCGCTGACGTGGAAGTAGTATCCGGCCCCGGAGGTCTTGTCGAAGCCCTGGTGCGACCACCAGGCGGCCACGTGGGTCTTGTAGGGCAGCTTGTCGGCGCTGAAGCGGGTATCGCGATAGATGCGGAAGAGGCACTTCTCCGCGGGCCGCACAAAGGCAGGCGCAAAACCCTCCATCGCCTCCGTCACCTTGCGGACGATGGCCAGCATCGGCTCCTTCAGCTCGGCCTCGAAGATGCCCTTGCGTGGCGTAAACCACTCGCGGTCGTTGTTGCGGGCCAGAGCGCGCAGAAAGGCAAGCCCCTCGGGGCGTAGGTGGGCGGCGGGGGCGGTTGCGGCGGGCTTTGCAAGGCGAGGCATGATGAATGCCAGTCTATAGCATCTTCATTTCATTGCGGAAATCGAGTCGGTAGAGCTTCGAGGATCAGTCTCCGGGTTGCCGGTCATCCCTCAGGAATCTCAGACTCTGCCTTCCAGGCGTTCGATTCGCGCCGCGGCGATCAATGGTCAATTGAGAGCGCCGCACACCAAAGAAGAGGGCATATCCGAATCATGCGTGAGCGGCATCAAAAGAATATCCCAGTCAAATTGGTATACTTGAATGCGCTCGCTGGCTGTTCATCCGATACAATGAATTGCGTCTATGCCACCTGATGATTTGAACAACGAAGACCTTGAAGAACTCGAGATTGATCAACCGACAGAGCTCGAGAGTGAGGTCACAAAAGACGAGGTCGCCTCAAAACCAGCCGACACTGGCGATCCGGTCTCTATCGTCGAAGCCAAAATCCCGCAGGACATTCGAGAGCGCTACGAGGTGTTCAGTTATAGAAACGCAGCCGTGATTTTGAGTGAAACCAGGAAGACCGAATTTGATGACCTTCTAAAGGCTCTGCGGGAGTTCAAAATCACCAAGAAGATGATCCAGACCGCCGGCGGTAATGAATCTGATATCCCGAAGCTACTGTCTACTACTCTGCGTCCTTTGGGTTGGCATGAAACGATTGTGCAGGGAGACCTCGTCGTCAAGATGAGTTGGCACGAGCAAACCGGCACGAGGAAAGGCAAGCCGGTTTTTGAAAAGCGCTCCAAGGATTTTCGGCGCGAGCGATTTCTAGACGGCCACAAGATCGATTATGTGAAGGACCGGGTAGCATTCGATTTGGAATGGAATAGCAAGGATCAAACATTCGACAGAGATCTGTACGCTTTGAGTGCATTTTTTCAATGTGGCGTGATCGATGTAGGAGTGTTGGTGACCCGCAGCGAATCGCTAAATCCCGTGTTTCGGCAGCTCGGCCAAGCCTTGAAGAGAGATGGGAAGACGCCGGATTTTAAGAGCCCCGGCAAGCCGCGCCTCACATACGAAAAATTCGGGGCTAGCACGACCTGGATGGGGAAGCTTCTTTATCGCATGAATGCCGGGAGGAACGGGGGATGCCCAGTTCTTCTTGTCGGCATCACACCAAAATGTATCGAGGACTGGGCACCCGAAGAGGCTGAGGTCGTCGAGGCGTCTTCTTCAGAACCAGCATTACAACCAGATTCCGAGACAGTGGAGGGTGAGATCTAGTCTCCTGCTGCCGCCAGCCCGATGCCACTCCTTGAGTGATTGGAGTATGTCTTCCACGTGGGCTCGTAGGACTTGTCGGCCTGGTTTCCCCAGCCGATCCATTTCCTGCGATCACCGCGGGCGAATAGCTCGAGGAAAGGGCCTGGGCTGCAAGCCTCTATCAGTTCGTACTGCTCGTCCGGCTTGCGTGAATGTTCCCGCTTTCGGCTGCTTAGGTAGTTCACTTGGGTGCGACCTGGCTTGAGGGTCCGGGCGTTCTTGCCTCTTACGCCGAACAATATCAGCTCGGTCACATTGCGGAAGTAAAAGCCGACGCCGCGGCCATCAGATCCACCATCCTTTCGAATCTTGTGCCAGACCAAATTGCTCTTGTACTGAAATCCCCAGGCTTGCATGACGGCAATGCCATCAGGAAGCAGTGCGTTGGGAACCCAAAGATAAAGGTGAGAAATATCCGCTGCGACATCCGCAACCGGGAGTCCCTTGATGTCGTCCAGCGTCATTGTTCCGTAGCGGGCCAGGCGTTTATGCTCGGGGGCGATCTTGCCGGTCCGATTCTGAAACTGCCAGGGTGGATCTGCCAAGATAGTGCCGAACTTGCGGCCGTCTGTAAAATCCAAGAGATCTTCGCCGGCGATAGTTAGAGATCGGCTCGGAATGATGAGTTGCTTGCCCGAACGACCGCAACTGGCGGTGCCGTTGGCGGGGGCTGGCTTGCAGTTCGCAGAGAATTCTTTGATGTTACTCATGCTTTGTACCTGCAAATAGAGGCCAATGCTCGGAAACATACTTCTCTGCTGCATCACGAATCACCCATGCCGTCGAGACTTTTTTCTGTTTAGCAATGATCTCAAGGGAAGCGTAAACTTCTGCAGGAAAGGTCACTGAAGATCGAGTCGACGGTTCGCTTTTGGTTTGGCGCACGATTTTTCTCCCCTTGTGGGCTTTGCACCACTTTACATCAGCTAGGTGCAATCTTAAGGGAAAAGTTCTGTCCCGTCAATCAATTCTTCCAAGAAAGTTGATGTAGAGGGCGAGTGGCGCACCCAAAGTGTTTTTGATTGTTGACCTTGCCCCAAATGTCCGTGCCCCATCCATTCGCGCAGTCGCCGCGGCGACCGAAAGGGTGGGAGACCGCGAAACTCGACCGTCCGTCTCCCTTTCCCCAACTGACCGTGTACCTGGGATCGCGATTCCGCCGTGCAGAAAATAACCTTCCGTTCGTGCATACTGTTAAGGAGAAGACGGGGAGGGAAGGGGCGAGATGCCGCGAAACCGCCTCTATCGGCCTCCGGTCCCACGTAACCATTTAATTAATACCCCCACCCCCCTTTATATTTTCAAAACCTTGCAGATAATTAATTGGATAACAGGCGGATCACACATCCAGCCGGCCAGCGGCGGCGACGCGGCTATACCACAGGCCCGAATCCTTGACGGTGCGCTTCTGGGTGGCGAAGTCCACATAGGTCAGCCCCATCCGCCGCGTGTAGCCTTCCGCCCACTCGAAGTTATCCAGAAGAGTCCAGGCGTGATAGGCGCGCACCCGGGCTCCGTCCGCCATCGCGCGCGCCAGTTCGGCCAGGTGCTGGCGATAGAACTCAATGCGGCGCGGGTCGGCGACGCGGCCATTTGAATCGGGAGTCTCCATGAAGCTTCCGCCGGTTTCGGTGATCTCGATGATGGGGTGGTTGTAGTCGCGCGTAAGCTGCATCATCATGTCGTAGAGGCCGTGCGGCCACATCTCCGCTCCGCCGTCGGTCTTGGGGCCTTCGTTGGCCATCTCGGTCCGGATTTGCGCGCGCGGATCGTGACTTAATGAGTCAGGCGGCGCGCCGTTGCTTGCATCCGAAGCAATGAGGCGGAGGTAGTAATGAACCCCCACCCAATCCAACGGAACTTTCATGATCTTTTCGTCGCCCGGTTTAAATCCCATGGCTTCATAGGGGATCTCGCCGATGAATGCCTTCCTGGGATAAGCGCCATAAAAGGCCGGGTCAATGCAGTAGAGATTGCGAGCCGCGTGGAGGCGCTCGGCCGCGGCACGATCTGCTTCACTGTTGGTCTTGGGATAGATTGGCTCTATGCCAAACGCGCTGCCCACTGTGGCTTTCGAAGATGCTGCCTTGATGGCACGGAAGGCCATCCCCTGCGCCAGATTGACGGTGTGCGCCGCTTTGAGAAACAGATCGATGCTTGATCTGTGTGGAACATCCCACCCATTACCGTAACCATAGTAAGTAAAGCTCACGGGCATATTGAAGGGCGCCCACACGGTGATCCGGTCGCCAAGGTTCTTTGCCAGGATCGCCGCAAAGTCGGCATAATAGCCGGCCAAATCGCGATTCGGCCAGCCGCCACGGTCCTCAAGCGCCTGCGGCAGATCCCAGTGATAGATGGTGCAGAAGGGGCGAATCCCTGCCTCCAGCAAGGCATCGGCCAGGCGGCTGTAGTAGTCGAGGCCCTTCTGGTTGACCCTTCCCGTGCCCTCCGGCAGAATGCGCGGCCATGAAGTCGAAAAGCGGTAGCTCTTCATATTCAGGCGCTTCATGATCGCGACGTCTTCCTTGTAGCGGTGGTACTGGTCGCAGGCGACATCGGCATTCGAACCGTCCTTGATTCTTCCCGGCGTGTGCGCATTGCGGTCCCAGATCGATTCGCCTTTGCCATCGGCATTCCACGCGCCTTCCACCTGGTAGGCGGAGGTTGCCGTTCCCCAGAAAAAGTCCTTGGGAAAGCGGGCGGCTGCGATCTGCGCGGGCGAGACTGCGCCCGCAGCCTGCGTCTGAGCTGCCGGCTCGATGGCCGCGAAACCCTTGCGGGCGGCCAGTGCGCCGCCAGCCATAAGAGAGCTTTGGATGAACTTTCTGCGATCCACTTTCTGTGCTTTCTCCTTGCAAGCAAGCGAGAATAGCAGCGCCTGAGTTGCGGAGTCAATCGGCTGAATGAACGATTCTGCCAGAGCGCGACGCTGAAGACCCTCCCTACCGGATCAGCTTGAGCGCCCCGCGGAAGAGCCCGTCGAAATCGGCGCCCAGCGAGGCGTCTTTTGCCACGGCCTGCTGGATGGCATTCTCCGCCGCCGGCCGCTGATAGCCCAGGTTGACCAGCGCCGACAGCACGTCTTCGGCGGCCGGCCCCTGCACGGCCGATTTCACCGGCGCGGCGGCAAAATCGTCCAGCTTGTCCTTCAGCTCGACCACCAGGCGCTCGGCCAGCTTCTTGCCCACGCCCGGAATCCGCACCAGTTGGGCGTGATCGTGGCCGCGGATGGCCTGCACCGCGCGCTCGACGGAGAGCCCGCTCAGGATGCCGATGGCCAGCTTCGGGCCGACGCCGGTAACGGTGATCAGCCGCTCGAAGAGCCGCTTCTCTTCGCGGTCCAGAAAGCCGAAGAGCGCAATCTGGTCCTCGCGCACCTGGGTGTGAATGTGCAGCGCCGCCTCAAGGCCCAAGCTGGGCAGCGCCGTGAAGGTGGGCACCGAGATGGTGACGTCGTAGCCCACGCCGGCGGCCTCGACGATGGCCTGGCCGGGCTGCTTGTGGATGAGCTTGCCGCGCAAGTGAGCGATCATGGCGCCTATTGTAGTATCCCGGCCCGTTTCGCCGCCTGTTTCCGCTTTCCAATTCTCCCCACCGCTCGATTCGGAGTTGGCTGCCGCGCCATTCCCGTTCGCGCTTCGTCCAAAGAAAGTAGCCGCAATAGCTTCGCCGCGACCTCGCCGGATACAATAGGGTTCTACGCCAATGCTATCGGGCGGTACACGATTTTTCTTGAGATTTGGAGCAGGCGCACGTGAGAGGCATTGTCTGCCGCGGTCCGCGGCTTGAGTTGGTTGCAGGATTGATTATCGCGCTGGCGATGCCCGCGCTGGCGCTGGGGGCCGAAAGCGGGCCTGGCTTGGCCACGCAGACCTCACTGACGGTGGAGACCCGCGACCTGGGCGGACGCACTCAGGCCACTTTGGCGGTGTCGGTGAGCGGCGAGGATGGGCTTCCGGCAACCGGCGCGGTAGTCATAGGCGACAATGGCGCTCAACTGGCCGGCGCGGCGCTCGATGCCCAGGGGAAGGCCACCGTTGTTGTTGCCCTGCCAGCCGGTCTCCACTCCCTGACCGCGGTTTATGCCGGCGACGCCACTCACCGGGCTTCGGTCTCCGAGGCGGCTCAGGTGCGGGGCCAGGCCAGTACCACGCCCAATTTTCTAGTCTCCGTCTCCGCGGCCACGATGACTCTCACGCCCGGCCAGACGGGAACCTTGACCGCCTCCATTACGCCTGAGAACAGCTCCGCGCTGTCGGTCCCGATGTTTGTTACGCTCTCCTGCTCTGGCCTTCCCGATCAATCCTCCTGCGTATTTACGCCGGAGAATGTCGAGATCCTGCCCAACGCCACCGCCGCGGTCACCAGCACCATGGTCGTTATTACCCAGGTGGCCTCCTCTGCCTCGGCTGCTCATCCTGGTTCCAACTCCGTGAACTGGGCGTTTCTGCTTCCCGGCATGCTTGGCCTGGGTGGTCTGGCCTGGGGAGCCCGCCGCCGCGCCTGGCTCAACCGGCTCTCGCTGCTGGCACTGGTGGCCTTCGTCGCCATGCTGGGCGCAGCCGCCTGCAACGCGCGCTATGACTATTACAACCACGGCCCGCCCATCAACCCCGCCACGCCTGCCGGCACCTATACCGTGACGGTTACAGGGCAATCCACCAACGGTGTAGCCGCCATCACCAACTCCACCACCATGGTCCTGACGGTCCAGTAACCTGGATTGCATGAGCCGCTGGCATTCCCCTCCCGCAGAGCTGTATGCGCTGGTGGAGCAGACGCCGGCGACCGTGCTGCTGGAGAGCGCAAAGCCCAGCGCAAGTCTCAATGCGGAGGACGTGCAGGATTCCCAGGCCGGGTTTCTGTCTCGCCTTTTCACCGCTCCTCGACGCGTCTGCGTGGCCAACGAATCGGCGGAACTTCCCCATCTCTTCGCGGAGATTGAAAGCGCCGTCGCTGCCGGCCATTATGCGACGGGTTTTTTCACCTATGAGTGCGGAAGCTGCTTTGAGCCCACAGCCGCCATGCACGCGAGCCGGCCGGGGCAGCCATTAGCTTGGTTCGGCATCTACGATCGCTGCTATCTCTTCGACCATTGGACGGGAGCCTTCCTCGGCGGCGATCCTCCGAGCCTTGCCCAATTCCGTGCCGGCGAAGCGGACCAACCGCCGCCAGCCGAACTCATTCTCGAAGCCGTCTTCAGCCTCACAGAGCGGCAATTCGCCGAGCGCATCGCCGCCATCCACGAGTGGATTCGCTCCGGCGACGTCTATCAGCTCAACTTCACCGCGCCCATGGAGGTCCGCGCGCCAGGCAGCCCGGCCGCGCTCTATCGGCGGCTGCGCAGCCGCCAGCCGGCCGCCTACGGCGCCTTCCTGCACACCCAGACTAACCGGCTTATCCTTTCCTTTTCGCCCGAGCTTTTCTTCCATCTGGAAGAGCGCGGTCCCAATCGCCGCATCGTTACCCGCCCCATGAAAGGAACCGCGCCCCGAGGCCGCACCACCCGCGAGGACCGCGACCGGGCGGAGTGGCTCCGCAACGACCCCAAGAACCGCGCCGAAAACGTGATGATCGTGGACCTGCTGCGCAACGACCTCGGCCGCCTCTGCACCTACGGCAGCGTGCGCGCCGAGAGCCTCTTCGCCGTCGAGCGCTATCCAACCCTCTGGCAAATGACCTCGACCGTTACCGGCGAGCTGCGCCCCGAGGTTGGCTTCCAGCAGATATTCCGCGCGCTCTTTCCCTGCGGCTCCATCACCGGCGCGCCCAAAGTGCGGGCCATGCAACTGCTCGCAGAGATCGAGCAGCAGCCCAGAGGCGTCTACACCGGCGCCATCGGCTTCTTCTCGCGGGAACAGACCGTCTTCAACGTGGTGATTCGGACGCTTGAGCTCGACGGCGGCCGCGGCAAAATGGGCGTCGGCAGCGGCATCGTCATCGACTCCGATCCTGCCGGGGAGTTTCGCGAATGCCTCTTGAAGGCGGAGTTTCTAACGCGCTCTTCAAGCAGTTTCCCGGAAAGCTTTTCTCTGATCGAGACGCTTCTCTGGCACGGCGGCTATCCCCTCATCGAATTGCACCTCGACCGCCTCGAAGATTCAGCGGAATACTTCGGGTTCCCCTGCAATCGCCCCGGGATCAAAGCCGCGCTCCTGGCCCACGCCGCCGCATTCGCCGATGTGCTGGGTGCCCCAGGTCTCGCCTCTGAGACCTGGGAAACCACACATGCCGATCGAGCTTGTTTGCCCGCACTATCTAACTCACAATCGATCCCTGCCCCATCCTTTCCGCTTTTTTCTGCGGAAAGGGTGGGAGACCAACAAACTCCATGGATCGGAGCCCCCCGCAAGGTCCGCCTGCTTCTCGACCCCGATGGCGAACTGCACATCGCGAATGAGATTCTGCCTGAGTCCGAAATCACCAGGCCGGCGCGCGCCCGCATCGTCCTCCAGCCCACTGACTCGCGCGACCCTATGCTCTTCCACAAAACCACCCACCGCCCCCTCTACGCGGAAGCTTTCCAAGCCGCAATCAAGGCCGGATTCGACGATGTGCTCTTCCTGAACCAACGGGGTGAAGTCACCGAAAGCGCCAGAGCCAACATCTGCATCGAAAAGGACGGCAGATGGCTCACGCCGCCCATCGAGTGCGGATTGCTCGCCGGCGTGCAGAGACGCCATCTTCTGGAAACGCAGCCCTGCGTGGAAGAACGCGTGCTGTATCCAGAGGACCTTCACCAGGCCGACGCCGTCTATCTCTGCAACGCCGTTCGCGGCCTGCAGCGGGCAACCATCGACTGGGAAGACGACTGATCCTGCCCGCGAGATGGTAGAACAGTGTGCAGCGGTAAAGCAGTCATGAAGATGGAAGCGAAGGCCAAAACGCTGAATTCAATGTCGAAACGAAGCCGGGTGCCCCAGGTCTCGATTCTGAGACCTGGGATAGCACAAATCTTCTTTCTTGAGCTTGTCCTCACAGCATTGCCGGCGTGTGGCATCACAGCCACCGCGCAAACCGCCGACCAGGCCTGGCTGCGCTACCAGGGCCACACTGCCCGCGTTTTATACCCGCGCGATGTGCGCGCACTCGGAACAGGCGCCATTGAAAAATCAGCGGTTCAGGAACTCCGGCGCAATCTCGGCGATCTTGTCACAGCCTCGCTCTCGGCTCGTGCGCAGGGTGGTCTCGGCGGCCAAACCGTGATCGGTACAGCGGAGGAGGTTCGCAAGGCCTTTCCAGGCGTACCCGTACCTGCCGGCCTCGAGCCCGATGGTTATTGGATTTACTCAGCTCCATGTAGCGATCACTACAACGGTTGTGGCGAGCTCAACCTGATCGTCATAGCGGGCGGCGATGAGCGCGGCGCTCTTTACGGTGCGTTTGCACTTCTCCGCTTTGCCGCGTCTGCCGACCCTGGTGAAAGCCGTCCCGCGAACCTCCTGCGTGGCCGCCCCGCCATGCCCATCCGCTGGGTAGACGAGTGGGACAACCCCGACGGCACAATCGAGCGCGGATATGCCGGGCGGTCCATTTTCTTTGAAGGCGGCAACGTCCGCGAGGACCTGGCTCCGGTGAGCGAATACGCCCGTCTGCTGGCCTCGGTGGGCATCAACGGTTGCAACATCAACAACGTGAACGGGGCTTCGCCCTTTCTCACTTCGGAGTGGCTTCACGGCGTGGTCAAAATCGCCGATGCCATGCGTCCCTGGGGCGTGCATCTGGCCATGAGCATCGATATCGCCAACCCGCAAAAGATCGGCGGCCTCAGCACCTATGACCCGCTCGATCCCATTGTACGCGACTGGTGGATCGCCAAAGTCAACGAGATTTACGCGCTCATCCCCGACTTCGCCGGTTTCACGGTTAAGGCCGATTCCGAAGGCCAGCCCGGTCCATCCTCCTATGGCCGCACACCCGCCGACGCCGCCAACCTGCTCGCCGCCGCGCTTCAGCCCCATGGCGGCATCGTTCTCTACCGGGCTTTCGTCTACAACCACCATCTCGACTGGCGCGACCCCAAGGCCGACCGCGCGCGCGCCGCCTACGACATCTTTCATCCGCTCGACGGCAAATTCGCCCCCAACGTCGTCATCCAGACCAAGGAAGGCCCCATCGATTTCCAGGCCCAGGAGCCGGTCTCGCCGCTCTTTGCCGGTCTCCGCCAAACCAGCCAGGCCCTCGAAGTTGAAGTGACCCAGGAGTACACCGGCCAGCAGCGCCACCTCGTCTACCTGGCTCCCATGTGGAAGCAGGTTCTTGACTTCGACCTGCGCGCGGATGGCCGCTCAACGCCAGTCAAAAAGATCGTAGCCGGGACTGCCTTCCATCAGCCCCTGGGGGGCATGGTCGCCGTCGCCGGAGTGGGCCGCGACGCCTGGCTCGGCTCGCCGCTCGCCATGGCCAACCTCTATGCCTTCGGCCGCCTGGCCTGGAACCCCGATCTCGCCCCGGAGCAGATCGCCGCCGAGTGGACTCGGCAGACGATCGGTATCGACCCGGAAGTCGTCCGCACAGTCGTAAACATGCTCATGCAGTCCTGGCCAGCATATGTGAATTACACCGGCCCGCTGGGCGCGCAGACCCTCACCGACATCACCGGCAGCCACTACGGCCCCAACATTGAGTCCAGCGAGGGCAACGGCTGGGGTCAATGGCACCGCGACAACCGTCTGGGCATCGGCATGGACCGCACCGTCGCCACCGGCACCGGCTTCATCGGCCAATATCCGCCCGAAGCGGCAAAAACCTACGAGTCCCTGGCCACCACCCCCGACGACTTGCTGCTCTTCTTCCATCATGTGCCGTACACTTACCGCCTGCACTCCGGCAAGACCGTCATCCAGCATATCTACGACAGCCACTATGCGGGCGCAACCCAGGCTGCACAGTTTGTAAAGGATTGGGCCACGCTCGAAGGCCGCATCGACCAGCCTCTCTACGAGCAGACCCGCGACCACCTCGTCTATCAGGCCGGCCACGCCATCGTCTGGCGCGACGCCATCGTGCAGTACTTCCTTAAGCAGAGCGGCATCCCTGATAACCAGGGCCGCGCCGGCCACTATCCCGGCCGCCTTGAAGCCGAAGATGCCCGCCTCGGTGGCTACAAAGTCATCGATATTGTTCCCTGGGAAGACGCCTCCGGGGGTAAAGCAATTTCGTGCCAGGGATCGACTTTGGGCCCGCCGGAAACTCCCGATGAGCTGGCTGCGCCAATAGGCCCTAGCAACTTGAAATCCTGCACCGCCGATTGGACCTGGACCGGCCCCGCCGGCCGTTACAACATCGCCGTCCAATACTTTGACTTCCGCGGTGCCAGCGCCGGATACGCACTTGTCCTGAACAGCCACCCGATTGACACCTGGCTAGCCAACGCCAATCTCCCCTCAACCCGCCCCAACGGCGACAACTCCACCCGCCGGACCATTTCCAACGTTGAACTCAAGACCGGCGACGTCCTCCGCGTCCGTTGCATCCCTCCCGAGAATGACCCCGCCGCGCTGGACTACATCGAGGTCACTCCCGCGCCGCAGAGCCGTAACTGATCGATCCTCGGAGCGAACAAACACCGTTCCGCCTGCGCTAACCACCTTTTCGCGCCCCATCCGTCCAAGTTCTCACTAAGGCACGAAGCAGATTTCCGCCCGTTCAGCCCACAGCACATGGCTGGAGGTGCCCTGGAGAACCTAAGATGCGAATCGCTGTCGACTCTCTCTTTCTGTTGTGCCTCGCCAACACCGGAGTGGCGCAGGACTCCGCTCAAGCGCCCGAGCCCACGGTGCGGGTGCGCGCACTCACCATCGTTGGCAACTATCTGCCCCAAGCCGATCGCCAGCGCATCGAACATTCTCTGCAGGGCGGGACCTACGGCGTGCAAGAGCTTGCCGAGCGTGTCCGCATGAGCCTGCTCGACATCGGCTACTATTCCGCTCACGCCGAAATCCCTCAGCTTGCCGCAATCCGCGAAGCTCCGCCGACGCGCTCCGCTGAGGTCTCCATCCAGGTTGAGCCCGGCGTTCAGTACCGTCTCGGAGAAGTCACCTTTCACAGCGCATCGCTCTTCCCGCCGGATCAACTCCGGAGGCAGTTTCCGATAGAAGCGGGCAGCCTGTTCAGTGCCACCCGCATCGGCAAGGGACTCGAAGGGCTAAAAAATCTCTACATTGAAAAGGGATATGTCAACTTCGGAGCTATCCCCCTGACGCGCATCGATGAAGAGCGCCGCGTCATCGACCTGACGATTGATGTCGACGAAGGCAAACCCTATGACTTTGGCCGCCTGATGCTGGAGGGGATCGAGCCGCACGCTGGCGCCGCGAAGGCTCTGCTCGCTGCTTGGAGCGGTATTGAGGGCAAACGATACAACCCGCAACTCCTTGCAAAATGGCTTGCCGCGAACGCACCGTTCTTGAATCACGCCGCAAACATGCTGGATCTGGTCACGGCCCACCAAGATCAGGCCGCCGGTCTGATCGACATTCAGCTTGCGTTTCCCTGACGCTTCAGGTGAATCTTCGCCTTCACGATGGTGCAGACGGGTGCCCCAGGTCTCGATTCTGAGACCTGGGATGCGCTGCTACCGCTGGCTGGCCTCGCCAGCCTGCACGCGACGATTGAATTCCTCGCTCATTCCGCGAGGTATTGTCAGCGGCCTCCACGCGCCGTGATTCAGGTGCTTGGCCAGCAGCACAATCTGTCCGCAGTGATACGAGTAGTGCGCGACCTCGCGATTGATGGCCTGCATCTGCAATCAACTTCGTCAGACAGCGATGATAGCGCGTTAAACACGGAACCGGCGGCACTCCATTTTGCGTAGAGACATTTATGTCCGTTTGCGAACTCCAAATTCGAAACCGAACACCTGGGGTTGCGCAAGTGGATTCGGGAACGCTCTTATCCCTTGTGTTTTCAACGTATTCTTTTCGCGCGGCTTTGGCAGCCCGAGTGCACTTCCAGAGAGCGTGGAGCCCGAACCATTCTCAGCTGCCCTGGGCCGGTGAAAAGTTCCCCAAATGGAGGTCCTTATGACGACTACTATGTGCAACACAACAGCGGCGAAGGCGATAGCGCCCAATGAGTCTGTTGATTCGATCGAGGTAACCGAACTGGTCCGGGGCAGCGATGGTCGTCTGCTGGAGCAGGTGGGGCCGCTCGTGCGCCGGCAATCCGTCTCGCTCGATCTCGGGTCTGTTTGCCGCATCGACGCAGCCGGCATCTCAGCCCTCGTTGCTCTGTACTCAACCGCTTGCGATGCGGGCCACAGCTTCACCGTCTGCAACGCTTCGCCGAGGGTAGCCGAAGTTCTGGCCCTCGTGGGCCTCGACCGGATTCTCATCTCTCATGATGCGGTCGGCAATCCATATTCCGGCTTTCGCCTCCAGCGCCAGGCCGCTTGAAGCTGCCCGCCGCCGGCGCCGATCCTCGTCCGCCTCCGGCATTCGTCCCGATTTGTAAAGGTATAATCGTAGTGGTGGCAATTCGTTCAGAGGCCAAAAGAGTCGCATGTGACCTTCAACACAGGCAACTGCGTGCTCGGGACGATATTCGTAATAACGACTAACCAAATGCCGCGAGGCGCAGTTTTTGTGTCTGGATGACTGGCGCGCGCTCAGCCTGGAAACCGCTCCTTCTCTTGAGCGCTGAGCCTGTGTTCCGTCCCCCTTGCATAGGCTCCGCGCCCGCGCAACTCGGGGTCCCCAGCGACAGGCTTTTGTCGCTGGGGTGAAAATTCGGGGTTCCCGGCGATGCCCAGTGGGCACCCACTTCGTCGCTGGGGCGAAAAATTCTACACACGGAGGTTTCATCCCATGACGCAGGGCGCTATGGACCAGTCGTCTGCCGGACAAGCAGGCCCAACCTCAACCAAACACGTGTATTTCTTCGGCGGCGGCAAGGCCGAGGGCAATGGAAAGATGAAGGATGTGCTGGGCGGCAAGGGCGCCGGCCTAGCCGAGATGACCAACGCCGGCTTGCCGGTTCCCCCGGGATTCACGATTCAGACCGAGGCCTGTCGCGAGTATATGCGCGGCGCCCTCAGTCCCGAGGTTGACACCGAGATGTACGCCGCCCTTGAGCGGCTGGAGACGCTGCAGGGACAGAAGCTCGGTACGGGCGAAAATCCCCTGTTGGTAAGCGTTCGCTCCGGCGCCAAGTTCTCCATGCCCGGCATGATGGACACCATCCTCAACCTGGGCCTCAACGATCAGGCCGTCGAGGCGCTGGCCAAGCGCAGCAACAATCCCCGTTTCGCCTACGACTCCTATCGCCGCCTCATACAGATGTTCGGCGACGTCGTCCTGGATGTTGAGAAGAAGAAGTTCGAGCACATCTTCGACGGCATCAAGAGGCGCGAGGGGGTCAAGTTCGACTACGAACTCCAGCCCGCGGCGCTCAAAGATATCATCGCCGAGTACAAGAAGCTGGTTCGCGCCGAGACCGGCAAGGACTTCCCGCAGGCCCCGCTCGATCAGCTGGTCCAGGCCCGCAATGCCGTCTTCCGCAGTTGGAGCAACGAGCGCGCCAAGACCTACCGCCGCATCAACCGCATCGACGACTGGCTGGGCACGGCGGTCAACGTGCAGGCCATGGTCTTCGGCAACCTGGGCGAGAACTCCGGCACCGGCGTCGGCTTCACCCGCAATCCCGCCACTGGCGAGCACGCCTTCTTCGGTGAGTACCTGATGAACGCCCAGGGCGAGGATGTGGTCTCCGGCGTCCGCACGCCGCTCTCCATCAGCGAGCTGGAGCGCGCCATGCCCGAAGTTTACGAGCAGCTTCGCGACATCACCGGCAAGATGGAACGCCACTATCGCGACATGCAGGACTTCGAGTTCACCATCCAGGATGGCAAGCTCTACATGCTGCAAACCCGCAACGGCAAGCGCACCGGCCTGGCCGCCGTCCGCGTGGCCATCGACATGGTTAACGAGGGCCTGATCACGCAGGAAGAAGCGATTCACCGCGTCGAGCCCAACCAGCTCTATGACTTCCTGGTTCCCCGCCTGGTGGAAAAGGGCGAGAAGATTGAAGTCCTGGCCACCGGCCTGCCGGCATCGCCCGGCGCCGCTGTCGGCCAGATCGTCTTCACCGCCGAAGACGCGGTCAAGGCCCACGCCAATGGCACCTACAAGGTCATCATTCTGGTCCGCGGCGAAACCACCCCTGAGGACATTGCGGGCATGGAAGTCGCCACTGGAATCTTGACCTCCCGCGGCGGCATGACCTCCCACGCCGCCGTCGTCACCCGCGGCATGGGCAAGTGCTGCGTGGCCGGCGCCGGCGATTGCACCGTGGACGAAGCCAACAAGGAGCTCCGCGTCAAGGGCCGCACCTTCCGCGAGGGCGACTGGATCTCGCTCGACGGCACCACCGGCCGCGTCATCGCCGGCCAGCTCAAAACCCTCCCAGCGCAGCCCGACGATCCGGATCTGGTCACCTACATGGCCTGGGTCGACCCCGTCCGCCGTCTGCGTGTCCGCGCCAACGCCGACATTCCTCGCGACGCCCACCAGGCCCGCCTCTTCGGCGCGGAAGGCATCGGCCTCTGCCGCACCGAGCACATGTTCTTTGCCGAAGACCGCATCGGACATATGCGCGACATGATCCTGGCCGACAACGAGGCCGACCGCCGCGCCGCCCTGCAGAAGCTCCTGCCCATGCAGCGCGCCGACTTCGAGGGCCTCTTCAAGACCATGGAGTCGCTGCCCGTCACCATCCGCCTGCTCGATCCCCCGCTGCACGAGTTCCTGCCCAAGCGCGAGGATCTGTTGGTCGAAATCCAGCACCTCGAAGACACCGCTCCCGGCTCGCCAAAGATCAAGGAACTGCGGCCGCTGCTGGCGCGCGTCGAGGAGCTGCACGAGATGAACCCCATGCTCGGGTTGCGCGGATGCCGTCTCGGCATCACCTTCCCCGAGATCTCCGAGATGCAATCCCGCGCCATCATCGAGGCCGCCGTCAACATCAAGAAAGCGGGCGGCGATCCGCACGTCGAGATCATGATTCCGCTCATCGCCACCATCGAGGAGATGCGCAATCAATCCGCCATCGTCCGCCGCGTCGCCGCCGAGGTCTTCAAGGAGACGGGTACAACCGTCGACTACATGGTGGGCACCATGATCGAGCTGCCGCGCGCGGCCCTCACCGCCGACCAGATCGCCGAAGAGGCCGAGTTCTTCAGCTTCGGAACCAACGACCTCACCCAGACCACCTTCGGCATCTC
>Ga0326727_10011171_pt1 | contig 21038 bp, 20 predicted proteins | sample MB2enrmetagenome_FD_207643 | JGI IMG/M metagenome (GOLD analysis project Ga0326727, IMG submission 207643) | Lab enriched peat soil microbial communities from McLean, Ithaca, NY, United States - MB29MY | ecosystem: Environmental > Terrestrial > Soil > Wetlands > Peat | place: USA: New York...
GCCATCAAGGGCTTCAAAACCAAATTTCAACTTTACACCGTTCCCGGCCAGGTCATTTACAACACCACCCGCCAGCTCGTCCTGCGCGGCGTGGACGGCATTGTCTTCGTCGCCGATTCGCAGTACGACAGAATGGCCGACAACGTCGAAAGCTTTCAAAACCTCCAGGACAACCTCAAGACGTTGAAGTTCGAGTTCGCCGAGATCCCGTACGTCCTGCAATTCAACAAGCGCGACCTGCCCGACGCCGCGCCGGTCGAGTACATGGAATTCCTCCTCAACAACCGCGAAGTGCGCGTCCCTTCCTTCACCTCCGTCGCTTCCAAATGCGAAGGGGTCTTTGAGCCGCTCAACATGATTACGCGCCTGTTGCTCAACAAATTCATCAACCAAAACGCGCCCAAAAAAGCCTGATATGCCCGGCCTCCCTCCGCTCATTGAAGAAGATGTTCAATTGCTCGACGCGGCATTGGACGATTTGCTGCGCCGCAGCGAAGCCGCGACCGCGCTGATCATCGACAAGGGCGGCCCGCTCATCAGCCAACGCGGCGCGTTGGACAACTTTGACGCCACGACCATCGCCGCCTTGGCCGCCGGCTCCTTTTGCGCCACGCAGGCGATTGCCGGGCGGATCGGCGAAACCGGTTTTTCCAACATCTACCAGCAGGGCCAGCGCCACAGCCTGCTCTTCTGCGACATCGACGACAACGTCCTTCTCCTCGTCATCTTCAAGGCGGACATCAGCGCCGGAGCGATCAAGTACTACGCGGCCGCCGCCGTCCGGCAAGTCAGTCAACAATTGCAAAAGGCCCGGCAGCGCTCGCCGCGGGAGAGCATGGATTTGGTGTCCATGAACGTCGTGGATGTGTCAAGCATATTTAAATCAAAGCCCCGGCCCTGACGCCTCCGCGCTTCCAGCCGTCTTCGCGCGGCGCTCACTGGGCGGTCCAACCGCCGTCAATAATGATGTCCGTCCCCGTGATGAAGCCGGCGGCTTCGGAACAGAGATAAACAGCGAGTTGGCCGATCTCCTCCGGCTTTCCCCAGCGGCCGACCGGGATGCGGGAGAGGAAGAATTGCGTCAACTCCGCATTCTCCATGAGCGCCTTGTTGATTTCTGTGGAGCATGGCCCGGGGCTGATCCCATTGACGGTGATGGCGTCGGGGGCGAGTTCGAGCGCGAGGGCCTTCGTGAAGCCGAGCAGCGCCGCCTTGCTCGTTGAGTACGCCGTGCGGCCCGGCAGCGAGACGTGGCTCATCATCGAAGTCAGGTTGAGGATGCGGCCATAGCCCCGGCCTTTCAGGTGCGGAACGAAGGACCGGCACATGAGGAACGCGCCAGTGACATTGGTGGTCTGGACGCGATTCCATTCCTCCAGGGTGAAGTCGGTGATCGGCTTCCGCAGGTTAATGCCTGCGTTGTTGATGAGGATGTGGATGCGGCCGAAGCGCGCCGCCACCGCCTTCTCCAACCCGGCCACCTGCGCTTCGTCCGAGACGTCAACAGGGAACACGGCGGCTTCTCCGTTCTGTGCGGCGATGGCCGCAGCGGTTTCAGCGAGCAGCTTTTCGTCGCGCGGAGCCAGCGCCAACTTCGCGCCCGCTTGAGCCAACGCCAGCGCCATGGCCTTGCCAAGTCCTTTGCTTGCGCCTGTGACGAGCGCGACTTTGCCCGTGAGTTCTTTCGGGTTCATGAAAGGTCGGACGTGAAAGCGCCTCACAGCCGGCTGTGGCTGCCGTCGCAGAAGGGCATGTTCTGCGAATGTTTGCAGCCGCACCACGCCACGGTTTTTTTGGCGTCGATCTCCGCCTTGACGGGCGCGAGTCCGGTTCCCTTGTGCGAGCCGTCGCAAAACGGCTGGGTGGCCGAGCGCCCACAGGCGCACCACCAATAGGTTCCGGGTTCGGTCTGCTGAACAATGGGCTTTCTTTGGAATATAATTGGATCGCTCATATGTTTATTGTGACCGTTTCCGGTGATTGCCGCAATGAAACCCTTACGCAAGCCCCTTTCTCCCGAAAGCTTTCGGGACCACCCTCTCCCCGCAATGCGGGGAGAGGGCAGGGAGAGGGGTCCCTTTTTGGGTCCACTCCCTCTCCTCCATCCGATGGAGGAGAGGGCCGGGGAGAGGAGGGCGCTTGAATTAATTGATCCACCTTCGGCGGAAGGAAACGATGATTTTGCGCCTTCCGCATCACAGCCACACAACCAGTCCGACGATGCAACGCAGTCCAGATTTCGAGCAACACACCTTCGCGGTTTTTTTGCCATTGATGATTCCAGAACCGGAGTTCTTCGATGCCGGCCGCCATAAGAAAATTTGTGCGCTCTTCATCGTGCCTCTGTCGTTCAGGCATGCCGTGCTGAAAGCCATCGAATTCGACGGACAATTTTGCGGCGGGACAATAAACATCCAGGAAGTAAATTCCCACTGGATGCTGGCGTCGGAATTTGAATCCGGCAAAACGTCCGGCGCGCAACACGCGCCAAAGTTCCTTTTCTTCCCCGGTTTGCTCACGGCGCAGACGGCGGGCGTTGGCGATGGTGCTCATGGCAAAAAAGAGTGGAAGCCCCTCTCCTCAATCCTCTCCCCGCTCCTGCGTCGCGGGGAGAGGAAGAAGAACGCCGCGCTCTTGTTTGCGGTCTTCATTGCTTGTTATGGACCCGGGCGGCCACTTTCAACCTCAGCGCATTTATTCGGATGAAACCGGTGGCATCCTCCTGATTGTAAGCCTGGGTCGGATCGGCTTCCATCGTGGCGATGTGCGGATTATACAGGCTGACCGGCGATTTCCGCCCCGCACTGATGATGTTCCCCTTGTAAAGTTTCACCCGCGCCGTGCCGCGCACGTTCTTCTGGCTTTCCGTCACCAGCGCCTGCAACGCCTGGCGCTCCGGCGAAAACCAAAAGCCGTAATAAACCAGTTCCGCATACTTGGAGATCAACGAATCCCGCAAGTGCATCACTTCCCGGTCCATCGTGATGCTTTCCACCTGCCGATGCGCAAAATGCAGGATGGAGCCGCCGGGCGTTTCATACACCCCGCGCGATTTCATTCCGACAACCCGGTTCTCCACCAAATCCACCCGGCCCACGCCGTGTTTGCCGCCGAGCTTGTTCAACGTCTGCATCACGCCCAACGGCGACAATTTTTTCCCGTTCACCGCCACGCACCGGCCCTTCTCAAAATCCAGCGTGACGTATTCGGGTTTGTCCGGCGCGTCCTCCGGGGAAACGCTCAGTTTGTACATCGCCTTGAGTTCCGGCGCCGATGCGTCCAGCCAGGGGTCTTCCAATATGCCGGCCTCGAACGAAATATGCAGGAGGTTCCGGTCCATCGAATAAGGTTTCCCGGCCGTGGCCTGCACCGGGATGCCTTTGTCTTTGCAATACTGAATCATCTCCGCCCGGCCCGGGAATTGATCGCGAAAGGCCGCGTCCCGCCACGGGGCGATGACCCGCAACTCCGGCGCCAGCGCCGCCGCCGTCAATTCGAATCTCACCTGGTCGTTCCCTTTCCCCGTCGCCCCGTGGGCGATGGCGTCCGCCTTCTCCCGCCGCGCGATGTCGATCATGCGCTTGGCGATGAGGGGGCGCGCGATGCTGGTGCCCAGAAGATAATGGTTCTCATACACCGCGCCGGCCTGCATCATCGGGTAAATGAAATCGCGCGCAAACTCCTCCCGCAGATCGTCAATATATATTTTCGACGCGCCGGTTTTGAGCGCCTTTTTCTCCAGCCCGCGGAGTTCCTCCCCCTGGCCGATGTCGGCGCAAAAGGCGATCACTTCCGCGCCGTGCTTTTCCTTGAGCCATGAAAGCAGGACCGAGGTGTCCAGTCCGCCCGAATACGCCAAAACAATTTTCATCGACTGCGATTTAACCGCCAATTGCCCAAAAAGGCCATGCTGAAAATCCGGGCAGTCATGGCGGCGGATTGGGATTGGGATTAGGATTGGGACCGGGAGATCTCATGGCCTGAAACGCGGCCACGCATTCGTGAACCGACGCGAAGAAACTGTCCTCCCCCAACTCGCCGGCCAGGCCGGTCCGCTCCAGAACGGCGCGAAAGGGAGGGTTGGCATGGGCGATTTTCAGCGCGATGCCCTCCCGCTTCAGCTCCTGATGCAGGTCCTCAAGCGTTTCCAGCGCCGTCACGTCAATGTCGGTGATGGCCTGGGCGTCGAGCAGGAACCAGACCACCGGCGCCTTGCTGTCAAGTATCAGTTGTCGCGCCCGCCCCGCAAAGTGCGCCGCGTTGGAAAACAAAAGCGGCGCATAAAACCGGTAGGCCAGCAGGCCGGGCAGGGTTTGCCCGCCCGCGGTGTCGCCCAGATCGTGGAAGCCGTGCCCCGGCACTTCGCGCAAGACCGCGTCCGGCGGATTCGAGATGCGGCTGATCAGGCCGAGGAGCGAAAGAACCACCCCCACCAATATGCCCGGAATCACCCCGGCCCCCAGCACGGCCAACGTCGTCAGCGCCGCCATCGCGGCGGAGCGCGGATAATACCGGTAAATGCGCTTCATCACGTCGAATTCGACCAGGGTGGAACCGCCATAGACGAGAATCGCGGCCAGCGCGACAACCGGCAGCCGCTTGATCACTGGCGTGAGGAACAACAGAAAGAGCGCCAGCATCACCGCCGCCGTCAGGCTGGCCACCTGCGTTTTACCCCCCACCGCATCATTGACGGCGGTGCGCGCCTGGCTGCCCGTGCCTGCGAAACCCCGGAAAAATCCGGTCAAAACGTCCGACATGCCAAGCGCGACCAGTTCCTGGTTGGCGTTGACTTCGTAGCCGTTTTTCGCCCCGAAGGCCCGCCCCAGCAGGATGACTTCGGTGTAACTGAGCAAGGCGATGCCGATGACAGCCGGCAGCAGCGCCTGCATCTCCCGCCAATCGAACGGCGGAAGAGTGAAAGCCGGCAATCCGGCCGGCAGCAAGCCGACGACGGCCACGCCGTGATGTTCCAAACCCAGGCCGGCCGAGGCAATCACGGCCACAACGCACACGACAAGGGCGGAGGGGATTTTAGGCGCGAACCGATGCAGTCCCAGCAATAGCGCCAGCAAGCTGAATCCGAATATCGCCGTGGACGAGTTCGTTTGGTCCAGCTTGCCGCACAATTCGGCCAGGCGCGGGAAAAAGTCATTCCTTTCCAACGCAACGCCGAAAAGCTTGTCCAACTGCGACGCCACCAAAATCAGGGCCGCGCCCGTCATATAGCCGACCAGCACCGGTTTGGAAAAGAAATCCGCCACCGCGCCGACTTTGACCCGCGCGCCCAGGAGCAGCAGCAGCCCGCTCAACACCGCCACTGTTCCGGCCAGGGCCGCCGCGCGGCCGGCATCGCCACCAGCCAGCGGCCTCACCGCGCTGACAATGAGCAAACAGATGGCGATGTCCGGCCCGACAATCACCTGCCGCGAACCGCCAAAGAACGGATACACCGCCAGCGGAACAAGAGCCGCGTAAAGGCCATATTGAGGCGGCAACCCCATCAAACCGGCATAGGCAATCACCGTGGGGATCATGACTAGGCAGACGCTGATGCCCGCCAGCAAGTCCGCCACCAGCCACGCCCGCTGGTAACCGCGCAGAAACGACAGGCTTGGGAGATAGCTTGCCAGATCCTGCGCCGGAACCTGTGGTGTTTCCTGGCTCATATTTTCAAATTTATCACTGCGACTGACTGCGACGGTATCGGCCGAATAACCGCAGGTTTTCGACAGCAGCCTTTCTGGCACAGTCAATTGCAATCCAAACCCCGGTATATTCAACTGAGTTAATAAAACGCCAAGAGACTTTGACTGGCCGGACCTGTGCCAGCCGGGCCAAAGCGGCGGCCAAAAGAATTGAACCACGGATTTCACGGATTTCACGGATAAAATCATGCGAGCGGTTCGCGGCCCGGCGGAAGGATGGCAGAAAGACAAGTTGGGCATGAAAATGGGATCTTCCTGGTTTTCCCAACTCCGCCCCGAAAGCTTTCGGGGCTACGGCGGGCAGGCCTGCCTCTCCATATTTCCGCCTGCGAACCGTTCCTGATTTCTCATTCATAATTCTTCCTTTTCTTCATTGTCCATCATCCATTTTCAATTATTCATTAAGAGAACCATACAGTTAACATATCGAATCGTCAACAGATTTTTGAAAGAATTTTTAAGAAAAGTGCATTTCCCGGCAAAACAGCCTTACCGGGCGAACTGGGAAAAAAGGCTTGCAAATCTGTGGAGAAGGAATAAACTCAATAAAAGGGCTCACACTGATCATGGGCAAGAAATCAAATGGGAAATCGCGAATAAAGTCGCCACGGTGGCACCGGGGCGACCGGGCAATCGTCTTCCGGGCCAAGCTTGAAATCATGTCCAGAATGACCTCGACAGCCCTGAGCATCTTGTTCTGGATGTTCTGTTCAACTGCGGCTCCGGCCCAAAACCTGGTCACCAATCCGGGATTTGAAACAGGCAATACCTCCGGCTGGTTTGCCTTCGGCTCCTGCACGATCTCGGCAGAAAGTTCCGTGGTGCATTCGGGCCAATATGCGGCATTGGTGAGCAACCGAACGGCGACCTGGAACGGCATCGCCCAGCAACTCGAAGGGGTCCTGCAGCCCGGGCAGACCTACAACGTCTCCGCCTGGTTGCAACTGGCCAGCGGGACAAACCAAACGATGTCATTGACCGTCCAGCAAGTGGATGCCAGTGGAACGAGCTACCCGCTTTACACAGCCTCCCCCGTGACGACCAACGGTTGGACCCAGATTGGCGGGACGTTCACGTTGCTGGTCAGCGGCACCCTTTCCTCACTGATCTTGTACGCCGAGATGCCGAGCAGCGCCAACATTGCCTATTACATTGACGACGTATCGGTGACGCAACCCAACGGCGCCCCCGGTGCCGGGCAATGCACGGTGGATTGGGCCTCGGTCTTTCAGCGCATTGACGGTTTCGGCGCCTCCTCAGCCTGGGACGGCAATTGGACAACCAACCAAGCCGACATGTTCTTTTCGACGAACAGCGGCAAGGGAACTACGGTTGATGGCACGACGAATTTCGCTTTCAACGGTGTTGGTCTTTCGCTGTTGCGCAATCGCATTGCCCCCGACGGAACGACGGTGGAAACCAATATCATGCAATGGGCGCAACAGCGCGGCGCCCGCGTCTGGAGCACGCCGTGGAGTCCGCCGGCGATTTATAAAAACACCAACTCAGTTAACGGCGGCAATTTTGTCTCCAGCCCCGCCAATTACCAGGGTTATGCCAATCAACTGGCCGGCTATGTGGCTTCCATGAAAACGAATTACGGCGTCAACCTTTATGCCGTTTCGGTCCAGAACGAGCCTGACGAGAGTACCACCTACGAGTCTTGCCTTTGGACAGCCCAACAGATCCACGATTTCGTTCCTTACCTGGCGGCGGCGTTGACCAATGCCGGCGTGGCTTCCACCCAGATAATGCTCCCGGAAGACTCTAATTGGAATTACGATTATAGCCTCGCCACCACCGCGATGACCGATCCCTCCACTGCCGCGCAAGTGGGCATTGTGGCCGCGCACGACTACGGCGGCTCGGACGCCATCCTCAACAACTATGGCAAGCCTTTGTGGGAAACGGAGGTGTCAACCTCCGACACGTTCGACGGGAGCATCAGCAACGGGGTGTATTGGGCCGGGCAGGTTTATGACTTGCTGACCATCGCCCAAGTCAACGCGTGGCATTACTGGTGGCTGATCCCCTACGCCACCGACAATGAAAGCCTGGTGGACACCAACGGCAACCCGGCCAAGCGGCTCTATACGCTGGGGAATTACAGCCGGTTTGTGCGTCCCGGGTTCTACCGGGTGGGGGTGTCGAACAACTCGCCGGCGCTCATCACGGCTTTCCGTGACTCGGTGTCCGGCAATTTCGCCATCGTAGCCGTCAACGATGAAACCAACGACCTGCAGGTCGCGTTCAGCATCACCGGTTTGAGCACCCCGACGCTGACGCCGTGGGTCACTTCGGCCACTTTGTCCTTGTCCAATCAAGCCCCGGTCGGCGTGACCAACAGCGCGTTCAGTTATGATTTGCCGCCCGTGAGCGTGGTCACCTTTACCGGGGTGGATGCGTCGGCTTCGCCCGGGTTAAACATCAGCGCTGGCGGCAATGGAGTGATTCTGACCATCCACGGACCGGCCGGGATGCAATACACCCTGTACAGTTCCACAGACCTTTCGACCTGGCAGGAGGTGTTGACCACCAATCCGCCCACCATGCCCATATCGTGGACCGATACCAACGCCTCGCCATCCAGCAAATTCTACAGCGCGCAATACGTGCCGTGAGCGTGGTCCTCCCGCGCGGCGAACGACGCGGAGGCATGGAGGTCAAAACAAAAACCGGCACCTGGTGATTCAGTTGCCAAAACGAAACCATTCGTTTGTCAGCACTTGGAAAACATTTCGCGTGATGTGCTGGAGCAGCATCAGGACATCGTGCGCCAATATATCCGCCACCGGAAGGGCGTTTATGCCCTCTATCGTCGGGGCAAAATCTATTATGTTAGACTGGCTAATAACCTTTTAAATGCTTGTGCGGCAAAGACTTGACACGTTCTGCGCACTTTTTTAGACGGACACTTTTTCAGGGAGCAACGATCCGCTGTTGCAGTTCAACGTCTGCCATGCTTTGAAAGTGGATCACGTTGCGAGAACCTCACGCTTAGGTCATCGATTCGCTCGTCGTGGGATTGAGCGACAAGGGCCTCTCCGCTTTCAAGCGGATCAGGTCCGGTGAAAACCAGCACTCCATTGACCCTCTTTAGCTGTCCCGGCCGCCCGGCTTGGTCAATTTGAACGGTTGTTTCTTTGAAGGGGTTGAGAATGCCAAATCCCACCTGAATATGCCAGGAGAAATGGCGATCCTTTAATGCTGAAATGTTGACTTCTCCAGGTCCCCTTTTACGATTCTGGTTTGAAAGCGACCTTAATCACCACCATGCGCTCCGGCAAAATGCTGGTCTTGTTCTTGTTGGCCGGCGCGGTTTGCAGCGGCGCGGAAAATCGCCTCGTCACAGCCGATTGGAATCAAATCAAAGGCCCAACCACGCAACTGTTTCACGAATGCATCGGCGCCGGGCGCGCCAATGAAGGGCTGCGCGCTGAATGGCAGCGTCAATTGCAGCTTTGCCAGGAGGAAATCGGCTTCCGGCAAATCCGGTTCCATGGCCTGCTCTCGGACGACATGGGGGTTTATGCCGAGGGCCGCGACGGCCAGCCGCGCCACAATTGGCAATACATTGACCAGCTTTACGATGCGCTGCTCGCGCTGAAAATTCGTCCGTTTGTCGAATTGAGTTTCATGCCGTCGGCGCTCGCCAGCGGTTCAAAGAAAATCTTCTGGTGGCGGGCCAATGTCACCCCGCCCAAATCCTACGAAAAATGGGACGGCCTCATTCACGACCTTGTGGCACACTGGACGGAACGCTACGGCGCGGAGGAGGTGGCGAAATGGAATTTTGAAATCTGGAACGAACCGAACTATCCCGGTTTCTGGGGACCGCGGAATCGGCGGCATGCCCGTGAAGAATACTTCAAGCTTTATGCCCACACCGCCAACGCGATCAAAAGGGTGAATACAAATTACCTTGTCGGCGGGCCGGCCGGCGCGGGGCCGGATTGGGTCAAATCATTTCTCAAATTCTGCGCCGCCAGCAATGTGCCGGTGGACTTTGTCAGCTATCACGGTTACGGACTCGGCGGAGGCCCCAGCGGACTGGATGCCGATGGCCAATCCTTTTTGTATTTGAGCCGCGATTTGCTTGCGCCCGCCCGCACGGCTTTGAGCCAGCGCGCGGTCGTTGACGCCAGCGCCACGCCACACCTGCCGATTCACGTCACCGAATGGAGCACGTCCTACTCGCCGCGCGACCCGGTGCATGACGCGTATTTTTCCGCGCCCTACATTCTGGAACAGTTCAAAGGCACCGAACATGGCGTCGCCTCTTTTTCCTACTGGGTTTTCACCGACATTTTTGAAGAGAACGGCCCGCCGATGACGCCGTTTCATGGCGGCTTCGGCTTGCTGAATGTTTCCGGGATCAAAAAGCCCGCCTACTTTGCCTTCCAATTCTTGAACCAGCTCGGAAAAACCGAGTTGAAAAACTCCGACGCGCGCTCGTGGGTTTGCCGCGATGAAAAGGGCGGCGCGCAAATCCTGCTTTGGGATTTGACGCCTCCGGCCGGCGGAAAGATCGCCGACCAGGTTTATTTCCGCCAGCCGCATCCGGCGGCGGACAAAGAGGCGGTTGAAATCAAACTGGCCGGCGTGCCGCCCGGAAAATATGAGTTGCAAGTCCGGTGGACCGGCTACCGGCACAACGACGCCTATACCGCGTATCTCGAAATGGGCGCGCCGCCGCAACTGACCCGCGCGCAGGAAAAAATTCTGCGCGCCGCCAGCCGGGGCGGACCGGAATCAAGCCGCCGGATTGAAATCAATTCCGCCGGCGAGTTCAGCGAGACTCTGACGCTGCGGGAAAATGACGTGATCCTTTTAAAGCTTGTCCCGGTTCACGATTAGAAGAACGGGTTGTGCGCCTTTTCCTCCGCCGCCGTGGTCATTGGGCCGTGGCCCGGGCAGAGCAGGGTTTCGTCCGGCAGTGAAAAGATTTGTTCGCGGACTTTTTGCCGGGCCAGGTCCCAGGATTGATTGCCCCTGCCGATGGAGCCGGCAAAAATGGCGTCGCCCACAATGGCCACGTGCGGCGCGTCATCGGGCCAGGTGCCAATGATGTAGGTCACCCCTTCCTCGGCATGGCCCGGGGTGTCGCGATTGGTGATGCGCAGGCTGCCGAGGTGAAGAAAATCGTTGGCGCGATTGCGCTGCTGCGGCGGCGCGTTGCGCGAATTGGAATGCAGGTGCAGCTTCGGAAATCTTTCCCGGAGGGCTTCCATCCCCGCGACGTGGTCCTGGTGCAGGTGCGTCAGGAAAAGATGGCTCAACGACAACTCGTTTTTGCCGATCAATTCAAAGATCGGGGCGGCGTCCCATCCCGTGTCAAACAAAGCCGCGTCGCGGGACACTTCATCCCAGGCCAGATAGCAATGCACCTCCATGCCGTTGGCCTCGGTTGTGATGCGGCGGAGTTCGCGCCACAAGGAAAGGTCCGGCGTCGCCGGCAGCCAGCCTTTGGCGATGCCTTCCAGCTTGTCTCCGTTCAAGCCCAGCGCCGCGCCCAGCGCCGGAAAATGAATTTGCCCGGAAAACCGGCCTGTTTCTTCGAGCGCGCTGTAGGCTGGTTCGGTCAAACCCGCCGCCTCCGCGGCGGCGGCGGCCGGGATTCCTTTTGCCTGCCGGCCTTTGCGGAGGATGTCGCCCAAATGATCTTCCAAATGCATGGTGACGATACTAACAGCTAACGCGCCTGTGAACCAAGGACTAAAGGGACGGGTCGGACGAGTGGTGCAACATTCGTCATTTTCCAAATGCTTCCGCCATCTGCGCGGCCAATCGCTGCAAATACCGGCCGGCTTTGGACTGCGCGCCTGCCAGATCGGTAATGTCCGTCAGCGCCCGCGTTTGAGCGAACCATCGGCGCGCGCGCGCCGGTTCCAGGACAATCCCCGCCAAGGCCAGACACGGAACGCCCAGTTTGCGGCAGCGCCGCGCCAATTGACCCACGCCTTTGCCCCTGTAAGTCTGGCTGTCCATTCGGCCTTCGCCGGTGATGACCAGATCGGCCCGGGCAATTCGATCCTCCAACCTTGCGCAACGGGCGAAAACTTCAAAGCCGGATTCCATCCTGGCTCCCGCAAACGCCATCAGCCCGAAACCCAGTCCGCCCGCCGCGCCCGCGCCCGCGGTCTTCGCGCCATCGAATCCATACTGCTCCGTTAAGACCAATGCCAGCCGGGCAAGGCATTTTTCCGCCAGATCAGAATCTTGCGGTCGCAGCCCTTTTTGCGGGCCGTAAACTCGCGAACAACCCTTTGGCCCCAGCAGGGGATTGGCGACATCCACCGCGGCTGTAACGTTCCATGGCAAGGCGCAGACCGGCGGGCGCGCGTCCGCCAGCTCACGCAAGCGCCACCATTCCCCCAGCTCCTCCCAATCTTTGTTGAAGAACCTCCAGCCCAACGCCCGCGCCATGCCGAAACCGGCATCGTTCGTCGCGCTGCCGCCAAGGCCAACCAGGGCGCTGGTGGCGCCCGACTTCGCCGCCGCCCGCATCACTGCTCCCAGCCCGAAACTGTCCAACTGGAACGGATGAAATTTCTTCCCCGGCAACATGGCCAAACCGATGATGCCGGCGGAGTCAATAATGGCCGTTTTGCCGGCGTCATCCCGCCACCAAAGACCGCGCAACGGTCGGTGCGCCGCATCGACGGTGCGGGTGTGTTTGAGCCGCGCCCCCGTCAACTCACCCAGCACCGCGCCAAAACCGTCGCCGCCGTCGCTCATGGGAAGCGTTTCCACGCGGTCACCGGGCCGCGCCTTGCTCCAGCCCGCTGCAATGGCCGCGGCGGCGGCATGGGCGGTCAGGCTGCCCTTGAATTTATCGGGAACGATCAGGATGCGCGGCGGCATGGCGCCAGTTCTAAATGGGAATTGGCAGGGCGCAACCAAATTTGCGCCGGTTTGCGCTTTTTTTCCGCGGCTGGTGCGGTTAAAAAAGAGCGCGATGCACCTCCGACACTTCCTGATATTGCTGGTTTTGGCGCTGGGCGCGTATTGGGGCTACGTTTATTGGCGCGAGCATCGCTTCGATGCGGAGATCGAGGCGGCGGCCCGGCGTTACCAGATGGAGCCGGCGCTGGTCAAGGCCGTCATCTGGCGGGAGAGTTGGTTCAATCCAAACGATCGCGGCAGAGCCGGGGAGTTGGGACTGATGCAAATCCGAGAAGCCGCCGCCCTGGAATGGGCCTCTGCCGAACATATCGCGGGGTTCGAACACGCGGCCTGCCTGGATCCGGCCACCAACACGCTGGCCGGGACTTGGTATTTGAAGAAAACAATGCTGCGCTATCAACAGGCCGACAACCCCGTGCCCTACGCTTTGGCCGACTATAACGCCGGCCGGGGCAATGTCCTCAAATGGCGCACAGGCAACGCAATGACCAACAGCGCGGCGTTCATGGACCAGATTGGATTTGCCGGCACCAAAGCTTATGTGCAGTCCGTCCTGAAACGGTACGAACATTACCGGTGAGTCAATCCGGGGTGATGGCACGCATGGACTCTTGGAGCCTGCTTCGCAATTGTTCGCGGTCGGCTGCGGTGGCGTCGCGCGGGACCCAAACAGGGTCGTTGTCGTAGAATTCGCATCTGGCAAAGGGCAATGGAATTTGGAAGCGGTCCCAACTGGGCAGGCGGATTTTCCAGCGGGCAAAGCCGGAGATCGGAACGATGGGACGGCCCGAGACTTGCGCCAAAAAAATAATGCCTTCCTGGATTTGCTGGGACGGCCCGCGCGGTCCATCCGGGGTGATGGCGATGCTGTAGCCCTTGCGCAGCCAGCGGGTGGCTTCCAAGAGCGCTTGCGGCCCCCGGCGGCTGGTCGATCCCCGGATCGATTCCATGCCGAATTTGGCCAGCACAGCCGCCAGGAATGCGCCGTCGTCGCTGGCGCTGACCATGGTGACGAGGCCCTTTTCGTGCCATTTCTGCGCGACATGATCGTCGTAAGCCGCCACGGCCAAGACCAGGTGATTATGCCAGATGCAGAAGATGATCGGGGCCTGTGCCCGGGAATTGTCCGCGGTGTCCTTCCAGATGCGGCGCCAGGTTTTAATGGAAAGCCAAAAAAACAGGGCGACGGCGGAGGCCAAAATCCGGCGATGCCAGGAGAGGCGGCGGGGGATGACCACGGCTGATGGCTGGGGCGCGGGAGCGGACATCAGGCACCTTTTTTCAAACTGGCGCGGACCAACTCTTCAATGCCGGCGGCCGGACCCAATGCAGCCTGGGCCGCGCGGACCGATTCGCGCGCCTCAACCGGCTTGTAGCCCAGGGCCACCAGGGCAAGGGTGGCATCGTTGATTTTTTGTTCGTCAGCCGAAAGGGCGCGTTGCGCGCTGGCGGCTTCCAGAGCGCTTCCGCGTCCGATTCTGTCCTTCAGTTCGATCACGATGCGTTCGGCGGTTTTTTTGCCGACACCGGAGATTTGCGACAGCATTTGAACATCGCCGCCGGCGACGGCGCCGCGGAAGGCAGTGACATTGATGCCGCTGAGGATATTGAGGGCGATCTTGGGGCCAATGCCGCTGACGGTGTTGACGAGCAGGCGAAACATTTCGCGCTCGGCCGCGGTGACAAAGCCGTAGAGCACATGGGCGTCTTCGCGCACCACCAAGTGAGTCAGGAGCTTTACCGGCTGGCCGGGAAGGGGCAGTTTGTCGAAGGAGGAAAGGGGAATCAACACCTCGTAGCCGACGCCGTTGACCTCGACAATGGCGAGGGTGGGCAGCGCTTCAATCAATTTGCCGTTCAGAAATGTAATCAAGAGTCTTAACCAGGCGGCCAGGCCAGTTTGCGCCCGCCCAAAACATGACAATGCAGATGCGGCACGGATTCGCCCGCGTCGGGGCCATTGTTGATGACAAGGCGATAGCCGCTTTTCTTCAAGCCCGCTTTTTCCGCGACCTCGGCGGCTTTGAGGAGCAGATGGCCTAAAATTGCGGCATCCTCCGGCCCGGCCTCGGACAGGCGCGGGATGTTCTTCCTGGGAACAATCAGGAGATGAACCGGGGCCTTGGGGTTGTTGTCCCGAAAGGCCACGACCCGGTCGTCTTCGTACACGATGTCCGCGGGAATTTCGCGCGCGACGATTTTCTGGAAGACATTGGCGCTCATAACACGACCAGGGCGCAGGATTGGCTGGCGCGCTCCGTTTGCCAGCAACTTCGCAAATAGTCCACGATCTGGTCATCCAAGTTCTGGCAGCGGCGGGTCCATCGCTCTGTTCCCGTCAATTGCTTGACACAGCCGCGCAAACCGTGAAAGCGCAGGACGCGGGGCGATTGCCCCATCTTGATTCTCAATTCCTCACGCAGGTGGGGGAAAAAGAGCAGTTCAACCCCCTGGCCGGCGGGGCCGGCCAGTTCTTGCAGGTTGGAGTCCAGCACGCACTTGTCCACGGCGGGCGCGCGGCCGGGTTCGCTGTCGGCATAGACGCTCAACCCGAATCCGCGCAGCGCCTTTTCCAGCGCAATGACAAATTCGCCGACGGAGAGAAAATCCCGGCGCAGCTCGTGTTTGAAATAATGGAGGACGGCGGCGGAGGCGTTGTGGAGAATGGCGGGATCGATCCAGGCGGCTCCCTCACCCATCAGTTCCAGGGTGACCCATTCGGCCGAACAGGGAATCTGAGCGCCGTCGCTGGTTTGAAAAATCAAGCAATCAGGTTTGAGTTGAATCATGATTGGACTCCAGTTTGTTGACTTCGCTGACAAACTCGGTGGCTTCCTCGAACCGCCGATACACGCTGGCAAAACGGACGTAAGCCACTTTGTCGATCTGGCGCAAGGCTTCCATGACGCGTTCGCCAATGGCCACTCCCGGGACTTCGCGATCGTATTTGTCAATGATTTCGTCCGTGATTGTTTCGACCAAATCTTCGATGGCTTTGGGGCTGATGGGGCGTTTTTGGCAGGCTTTCTTCAGGCCGGAGAGCAGTTTTTCCCTGGAGAACTCCTCGCGGCGGCCGTCGCGCTTGACGACCATCAAGCTCTCATTTTCAATTTCTTCATAGGTGGTGAAGCGGTGGTTGCAGTGCAAACACTGGCGTCGGCGGCGAATAGTCGAGCCTTCGCGGGAAGCCCGTGAGTCGATGACCTTGTCATCCTGATTGCCGCACTTTGGACAGCGCATAAAATTCGAACAAACCACTACTTAAAGTGGCGGACGATTAGTTAACAACAAAGGGTTGTGGCGTCAAGCGTGTTTTTACGGAAATTTTCAAGGGGGTGTGGGACAGCCCTCTCTCCCATCCTGAGTCTTGGGCTTTTTAAAGTCCGCGCCGTCCCATTGCAGCCAAATCTCTTGAAAGTTTTCCTAAAGTTTTGCCCGGTCTCTGGCGATAGGAAAGTGGCGCTCGCAAATGACATTGCGAGCTGCTTTCCCGGATACCGGCGAGGCGCGCGTGAAGAGGTCCAGCCAGAGCGAGGAAGGCATCCTGTTTGAAGGCTATGCAAGCGTTGGATAACTACATCAACGAAATAAAAACATTGCCGCCCGCCCCGCGGGTCCTCTCGGAATTGCTGGTGCTGTTGAACGAGGAGGAGGCCCACGCCCGCCAAATCGTCGAGCTGATTGCCTTTGATCCGGCCCTGACGGCCAAGGTTCTGCAACGTTGCAACAACGCCGCCGCCGGCCTGGGCGGCCCTGTCTCCGATCTCCACGAAGCCGTCACGCGAGTGGGTTTCAACGCAATTTACCGGCTGGTGGCGATGGTCACCGGCGAAACTCTTTTAGGCTCGGAGCAGAAAGGCTACGGGATCGCCGCGGGCGAATTGTGGGAGCATTCAGTCATGACTGCCGTGGCCGCCAGAGTGCTGGCCTCGAAGCTGGGCGGCGAGGAGAATCTGGCGTTCACAGCGGCGCTGTTGCATGACATCGGCAAACTGGTGCTGAGCGCGTTTCTGGAGGGATCCGAGCTATCGGCGCCCAGGCTCAGAGGGCCATCGGGCTTTTCCTTGCTTGAAGCCGAGAAGGCGGTTCTTGGTGTGGAGCACGCGGAAATCGGCGGACGGGTGCTGGAAGAATGGCATTTCCCGACGAATTTGGTCAGCGCCGTCCGGTATCATCACAACCCGGCCCAAGCCCGGCCGCTTGAGCAGTTGGCCTCTTATGTTCATCTGGGAGACATCATCGCCTACTGTCTTGGACAGGAGCAAAAGTATGAATCTTTCGCATCGCGGACCCAGACCGAGGCGCTGCAAATCCTGGAAATCAGCCCGGAGGAAATGGACACACTGGCAGCGGAAACAGACATCGCATTGAAACAATGCGGCGGGCTGATCCGGACAACATCATGAGCATTAAAATCCTTGTCATAGATGATAGTGAGATCATCCGCCTCATTGTGGCAAAGGCTTTCAAACAATTCGACTGCATTGTGCTCGAGGCGGAAAATGGCGACGTCGGCATGGCCGTGGCCAGCCGCGAAAAACCAGACATCATCCTGCTGGACTATATGATGCCCGTCCTGGACGGGTTTGGGGTCCTGACGCGGCTGCGTTCCGACCCCGGCCTCAAAGCCACGCCGGTGATCATGCTGACGGCGGAAGCGGGACGCGAGACAGTGCTCAGAATTGCACAACTTGGCGTGCGCGGTTACCTGGTCAAGCCGTTTAAGGGCGAACTGCTCGTCGAGAGGGTCGGCCGGGTGGTGGACCTCAAGCCCAAGACCGCCGCGCAAAAGAGCAAACGGTTCGACGACCCGATCGGCATCCTGGTGGTGGATGACAAACCGGCCATTGCCGCCCAGGTTCGCGCCGGACTAGCCGATACGCCGTGGAAGGTGACCAGCGCCGAGCAACCCGGCCAGGCGTTGGACCTTTGCCTGAAGGATGGGGTGGATATGGCGTTGGCCAGCTTGTCGCTGCCCAATGACGGCGCTTTTACGCTCTTTCAAAATTTGCGCAGTCACGCCAACACGGCCTCCATCCCCGTGCTGGGGATGTGCGTGCGCACCGCCACCGCCGAGCAGGCGCGCGCCCAGCAGACCGGCTTTGCCGGCGTGATCAACAAACCCATCGACCCCGTTGAACTCAAGGACAAAGTGTGCCGGACTCTTGCCTTGGAAACCTCGTACAAATACTTCCAGCAACGGGACGGCATCCTGTCACTGATGTTGCCGAAGGATTTCCATCCGGGCGTGGCGCAGGCGGTTTCGGCTCATCTGGAGGGCGAGTTGGTCGGCACCGTGGATGCAGGCGGGGACAAGCTCATCATTGATCTCAATTCGGTGGAAACGGCCAGTTTGCCCGTCGTTGAACTGGTGCTCTCCGCCATTCAGGCCGCCAGCAAGTTGTCGCTGCGGTGCGCGGTCGTCGGTTCGGAAGCGACCATGAAGCAGTGCCGCAGTTTTGCGGAAACTCAGGCCTGGTTGTTTGCCGGCACTTTTGAACAGGCCCTGGCCCTTTTGAAATAAATATGGACTCCACCTTTAAAGCCGAGCTTGAAGCCTCGGCCGAGTACGCCAAGTTGACGAAAATACAAAAGCTGGCGGCGTTTCTCCTGATGTTGTCGCCGGAAAATGCGGCGCATCTCATGAAGTCCCTCGATGAACAGGACCTGGAGGGGGTCTCCGAGGAAATGGTCAAGATGGGCACAGTGAGCCAGGAGTTGCAAGAGGAGGTTCTGCGCGAGTTTTCCGGCGTCGCGGTGGAAGCTGCCACGTCCATCAACGGCGGCGTGGATCGCGCCAAGGATCTGCTCGAAAAATCGGTCGGCTTGTTCCGCGCTTCCGACATCATCGGCCGCGTCTCCCCGCAGCGCGAGCCGGTGGGGGCGATGCAGCAGATTGTGGATATGGACACCCGCCACCTTTTCAGCCTGCTCCACCATGAGCAATTGCAAACCATCGTCCTGGTGGCCAGTTACCTGAGCCATGAAAAGGCCTCGCAGCTTTTGGCCATGTTCTCCCAGGAGATTCGGGAGCAAATCATCGAACGTCTCGCCACCATGGCGCCGACCTCTGTGCAAGTGGTGGAAAATGTGGCCCAAGGGCTGCAGAGCAAGTTTGGCAGCAACCGCACCCGATCCTTCAATCAGACGGGCGGAGTGCGGGTGGCCGCCCAAATGCTCAACCGCCTGCCCCAAAACATGAGCAAATCGATTCTTACGTCCCTCTCCGAACGCAACGCTGAATTGGGGGAAGCCATCCTCAAAAAAATGTTCACTTTCGAGGAACTGGACCGGCTGGACGCCCGGACCCTTCAGGTCATCCTGCAGGACGTTGACATGCGCCTGCTGGCCGTCGCGCTCAAGACCGCGAGCGAGAAGCTCAAAAAAGCCCTGCTCTCCTGCATCTCCAAACGGGCGGCCGAGAATATTCTCGAAGAGATCAGTTTTATGGGACCTCTCCGGCTCAGCGAGATTGAGGCCGCCAAATCCCAAATCCTCGAAACCGTCCGGCGACTGGAGGCGGAGGGTGAAATCAACCTTGATGAACTGCGTCAGAGATCGCACCATTCCTGACACCACCGCCAAACTCCCATGAACCCTTCCCCCACATTGCCCGAATTGGACTCGCCCTCCTCCGGCTCCGCGTCCAAGGGAATCATTTCACAATCGGAAATCGAGCAGATCCTCACGCAAGTGGAGAGCGTGGCCCCGTCAGCACCGGGCGCCGACCCGCAGGCGCCGGCCAACCCGGCCGGGGGCGAATTGATACGGCGGCATGACTTCCCCAAACTTTCCCCCATTTCCCCGGCGGAATTGCGCCTGCTGCGGCTGCGGCACGAGGATTTCGTCACTGCGCTGGCCACCCGCCTTTCGATCCACCTGGGCCTGGAAATGGGTCTGAAGCTCTCGAAACTGGAGGCGTTGCCGTTCCAGACATTTGCCGACGGGCTGTCCAACCCCACCTGGCTGACGATGCTGAAACTGCCGCCCCTGCCGGGGATTTGCCTGCTGGACATCCCGCCGCGGCTGGGCTTGTGCATTGTTGACAGAGAATTGGGCGGGCCGGGCCGGGCGGCGGAGGAGACGCGCCAGATCGGCAAGATCGAGGCGCGCCTGCTTTCCCCCGTCGTCGGCCTGATCGTCAACGAATGGTGCGCCATCTGGAGCGACCTCATGGAGGTCCAATCCTCGGTGCTGGGCAACGAGACCAACAGCCGCTATCTCCACACTTCTTCCCCGGAAGACAGCGTGCTCGTGGCCGGGGTCGAAGTGCGTCTGGCGGAGACGGTCGAACAAATTCAATTTGCCTTTCCCCACCCCATGCTCGAACCTCTGATCCTCAAGCTCAACACCGGGGCCGGCAGCGGCGGAAAGCCGAACGCGGCCGCCAAGACCGCGCCCGCCAAATGGAATTCTTTATTTGACGAGATGCAGGTCGAGGTGAAGGCGGAGTTGCCGGAAATCCAGCTTCCCGCCGGGCAGGTGGCCCAGTTGAAGCCCGGCGATGTTTTGAGCCTTCCACAGGAATACATGAACGAGGTGCGGCTGCGCCTGGCCCACCACCCGGGATTCATCGGAACCCTGGGCACCAGCGACCAGCGCCGTGCCGTGAAAATCGATAAATGCCTGAAGAGTTAACGCCGTTCCGTTCCAGTGCGACAGAGTTGCCTCACCGGCTTTGCTGAAATGGTCTTGCTGTTCGGTTTGGTTCTGCCATAATAAGTCGTTGGCAATTGGACAGGCCCGCGTGGCGGAATTGGCAGACGCGCTAGATTCAGGTTCTAGTGAGTAACATCGTACAGGTTCAAGTCCTGTCGCGGGCACCATTTGTTTTTCATATCAAAAGCAGCTTCCTGGCGCGAAAACACGGGCTTTTTTCGGGGTTTTTTTGTGGGGAATGGTGCGCGCTGCAGGTTTTGAACCTGCGACCCCTACCGTGTGAAGGTAATGCTCTACCGCTGAGCTAAGCGCGCAAAAACCAAAATCCAGTGCTTTCATCGCCTTGACTCATCAGGAGAATAATATGCCCCCCATCAAAAAAAGCGGCAAGCTATTTCGTCGCTCAGGAGGATTTCCACTGCGGGCTTTTGAGCAGGCAGGCCCGGCGGTTTGACCGATCAGATCAGGCGAGCTTCCGGCGCAACGCGCCCAATGCCACGCATGCGCCCGACAGAAGCACCAAGGCTGACGGGGCATCCGGGACCGAGAGTTCCGAAGTAGTTGCTGGATCAACCACAACATTCCCGCCGAACCAACCAGCATCATTGGCACTCAATCCGTCAGAGTCACTGGGAAACGCCAAGGTGGTGCTGGCAACGGATTGGTCCTCCACGAACGTGACTCCGGGAATTGTGGTGATGCCATTCGTAGCCCAAGTGAAGTCGTCAACCTTGGCTTGAATCTCGGCTCCCACGTAGTAAGTGC
>Ga0326727_10011173_pt1 | contig 21037 bp, 13 predicted proteins | sample MB2enrmetagenome_FD_207643 | JGI IMG/M metagenome (GOLD analysis project Ga0326727, IMG submission 207643) | Lab enriched peat soil microbial communities from McLean, Ithaca, NY, United States - MB29MY | ecosystem: Environmental > Terrestrial > Soil > Wetlands > Peat | place: USA: New York...
AACAGCCGACATCAAAAATATTATTATTACCCAAAAGCCCCACCATTAAAGCAAGATGTCCTCCTGCCGAAGCCCCCATCATAAAAACGTTGCGGACATCGATCTTAAATTTCTGCGCATTTTTTAGTAAATAGCAGAAGGCGCAACGTACATCCTCAACCGCTGCCGGTGCAGGAGCAACCTGCGCCAAACGGTATTCAACATTTGCGACAACATAACCCTGCTGTACCAGTACTTCAATCTTTGGGTATTCATCTTCCTTTCTGCCATGTAACCAACCCCCTCCATGGATATAAATAACAAGTGGTTTAATCTTTGAACTGACCGAAGGATAATACACATCCATTTTCCCGTCCCAACCATTAACCGATTTATAAATAATATCCTTTTTTATAGTCATTCCGTCCGGAAGGGATTGCGCCACACTATTTATTGTCATCACCAGAACAATCGTTAATAACTGAATAGATTTCATTTTATGGTTGGTTTTACGAATGAAGAGTAAAGACTTTCATTGTGCATTTTGATACCTGCTATATCTATCTCTTTTAATAATATCGTGGTTATCTCAGTTATTTCGCCATTAGAAAGCTGAACCGAAGAAGCTCCAATTATATTATCATCGTTTAGATAGTGATTTTTCAACATAAATAGAGTTTTCGTCAACGAAATGGTAATATTACTTACTCCGTATAAAAATCAATTTAAGAGCCAATCCATTTGACTTTACTATATTATGAAGTCGTCTTGCCTTTTATAAATTTTAAATACAAAAAAAAGGGGGGGGTAAGCCATTTTATGATTAACAAACACCATAAAACATAACTTTTCCCATGTACAAAGTACTTGACAAAGAACATGATAACATTAGTGTCCGGTTATAAATCAAATATAGACAGTTGATTATAATCGACAAGAGCTTTAGGTTTGTAATATTTTTATAATCAGTTCATTTATAGTAGTTTACTTAAACATAAACAGACTAAAAGTCTGTAATAAAGTGTAGAGATTTTGCTCCAAATTGAGTTTCTTTTTCGTGATAGCAAACAGTAAATAGGCACATATTGCTATCCATATCTGACAGCATACAGCATTGTAACTTGGGCCATTTTGTTCGTTATGTGAGACATTCCTTCATAAAGATTACTATAATACAATTACATCTCCTTCTTTAATTAACTGATCATATTTTTCTTTATCAAATGTATACAAGTATGGCGATCTGTGTGCTCCTATGTTGCGCTGTTCTGCCAGTTTCTGTATAAGTCTCATGTTTATTAGTTTCTTAGTGAAATTTCGGATATCAATTTTCTTGTTTAATATTGTCTCGTACAAAGAGTGTATTTCAGGTAATGTGAACTTTTGTGGTAACAAATCATAACCTATAGGATGAAAATAAGCAAACTGTTTCAGTGCTTTTAAAGCTTCCAATACAATCTCCGCGTGGTCATAAAGTAGCTTGGGGAGGGCGTTAACATCCCACCAACTACAATCTTCCATATAAAAATCGCCAGTAGGTCTTACTAAAGAGTATTCTGTCAAAGCAAAAAAACCAATAGAAACAAAATTGTCAAACATCCAGTGGTCTTCAGGAAGTTCAATACCTTGCATTTCGCTAAGTTTTTTAAGTGTAAAACTTTCATCTTTGTTCCGATCCGGTCTGCAGAATACTTTAAATTGATGTAGAACTATATTTTCCAATTTGGTTCTATAGCGTACTACCTTATATGAAGCCTCTTCTGCTGTTTCTGTTTTCAGGATGTACCCACCTGGAAGCGTCCATTTTTCCATACCTCCTGGACGTTGTAAAAGAACTTTCAACTCACGCTCATGGTAACCAAAAATGACATTATCAATACTAATGTTTCTGTAAAAATATTTTGAACCATTAATTATCTGATCTATAATGATTTTTTCTTTCCTATCCATTTGTTCTTACCTTTTATTTAGGAACAAAGGTAAGAATAAAACCATTCTGTGCAAATCACAAAATGGGATTTGTATCTTATTTCAATCTACACATCTTAAATATAATCAAATAGTGTTAAACATAACAATTTCATATAAGTATCTATGTATTTGTAATTCAATTATATATAATGCTTTTGTATCAAAATACTCATGTTAATATCAATATGTATATTGTACGGAATAAAAAAATGCCGTATCATTGCGTAATATTTACGTATTAATAAATGTACAATGACTGCTAAAAAAAGAGAATCACTATGAGAAACAAATTCGATCCATTTAAACACTTGTTTTTATTCAGAAAATCAATTATTAACTTTACAAAAACTATCTAGCATGAAAAAAAATCTATTGCACAAGAACTGTTATTACATCGTTTTAATAATGATGTTACTAACCTGCCTTACTAATTTGGAGGCGCAAACTACGACAAAGGAGCATAAAGTGAAGTCCGATACTGTATCTTTAGGTACAAAAGAAGAAGAACCTGTAAGCGCCAAGGAAATGAAAACTCGTAATGTAATGTTAAACGCAAGTGATAATACAAGTCCCCGACAATTAAATATCGGATTACCATTTGCTGGAGATATTTTAATTATGGAAAATGACGTACCCGTTGTCTATTCTTTTTGGACCCAGATGCCAATGACAACATGGAGATATGATAGTAGTATAGGTCGTATCGGTTTGATGTCGTTTGCTGAAGGTGCATTAACTTTCGGTAAAGTTGGATATTGTGTTGATTCATACGACAGAGACCCAAGTACAAAATTCAGAGGAGCTGCTAATATCTACACCAACAGCTTTGGAAGTTTGAAGTATGATGCTTCCGCCTCCGGCCCCATTGGAAAAAATGGTTGGGGATATATGCTTGGATTCAATGAATCTTTTGACAGAGGGAATGGAACTAACTTCCAATTTACACCATGGGGTAATAGGTCTCAATTCTTAAAAGCTGGTATTTCCAAAAGATATAAACAAGGGGTTATTAAGTTCTTTTACAAATATGCTGAAGACAGAACAATTTACCAAACTTATGCTCCGTTACAGTATGACGGGAATGGTAAAACGTCTGCACTAAGTAATTTCAAACTGGGAACCGATTCTTACATTACAGGTGATGGTAATTTTCCTGTTTACAATTATAACACCGGAGCCTCGAAAATGGTAAACCTAAACAATGATTCAGTTTCCAAAACTATTTCTAATACATTTTATCTGACAGGCGAACACAGATTTGAGGACAACTTTAAACTTAGCTATTCCACCATGTACATGAACTCAAAACCTAATTTTTGTATTCAGTATCCGCTTAGTTTAGGTGTCGTGAATACTGCTCAACAACAATCTGCAGGAGATGTCTTTAAGTATTTGGGGACAAATAATGTGTATACCGGAGCTGCCCAAATGGTTGCTCCTCAACTGTATACTTCGCAAAATGTAAATACTTCTCTCACAAGAATCGAACTGAAAAAGAAGCTAAACAATCAAAACTTAAGACTTGGGTTTACGTATCAATTTCAAGATGAGCCTATCGCTTGTTATCAAGGAATTTATTATCAAACTGTGGGAGCTAATCCGAAATTATTGGACTGGTATATGTATAATGGAGCATATAAGGTAACAGACAACAATGGCTTAATTCCCAGCAGTGGTATGGGCAGCTATTCAAGAACTATAACACATAGAACTGCGTTGTATTTTTCGGACGATATAATTGTAAATAAGTGGCTTAGCGGTGGTTTCGGAGCCAGAATTGAAAGAGAAAACGATAATGAAACACATGATCAGTATGCAAATCAATTTGTCCTTAACAGACCATATGACAACTGTAATGCAAATGCATGGAATAAAGTATTTACCGGAAATGTAGTAGCTAGTGTTACTAAAGAATTTGGATTCTTAGCCGATGCAACTTATAATGACTTTTATCAAGATTATTGGGATTATGATCAAAAAGATGCCAATGGTATATCATTGCCTGGAGCGCTTACTAGTGTGCATAAAAATAATCAAGTTAGTGTATTTCTCGTAGGCGGAGGTGTCTATTGGAATCATAGCGATCTGTTTAGTCTTGTTTCTAAAGTAACCAGTATCCGTAAAGACAATATTGTAGCTTCTGAAAATGCCTATAATACTGCTGGACAAGCAGTCTCTGTTTATCCCATATTGTATGATATCAATACGATAGGTTGGACTACCGACATTATTTCATCTCCATTTAAAAATTTCAACCTCCATTTCTTGCTAACTTTACAGAATCCGCAATATAAACACTATTCTTATTCGGCCTTCGGAACTTCCTATGATTATAGCAATAATTTGATTCCGGGTTTATCAAAAACATTAATCGAACTTGACCCAAGTTATTTTATTTTCGATCGCAATGTTAGATTATGGTTTAGTCTGCGATATTTCGGAAAACAAGCAGGGAACCCGACAGATTCATTTATGTACAACGGCTGGTGGGAAAACTTTGCAGGCATTGATTATAACGTGAATAGAGCACTGACTCTGAAGCTACAATGTGTAAATCTATTGAACCAAACAGGAATCAATGGCGCATTGGTAGGAGCCGATCAAATTACCAATTCGTCTTCTTATGTCGGACAAACGATTGTGGCTACCGGTATTCGCCCACGAACTATCGAACTTATGGCTAGTATTAAATTTTAATTAATGAAAACTTTGGGGTAAGTACGACAGACATACTTACCCCAAATATAAATTCCTTGAACACAACAAACTCTAAAATTAGAAAATCATGAAAAAAATGAAAAAAATGCTATTATTGGCAATTGTATTGATAGCTGGAATGGCTGCCAATGCTCAAACCACAGCAACTACAAACACGCCTATGGAAGACTATTTTATTGGCAAATGGAAACTTGCTGTTTTCGGATTACCATCAGGTGATGCAACCATGCTATTGGTTATCGAGAAAAAAGATGGTAAACTGTGTGGTACTTTAGGAGGAGAAGATGGCTCAAATACAAATACTCTTACTAAAGTTGAAATTTCCAAGAATACTCTGTCAGTTAGATTTATGGGTGGAGGATATGATGTTCCAATGTATCTTGATAAGAAAGACGACACTTCAGTTACGGGGAGCATGAATGACATGTTTGATGTTACTGGTACAAAAGTGGTTGAAGTTGCTAAGTAAACAAGAATTCGTTGCTCTGGTAAATTCCAGAGCAACGAATTAAAATTCCATGTGATCAATTACATTCTCTCACTATTTCTAATTACACATTCACAAACAATACCTTAATTCCAACATCATGAAACACAGGTTAATCCTTCAATTTGGAATATTTATATTATTTCTCTCTCCCTCTATATTTTACTCCCAAGCTCAACCAACAGAGAAAAAACAATGGTTTGAATACTACAATCTATCAATAACTAAATTTCAAAATCCGGCCTTAGATTATGCTCCATTTACACGCTGGTGGTTACCTGGAAATGATGTCACAAAAGAAGAATTAAAACGCGAAATCAATCTTTTTGCTGATAATAATTTTGGTGGAGTTGAAATTCAGCCGATGGCAATGGTTTTCCCAACAAAAGGCGTGGGTAGGGCAGATCGTATCATGAGCTATGATACTCCGCTCTACTATGATAATCTTAAAAGTGTTTTTGAAGAAGCAATAAAGAGAGAAATTACAGTTGATTTGACCGACGGAAGCGGTTGGCCTGCCGGTGGTCCTCATTTGACCGAAGCCGACAATAATAAAACATTAGAATACGGTCTAATTGACATCCCCAAAGATAATAAAAACCCGTTAGTAGTTCCAAGAGCTATCAGGGGTGACCGTCCCACTGCAAAATTAGTTGTATTGCTTGCAGTTAAAGTATTAGAAGACACTACGCTTGAAAATAAGACTTTCCTGCTTGATTCGAAATCGATAAAAAATATTACCTCGAAAGTAAAAGATAATAAATTTGTTTTTACCCCTACTAAAGGTTTATGGAAAGCCATTGCATTCTGGTCGATGGCTGACATGGAACGACCTATGCTTATTGCTAAAAAAGATGCCGGATTTGCCATGAATCATTTCGATTCAACAAAAGTAATTAAAAGCTATAATTACTTTTTTGGAGAACAAACAGGACAACAGCCCTATTTTGGCAATCCCATTAGAGCTATTTTTGACGATAGTTATGAATTTAGATGTGACCGCAACTTTTCTGACGATTTTATCTTCGTTTTTAAAGCCAACCGGGGATATGACATAACACCCTATCTACCTGCCAATATGTGGTTTGGATATAATAACATGTACATTCGCATGGATAAGCCTGGTCTTAAACCTAATTTTGCATTTACGGATGAAGACTGGCGTTTGCGTTACGATTATGATATGACAATCAGCGATTTACTTGGAATTCATTTATTTAATTCCACCAAAAACTGGGCGGAATCGAAAGGTTTATTACATCGGACCCAACCTTATGGTTTAAATATGGATATGATGGCAGAAGCGGGTAAGGCTTCTATTCCCGAAGTGGAAACCATGCTATTCAGCAAAGCCTGTGAAGGTGGATATAAATACATTACTTCCGGTGCACACCTCTACAATCGTCCCATCGTTTCGTGCGAAACGTCGTGTTATATCAATCGTGCTTTCATGACTACCCCACAGAAACTAAAATTGACTATTGATAAAATATTGAGTTGTGGCGTAAATCAAATTATATGGCACGGTACTGCCTATCAGTATTTCCCGGATGGCTATCCTAAAGAAGGTTGGTATCCTTTTATAAATTCTAATTTGCCGGGTGTGAATTTCTCCAGCAATATTAATGAAAGTGATCCTTTCTGGAAATACATGAAAGATATAAACAAGTATGCACAAAGAGCTCAATATGCACTTCGAAGCGGTAAAGCACAGGCTGATGTATTGATTTATTATCCTTTCCTAAACTTCAGCGAAGACACTTTCAATCCTAATGAAACTTTAATCAGTGGTTTTATAAAAGATGTGGAACCACCTCTTCTTGCCGAGAATAATTCACAGTCTGACAACCGGAAAATTGATACCGAATGGTTGAATAAAATTTGGCCGCTAATCAATGAATTAAACGCAAGAGGTATAACCTGGGACTGGGTGAATGATGCCTCCATTCAATCCATGTCAGTAACAAATGATAAACAATTGGACATTCGTGGCAATAAATATCAATCGATTATTTTATTTGATTTGCCTTATATTCAGTTGAAAAGTGCGCAACAACTAAATAAACTATCTAAGATTGGAGCAAATATTCTTGCCATAGGTAAATTACCGGCAATTCAACCAAGCTTTTATAATTACAAAAAGAACGACCAACTTACAACAAATGAAATGGTGAATGCAGTAAAATCAACTTCAGCTACACGATTGGAATCAATTGTAGGTATCGAAAACTGGTGTAATAAATTGAGTTTACCCGTAAAAAATACTGCTAAATACGATTTTATTCGCCAAATACGGCGGGTTATGGACGATGGAAGCCTGGTTCAGTTTATTTGGAATGAAAGTGATGCATGGCAAAAAATATCGGTAACCATGAGCAAGAACTTCATAAATGCGAGTTGGATGAATGCTGAAAATGGATCAGTAACAAAAGCGGATATTAAAACCGGCAATGCAGTTGAATACCTGCTTCCGCCTTTTGGTACCATTTTTCTGAATGCATCTGCAAGCCCGATTAGCAATACTCAACAAATTTTGGCACAATCATTCATCCCTGCGAAGGCCAAATCCATTCTTGATATTGAAAAATGGACTGTTCAATCGGATTCTGTTACTATAAACAATACTTCGTTGTTCGATTGGAAAACAAATGATCAATTGAAATATTCTCAGAAAGAAGGGATCTATACTTCAACATTTAAAGTAGATAGACTTGTCCCAAATACATCCTATTATATTGATTTAGGCAAAGTTTACTTTAGTGCCGATTTAACTGTTAACGGTAAATTTGTAGGAAGTAAAATTTACACTCCTTTTATATTCAATATATCAGATTATATAATAACGGGGGTAAATGAAATCAGGATTAATGTTACTCCAACACAACTTAATGGGTTTATTGGTGAAGCTAACAACGGTCAGAGACTTTATAGAGAATTTAAGAATAAAGAGTTAATGAGTCAGGGTTTAATTGGGCCGGTTCGAGTCTATGTACAACCAAACTAAATAACAGGCTCTGAAACGAGTATCGTAAGACTATTACATACATTATTTACAAATGGAACAATCTTTAAATCAGGCTCTAACCAAAGAGAATGAAAATACAGAGCTAATCTTTAAGTCCCCCCAACAGGGGGATTTAGGGGGGCTGTATTTACAAATGAAAAAGATATTGATACTATCAATTCTAATTCTGTCGTCCGTTTTGGTTCAGGCAATTATCAAATTGCCTGCTTTGGTTGGTGATAACATGGTGTTACAACGTGATGCTAAAATCAATCTTTGGGGCTGGGCAGCTCCCGGTGAAAAAATCGGTCTTCAGTTTCAAAACACGCATACAAGCACAAATACGGGCAAAGATGGAAAGTGGACGATCACCCTGCAGGCAATGCCTGCAGGAGGTCCTTATGATATGGTCATCAAAGGAAAAAACAATAGTTTATCTATCAGGAATATACTTATTGGTGACGTGTGGCTGGCTTCCGGGCAATCAAACATGGAATGGATAACGAAAAACATTAAGAACTCAAAAGCTGAAATTGCAAAAGCTAATATACCAAGAATACGCCTATTAAAGCTCAAAACAAACGTTTCTTTTAAACCTCAACAAGACTTTAATTCGGACGGCTGGGTGGAATGTTCACCCAAATCAATAACTCAATTTTCGGCAATTGCTTACTTATTCGGCAGAGAACTTTACGAAAAATATCAGGTTCCTGTCGGTCTAATCAATTCTTCGTGGGGCGGAACACCTGCCGAGGCATGGATTAGCTCTGAAGGGTTAAGTAAAGTTGATGACTTTAAAGAAGGTGCAAAAAATTTGTTAGCTCTTGATTCTGCTAAATACGCAGTTTTCAATAAAAAAAGAGAAGATTGGTATAAAGGCCCGGGTGCAATTGACAGAGGACACTTAGCAAATGGTCAATCATGGGCCGATACCGGAATTGACACTTCCGACTGGTTGTCGATGGAACTTCCGTGTTTATGGTCGGATCGCAAACAAATGAAAGGATATTATGGGGCCGTTTGGTTTTGTAAAGAAATTGTGATTCCACCTAACTTAGCAGGTAAACCACTGGAATTAAATATGACTTCTATAGCATCAATCGATTCTACCTTCTTTAACGGTAAGTTTGTGGGATATGGTGCTGGGTTTAACCACGAAGCCAAATATACAGTCTCAGGGGATCTTGTAAAGGCAGGGAAAAACCTGATAACAGTTCGTATTATAGGTTCTACATTTATGAGTGGATTCATGGGTATCGCTGATGATTTTTTTGCTCAGAGCGGGGATGTAAAAATACCGTTGTCAGGAGAATGGCGATATAAGCCCGCTTCCAATCTAAAAGATATTCCTAATATCGTAGGACTGGTTGGTTATAATAATACAATGCCACAAAGTCCGAATGTAGTTTTCAATGCTATGATAGCTCCTTTAATACCTTACACCATTAAGGGTGTAATTTGGTATCAGGGTGAAGGTAATGCATATAATTTTGAAAAGGCAAAACAATATTATGAATTATTTCCAACGCTGATCGGAGACTGGAGAAAACATTGGGGAACTGAATTTCCGTTTATTTTCGTTCAACTTGCGGGTTTTCAAGAAAACAAAGTAGAACCTGCCGATTATCCTTGGGCTAGGGTGCGTGAAGCGCAAAGTAAGGCACTGTCCCTACCATTCACAGGAATGGCAACAGCTATCGATATTGGTGAACAAAAAAGTATTCACCCCAAAAATAAACAGGATATTGCTCATCGGTTGGTACTGGTTGCCGAAAAGATTGCTTATGGGGAACAAGTCGTTTCTTCCGGACCAACTTTTAATAAAATGATTGTTGAAGGTGATAAAATCCGTATAAAATTCAATAATACAGGTTCCGGGCTTTTGATCAAAGATGAATCCGGGAATGTACGTGGATTTGCTATTGCAGGCGCTAACAGGAAGTTTGCATGGGCAAAAGCCTATCAGGATGGGAATGACATCATCATTATTGTTGACAACAAGATAAAACAGCCGATAGCTATACGTTATGGTTGGAGTAACTTCCCAGATGGGAACATATACAATAAGGAGAATTTGCCAGCTATCCCTTTTAGAACTGATGATTGGTAAATTGCATTTGGAATCTACTCAACAGAATTGCTATGAAAAAGTATTTTAATTAAAAAAAATAATCTAAAGATTATGAAACGAGTACCGATTGTCAGGACTCGTTTCATAAAACAATTAAAAAAATATTTAGGTGTGAAATTGAAAACTAAATTGTGTGCTGTTTTGATAACGCTTTCTCATGTGGCATTTTCTCAAAACAAACCTATTCCCCAATTGGGGAAAAACACTGTAAGAGAAGTCATTGCTGCAATGACAATTGATGAAAAGATAAACATGATCAGAGGAATAGGTATGCCCGCCAGTATGGGTTCAACCACTCCGGTTGCCGGAAACATTGGTGGTAAAGTGCAAGGTGCAGCAGGAAGTACTTTTGCCATTCCACGTTTGGGGATTCCTGCTATCATTTTAGCCGATGGTCCAGCAGGATTACGGATTGACACACTGCGAAACAATGATCCCAAACGATATTATTGTACCGCATTCCCGATTGGTACCTCGTTAGCTTCTACTTGGAATACTGAGCTTGTAAATAAGGTTGGACGAGCAATGGGCAACGAAGTGCTTGAATATGGAGTTGACATATTATTGGCACCTGGAATGAACATTCAACGCAACCTTCGTTGCGGGAGAAATTTTGAGTATTATTCAGAAGATCCGGTTGTTACAGGAAACATTGCAGCAGCATTTGTAATTGGTATTCAATCAAATGGTGTAGGGGTTTCCATTAAACATTTTGCGGCCAATAATCAGGAAACAAACCGTAACAATGTGGACGCAATAGTTAGTCAGCGTGCATTACGTGAAATTTACCTGAAAGGTTTTGAAATGGCTGTAAAACAATCAAACCCATGGACAGTAATGAGTTCGTATAACAAAGTCAATGGAACATATGCTTCAGAGAACTACGATTTGCTTTCGACTGTATTAAAAAAGGAATGGGGATTTAAAGGATTTGTAATGACCGACTGGTTTGCAGGAAAAGATTATCCGGCTCAGGTAAAAGCTGGAAACGACATGTTAATGCCAGGTCGCAAGTCCGAAGTGCGGTATATCAACGAAGCACTCGCCGATAAATCATTGACCGAAGCTGAAATTGACCGAAATGTTGAACGTGTTTTAAACATTATTGTTCAATCGCCTGCATTCAAAAATTACAAATACTCCAATCAGCCGGATTTAAAATTTCATGCTGCAGTTACACGCGAAGCTGCTACCGAAGGTATGGTGCTTTTAAAAAATGAAAATAAAGTCTTGCCATTAAATTGTAAGAAAGTTGCTTTACTTGGAAATTCTTCGTACGATTTGTTCATCGGAGGAACCGGTAGTGGCGAGGTTTATAAAGCGTATTCAATTTCATTACTTCAAGGGTTGAACAATATAGGTTATCAAGTTGACAATCAACTGCAGAATAATTATCTGAAATATATTGAAACAGAAAAGAATGCTCGTCCTAGGCGTACAAGTGTTTTGCAAACCATCAAACCGTTGGATGAAAAAAATATGACAATAGAGGAATTAATGCAATTAGCTAATTCTTCAGATGTTGCAGTTATAACAATCGGCCGAAATGCAGGTGAAGGTGCTGATCGAAAATTAGAAGACGATTATTATTTGTCCACAACTGAAATGAATCTTATTGAGAACACTTCCAATGCGTTTCATAAAGTAGGTAAAAAAGTAGTGATAATTTTAAATATTGATGCAGTTATTGATGTTACAAAATGGCGAGATATGGTAGATGGTATTTTAGTGGCTTGGTTGCCAGGACAAGAAGCCGGAAATTCTATTGCCGATGTGGTGAGTGGCAAAGTAAATCCATCAGGACGTCTGGCCGCAACATTCCCAATGAATTACAGTGATGTACCTTCAGCCAAAAGTTTTCAAGGAACACCGGAAGACAGACCGATTTCTGCTGTTTATGACGAAGGAATTTACGTGGGATATCGATATTATAATACTTTTGGCGTAAAACCCGCTTACGAATTTGGTTACGGACTTTCATACTCTGATTTTGCTTTCAGCAATATTAAATTAAGTTCATCGACTTTTGCCAGGAGTATTACGATAACAATGAATGTGAAGAATACAGGAAAAGTAGCTGGGAAAGAAGTTGTCCAGTTATACCTTTCCGCTCCCGCAAAAACTTTGGATAAGCCGGAAAGCGAATTAAAAGCATTTGTAAAAACGAAATTATTACAACCGGGTGAATCGCAGGTAGTAACATTTAAAATAGTTGCTTCAGATTTAGCCTCGTTTGAAACCGGACGTTCTGCATGGATCGCAGAAGACGGTAATTATACAATCAAAATCGGAAATTCGAGTAGAAATATTCAACAAACAAAATCTTTTTCTTTAGCCAAAGAAATAGTTGTTGAAAAGGTAAATAATGTGTTGGCTCCTAATTCTGAGATAAAGGAATTGACGAAACAATAGACATATTGATTATATGAAAAATTTTATTTTTGCAGTTCTATTAATGTCTTGGGGGCTGATAAATGCCCAGGCACAGTACGATTTAAAGAAAGATGTTTCTTATTATTCAGATAGTGTTATCGCGAAAGATAGTTATCTCAAATCACAATGTACACTTGATGTTTACTATCCTGTAAATAAGAAAAATTTTGCAACAGTTGTGTGGTTTCATGGTGGCGGATTGACTAGTGGGGAGAAAGAGATACCCAAAGAATTGACCGAAAAAGGTTTTGCCGTTATTGGTGTTGGATATCGCTTGTCTCCTAAAGTAAAAGCTCCGGTTTACATTGAAGATGCTGCTGCAGCCACGGCATGGGTGTTTAATCATATTGCCGAATACGGAGGAAATCCGAATGCCATCTTTGTTTCAGGTCATTCGGCAGGCGGATATCTTGGTTTGATGATTACATTAAACAAAGCCTATCTGCAAAAATACAATGTTGATGCTAACAAAATAGCTGCACTAATTGCACTAAGCGGTCAAACAATCACTCATTTTGCCATAAAACAAGAACGTGGTTTAAAGCCGGAACAACCGCTGATTGATGAATATGCACCCCTGTATTGGGTAAGAGGCGATGCTCCTCCGGTAGTGTTGATAACAGGCGACGCTGAATTGGAAATGTATGGTCGATATGAGGAAAATGCTTACCTGTACCGTATGCTCAAATTCTACGGACAAGAGCAAGTGAAGTTATTCAAATTAGACGGATTTAGCCATATAGCTATGGCTGCACCTTCACTTTCGCTACTCGTAAAAGAAGTATCCCGAATTTCTAAAGTAAAATAGTAAAATTCAAATTTCATGAAAAAAACAGTATTCCTAACCGGTGCTACCGGTACTATGGGTAAAGAAGGGTTTAAGAGCTTATTGGAGCGCCGCGACAAATTCAATATTATTATTTTGGTGAAACCCTCCCCGAAAAATAAGACATTGCTTGCACCTTACGAAAACATGCAGGGCGTAAAGGTTGAATGGGGTGATCTGATAAATTATGACGATGTTTATAGATGCGTCTCTGCTTCAGATTATGTGCTTCATGTAGGAGGTATGGTATCACCGGCTGCCGATTATTACCCCGAAATGACTACTAAAGTCAATGTTGGGGCAATAAAAAATATTATCAAAGCAATTAAAGCACAGAAAAATCCTGATAATATAAAGCTTGTATATATTGGGTCAGTAGCTCAAACGGGCGACAGAAACTCTCCTATTCACTGGGGGAGAACAGGTGATCCTATCAAAATCAGTATCTACGACAATTACGCTATTTCAAAAACAATCGCTGAACGTGAAGTAATTGAATCCGGTTTGAAATATTGGGTATCGCTCAGACAGACCGGAGTATTATATCCTGAAATTTTAAATAATCTCGACCCAATTATGTTTCATGAACCGTTGAACGGTGTGTTTGAGTGGGTTACTGCTGCCGATTCTGGAAGATTACTTGCAAATGTTTGCGAAAAGGATGTACCTGACGAATTCTGGTGTCGCATTTATAATATCGGAGGTGGTGCACAATACCGGACTGTGAATTGGGAATTTATGAAAATGACATTTGGCGTACTTGGAATAAAAGATTTTACGAAAGCCATGAATGCCAATTGGTTTGCTACCCGTAATTTTCATGGACATTGGTACGAAGATTCAGATATTCTTGAAAGTTACTTGCATTTCAGAAGTGGCTCTGTGAAGGATTTTGTGGAAGAACTCAAGAAAAATACACCGGTATCGTTGAAACTTGCTAAGTATGTTCCTGCGTTCGTCATGAAGCATTTTGTTTTCAAACCTGTTGCTAATAAACCTTTCGGAACGCTGCACTGGTTTAAGCATGACAACGAACAACGTATCTCGGCCTTTTTTGGATCGAGGGAAAAATGGGAAGCTATACCTTCGTGGAAAGAACTAAAACTTGAAAAACCATCACACAAACCGCTTCGTCTGAATCATGGTTATGACGAAAGTAAGCCCAAGGCTGAACTTGAAATTACCGACATGAAACAAGTTGCCGAATTCAGAGGTGGTAAATGTTTGTCTCAAAAGATGAACAAGGGTGATTTGGAAACTAAATTGCAATGGGAATGTGCCTTTGGTCACCAGTTTGAAGCCAGCCCAACCTTAGTATTGTTGGGTGGTCATTGGTGTCCCGATTGCTTACCAACTCCATGGAACTATGATGAAGAGGCGAAACATAATCCATTCTTTGCTCAGGTTTGGAAACCTTTGCACGATAAGAATGAGGCGAATGTGTATGATGCAAGCATATTAAAATTTTAATTTTACGAAGTATGTATTGCGCTGTAAAAATGTAGAAATCTAAATTCTATATTTTTATATTTGTCCTGCAGAGAATCCAGCACTTGATATCTCACATGATTTAATACTTGATAATAATGGGACATTAACTTATGAGTTAAATGCCGGAAATTATATTTTGAATGGTTATGGTGAAAATTCCACTTATCTTTCTTCTAGAGGATTTCAAATTAAAGCAGGAGTAACAACCACCATTAACTTTTATCAGTAAAATCTTTGGATGCAAGATTTGAAATGAGGTATGGGGTAACAACACGTACAAATAAATTTAATTTACAATCAAATATTAACATAATTCATAATGAAAGTATTTATTATTGGTGGTACCGGTCTTTTAGGCTCGGCAAGTGCAGCGGAATTTATCCGCCGTGGTCATCAGGTTCGTTCGGTGGCATTACCTCCGCTACCTCAAAATGCAGTTATTCCTTCCGAAATGGAAATTGTGTTTGGCAATTATATGACCATGACAGATGAAGAGCTAACAACACAATTGACCGGTTGCGACAGTTTGGTATTTGCAGCCGGGGTGGATGAGCGCGTCGAATTTCCTGCGCCGGTGCTAGATCATTATATTAAATATAATGTTGCTCCCGTTGAACGGTTGTTGAGGATAGGAAAACAAGTCGGTATAAAACGTGCCGTAATCATGGGATCTTACTTTGCTCATTTTGCGAAGCAGTGGCCGGAATTGAAACTGACTGAAAAGCACCCTTATATTCGCAGTCGCATCATGCAGGAAGAAGCTGCATTGGCTTTTAATGCTGATGGCATGGATGTGATGGTACTTGAATTACCATATATTTTCGGGACACAACCAGGACGGAAACCTGTGTGGACGTTTCTGGTGGAAATGATTCACGGGATGAAAGTGGTAACCATGTACACCAAAGGAGGTACCACCATGGTTACGGTTCATCAGGTGGCACAGGCTGTGGCGGGAGCCATTGAGAAAGGTAAAGGTGGCACTTGCTATCCGGTGGGTTGGTATAATATGACATGGAAAGAAATGCTGGCTATTTTCCACAAACATATGGGAATTCCCGGACGTAAAGTGATTACTATTCCTTCGTTCCTTTACAGGCTTACAGGGAAGAAACTTATGAAAGATTTTTCAGCAAGAGGAATTGATTCGGGACTTGATATGGTGGCATTTACCGATATTCAGACAGCTAAAACATTTATTGATAATACACTGATAAAAAATGAACTGGGCGTTACTGATGATGATATAGATGCAGCCATAGGCAACTCGGTAAAATTATGTTTGGACGCGATAGCTGGCAAAGAAAAATTGTTAGAAATGAAAGCCGAATAAAAAAACTTAAATCTATATATAATGAAATACTACCTAAAACACAAAATGGGCACTTTAATAGTCACTATTTCTTTATTTATGGTCAACTTTTTGAATGCTCAGGAACAGCGACCTCCATTTAATATTGATTTATCGACTAAACAAGTTGATGCAACTATTCATACAAGACCTTTGATTGCTAACGTAAATAATTACAATCCATTTATCCGGGTTTTCTTGCCTTCAAAAGAAAAGGCAACAGGTCGTGCTGTTTTAATTTGTCCTGGTGGTGGTTATAGTATGGTAGTTTCGGGACACGAGGGTTATAGTTGGGCTGCGTATTTCAATCCTTTAGGAATAGCGGTGATTGTATTAAAATATAGATTACCTAACGGAAATTATAAAATCCCTATTACAGATGCAGAAGATGCCTTAAAAATGATAAAAGACAGCGTTAAAGTCTGGAATATCAATCCGGATGATGTTGGGATAATGGGCTTCTCTGCAGGTGGACATTTAGCTTCTACTATTGCAACACATATTTTACCTCCATTAAAACCGAAATTCCAGATATTATTTTATCCCGTAATTACTATGGACAAAACTTATACGCATATAGGTTCGCATGATAATTTATTAGGAAAAGACACAACAAAAAAAATAGAAGATTTGTACTCAAACGAAAAACAAATCACTAAAGATACACCGCCTGCATTCATTGCACTTGCTGCCGATGATAAAGTGGTTCCACCAGCTAACAGTATTAATTATTTTCAGGCATTAATTCAAAACAACGTGTTCGCCACCTTGCACATTTATCCTACCGGTGATCACGGCTGGGGTTTCAGTAAACGCTACAAGTATCATGAAGAGATTTTGAATGAACTTTCGCTGTGGTTGAATGAAATTAAATAACAATAAAAAAAGATGAAGTTATTTATAAAACTAGAACTTGCCATATTTTTGTCGCTAGACATTAAATATTTTCAGGCTCAAGATGTTTTTGCAGAAGTACATGGCGTTGATTGAAAAAAATAATTGAACCTCATTTGGCCAATTTGAATAAATAATTTAAAATATAATAAAACCCGAAATAATATGAAACCCAAACTAATCAAAGGAACCATTACTATAGCTTTGATGTGCTTTGCTGCAACTGGTTTCTCACAAGGTCAAAAGTATAAGTTCCCGTTTCAGGATCCTAATCTTACATTCGATCAACGGGTGGAAGATTTGGTTTCACGAATGACGTTGGAAGAGAAAGTTGCTCAGATGTTGAATAAAGCTCCTGCCATTAAACGTCTGGATATTCCTGCCTACGATTGGTGGAACGAAGTTTTACATGGGGTAGCCAGATCGCCATATAATGTAACGGTATATCCGCAGGCAATCGCCATGGCGGCAACCTGGGATACCCAGTCATTGAAAACCATGGCTGATTATTCGGCAACTGAAGGACGGGCAATTTATGCAAAAACCATAGAAAACGGAAAAGCAGGACAACGTTATACCGGATTAACTTATTGGAGTCCCAATGTAAATATCTTTCGTGATCCACGCTGGGGAAGAGGTCAGGAAACTTATGGCGAAGACCCTTATCTCACTGCTATGATGGGAAAAGCATTTGTACAAGGACTTCAGGGTGATGACCCAAAATATCTGAAATCAGCTGCCTGTGCCAAACATTATGCTGTTCACAGCGGTCCTGAAAAATTACGTCATGTATTTGATGTTACTCCTTCGGGTTATGATTTATGGAACACCTATCTTCCTGCATTTAAGGAACTGGTGGTCAATGCAAATGTTGCCGGAGTAATGTGTGCTTATAATGCCTTTCATAGTCAACCCTGTTGTGGAAATGATCTGCTTATGGTAGATATTCTTCGCAACCAATGGAAATTTAAAGGATACGTTACTTCTGATTGTTGGGGTATCGAAGATTTTTACAAAAACCATAAAACACAACCGAACGCGGAACATGCTTCGGCAGATGCTGTGGTGCACGGAACAGATGTTGAATGTGGCACTTCGGCATATTACACGCTAGTAGATGCTGTAAAATCAAATATAATATCTGAAAAACAAATTGATGTATCCGTAAAACGACTTTTTATGGTACGTTTCCGGTTGGGAATGTTTGATCCGGCTTCGATGGTCAAGTATGCAAATACGCCTATTTCGGTGTTGGAAAGTGAACCTCACAAGGCTCAGGCACTAAAAATGGCCAGAGAATCCATGGTGCTGCTAAAGAATAGTCACAATGTTTTACCATTAAAAAAGAATATCCGTAAAATTGCTGTGGTTGGTCCGAATGCTGACAATGAATTTTCCGTATTGGGTAATTACAATGGTGTACCTTCACAAATTGAAACAGCATTAAAGGGCATAAAAGATAAAGTAGGAAAAAATGTAGAAGTGGTTTACGAAAAAGGAGTTAACTTTACAAATGACACCCTGCTCCAGGTTGAGAATATCAGCAAATTGTGTTCTATTGATGGAAAGCAAGGTTTTAAGGCTGAGTATTTCAATAACACATCACTTTCCGGAACACCGGTGTTGACCAGAATGGAAAAACAATTGGACAATTTCTGGCAAGAAGGAGAACAGATAACCGAAACATTGAAAGCCTATAATTTTTCGGCACGTTATACCTCTGATTTCACTGCAGAAAAAACCGACAAAATGACTTTTGAGCTTGTGGCTGATGATGGATTCCAGTTTTATGTGGATGGGAAAATGCTTATAGGTGCCTGGGCCAACAAATCGGGCGAATTAAAAAATACAACGCTAAATACGGTAAAGGGTACTACCTATCACCTGGAGGTAAGGTATAAACAAAAAGATGGAAAAGCTTCAGTCAAACTTACTGCCGGCAAGTACGAAAAGATGGACTTTATGGCTCTGGCCAATAGGCTGAAAGATGCTGATGCCATCGTTTATGTTGGAGGTATTTCCCCTCAGCTGGAAGGCGAAGATATGCAGGTGAATGCTCCGGGTTTTGATGGGGGAGACCGTACCTCAATACTTTTGCCGGCAGTACAGACAGAACTATTGAAAGCCCTGAAAAGTACTGGCAAGCCAGTTGTTTTTGTTATGATGACCGGCAGTGCACTTGCAATTCCGTGGGAAGCAGAAAATATTCCGGCCATTATTAATGCATGGTATGGCGGACAATCGGCAGGAACGGCAATTGCCGATGTATTGTTTGGCGACTACAATCCGTCAGGTCGTCTTCCGGTTACCTTTTACAAAAGTGATAGTGATCTACCTGGTTTTACCGATTACAGCATGGATAACCGAACCTATCGCTATTTTAAAGGCGAACCTTTGTTCCCCTTTGGCTTTGGCTTAAGCTATACTACATTCAAATACGACAAATTGCAAGTCCCGGAAAACATAGTAAAAGGGAAAGCTTTGCCTGTTAGTGTGCAGGTAACCAACTCAGGCAAAAGAGATGGAGATGAAGTGCTTCAGTTGTATGTATCATATCCAAATTCGGATTTAAAAACGCCAATAAGAGCATTGAAAGGGTTTCAACGCATTTCTTTGAAAAAAGGTGAGAGCAAAAATGTTCAATTTCTGTTGCAGCCCGAAGATCTATCAATATCAAACGAATCCGGACAAGCTATACAGCCGTTGGGTAATTATGTAATCAGCGTAGGTGGAGGACAGACAGGGAATGTAGTAAAAAGTACGGTTAATGTGATAAGATTGAATAAATAATATCAAAAAGAATCATGTTTTGTGTGCTTGTTATAATATTGTTTAAGTGACAGTTATTAAAAACTCCAATTGAAAAAGATGAAGATTATTCTGTAAAAGTCTCAAATGATTAACCTTAAAATAAATAATATATATGGGAGAATTATTATTGCAGTTAGTTTGATGTTGTATATTGCCTGATTGCAAGCACGAACTACCTGAACATTTATAAAGAAAGAGAAAAGTTACCCATTAAATGAAGGAACTAATATCCTTAAGGTAGCCGTAATTTAAAAAACAAATACAAAGGATTAAACATAAATTTGTGTAAAAAATTGCATCAAGAATTAAATATGAATATTAGAAGAGCAGACAAAAAAAATGACTTCGATAAAATCTGGGACATTTTTAAAAATGTAATTTCAACAGGAGACACTTATGTATTTGACCCCAAAACGCCCAAAGACAGTTTAGAAAAAAATTGGTTTGCATATTATATGGACACATTTGTGGCGATTGAAAACGACGAAATTTTAGGGACGTATATTATTAAACCAAATCAAATTGATTTGGGAAATCATATTGCAAATTGCAGTTATATGGTGAATCCAAAATTTCAAGGTCGTGGAGTTGGAAAATTACTATGTGAGCACTCGATAAAATTCGCCAAAGAAAAAGGATTTTTAGGAATACAGTTTAACATTGTAGTAAGTACAAACGAAGTTGCTGTGAAACTTTGGCAGAGATTTGGTTTTGAGATAATTGGCAAAACACCAAAAGGATTTCGACACAAAACTTTAGGTCTTGTTGACACATATATAATGTACAAAGATTTGAATTAGAAATTGTATGTCCACATTGCTGTCCACTTAATAAAAGCTGATTGACAGCTGGTTATGATTTTGCTCTTTGATATCGCTGGCATCTATATTGGTAAATAGCTCATTCATAGGAGTTTTATCTAAAAGAGAAATTCCTAATAT
>Ga0326727_10011174_pt1 | contig 21036 bp, 12 predicted proteins | sample MB2enrmetagenome_FD_207643 | JGI IMG/M metagenome (GOLD analysis project Ga0326727, IMG submission 207643) | Lab enriched peat soil microbial communities from McLean, Ithaca, NY, United States - MB29MY | ecosystem: Environmental > Terrestrial > Soil > Wetlands > Peat | place: USA: New York...
TTGATGCGCAATGGCCATCATCGCCCATGCACTTGCCAAGGCAGGAAAGGTCCTCGAAATCCGTCTTGTGACAAGGTTTTCCCAAGGGCCTGGCATGGTTCCGCGCGGCTGACTGCCAGCCAAGATCGGAAGCGCGGAAGTCCTGGAGGAGCGGACGAGTACACCAAGGCGGGCCGGTTGTCGTTGCTTCACTGCCAGCAGCCTGCAGACCGGCGGAACCGGGCTGTGTCGGCTTCGCCAGTCCGAAATCCAGAACCTTCGGCGTCCCGCGGTAGAATGCACTTCCTTCTTAGGTGGTCATTTAAGCTCCAGTCAACGCAAAGAAATTACAGGTAGCGCCTGTCGTTGGTGGTCACGTGGTTCTACAATTGCTGTGCTCCTTGATCGCAGTTTGTGCATGCGGCTAGCAAGGTGAAAGCCAGGGTTGATGCGTTGATGATGCGTCTGGGGGACACAGCGCCCAAGGAAGGATACTTCCATGAAAAAAGTGATTGCAATGGCTGCGGCGATTGGCGCCCTTTTGGTAGGTCTGCCTTCGCGCGCCCAGGTGAAGATGACGCACGATCAGATTCTTTTCTACACCTCGGACTGGCAGGGCGATCGTTTTCCTGATGGGCGGCCTAAGCTGCCTGATGCTCTGCTGAAGCGAGCACTGGATATGACCATTGAAGACGTATGGGAATACTTGCGCGACCACGGCTACCGTAACCAATTTGAGGGTGGCTGGCAGGCGCTGCATAGCGACAAGCCTTTCGCCGGTCGCGCACTCACGGCGCAATACATGCCTACCCGGCCCGACATGCAAAGGGCCATTCTTGCCGAAGGCAAAGCCGAAGGCCGCGTAAGCGGGACTAATAGCTGGCCGATCAATGAACTGCAAATTGGAGACGTGTACGTTGCCGACGGGTTTGGCAAGATCGTCGAAGGCACGCTGATTGGCTCAAACCTGGGCAATGCCGTGGCCGCACGCACGCATACGGGCTTCGTCTTCGATGCGGGAATCCGCGACCAGGAAGAGAACCGGGAGATTCCGGATTTCAATGGGTTCTATCGGGGATACGATCCTTCTGCCTGGGCCGATATGGAGCTGACCGGGATCAACGTACCGGTTCGCATCGGAAGAGCCATCGTGCTGCCCGGCGACCTGGTACTGGCCAAGCCGGAGGGAGTCCTTTTCATTCCCGCGATCCTGGCCGAAGACGCCATCAGCGCGGCGGAGTTTACGGCGCTCACCGACGACTATAACTTCGAGTTGAATCGCGAGGGCAAGAACGGCGCGCAATTCGAAGGGGGATGGACGCCGGCGAAGTACGATGCATTCGCTCAGTGGATCGACGCGCATCCGGATAAGTTGAAGATGCCGCGCAGTGAGTTCGATGCTCTGCTTGCAAAAGCCAGACAGCCGAAGCCGGAGCGCCGGAACCCTGGCGCACCGGAGCCTTAGAGGGCGCAGCACACACGTTCACCTGGCTCGCTCGACAAGCAGCGCCGCCTGCAGCATGGCTTTCGCGTAGGCGATGTCGTAAAGATCGCCGGCGTAGCCACCGCCCCCCGGATATCCGCGAATCGTGCCGCGCTCCCGGTCGTAGTCGATAGCGCGCGGATGCTCGGGATAAATCTCACGCGAATACTTCATCTTGATCAGCTCTCGCATGACCGCGAACATGTTTACGTCGCCTTCATCGATGAAGCCTTCGTCATATTTGAGATAAGGCACGGTTACGTGCGGATTGCGATAGTGCATGTGGTTGATGCGATCGCGGCTGCCAAAGTACTGGCACACCTGGACCGGGTCCTCGCCCATCTCCATCGCCACGCCGCAATCGAAGGTAATTCCATTCGCTGGACTATCTACGATTGCGATGAGGTGCTTCCAGCCGGCAACTGTGGCCATGATCTGCTGCGATCCCCGGCTGAGCGGGAAGGGTGGATCGTTGGGGTGCAGTGCGAGACGCACGTTCGCTTTTTCGGCAACGGGAACGACGGCCTTGAGGAAATACGTCATGTTGGCCCACATTTCGTCGAGTGTGTGCGCACCCTCCTGTGGGAGCGGGGGAAGGTCCTTCATCCGGTCATAATCGACCCCGGTCAGGCCGGCGCCGCCCCGCCCGGTCTCTTCGAAATAGCCCTCCATTGCACGGTGCGCGTAGAAGTTGTATTCCACGACAGGCAGGCCGACCTGGCCGGCGGCCTGAATCGACTGCCTGACTTTGTCGATCTCCTCGTCGCGCCCCGGCCGCCCATAAACGACGTTGGGAAAGCCAGTAACCATGAGGTTCCCCAGCCTGACGCCGCTGGCCTTGAGTTTGTCAACGATCGGCTGAAGCTGGTTCACGGTCCACGGGATCGCCGGGCCGTTCGACAACACATGGTAGACACCGATCTGCACCACGTTGCGAATGGCCTCGTCGGTGACGCCGTTGCGCGCATCGATGCCGCAGGCGATCTTTGGCGTTGCGGCGCTCTCCTGCGGCATTCCGTTGCCAAGCCACCAGGGCTTGGGCGCATCCTGCCCGATTGCCGCCAACGTCGGCAACACAGGCGCCACTGTAGCGGCTCCTATTGCCTTGATCAGATTTCGACGGGAAAGCATGGATCTCATCATGGAGAAACTCGCGTGGGCTTTGATTTGTCAGCAGCCACGGTTATGCATTTTTGCACAAACCAGTCCGACCTGTCGAAACAAGCAGAACTTGAACCCTGGACCGAATAAGGGAATGCAGGAGTAAGATGGAGCATCAGAAATTCCACCACGGAAGGAATTGACTGAAATGTCTAACGCGAACCGATTCTGTTTCGACCGCCGCAGCATGCTCAAGTCGTCACTCAGTTTACTTGCGGGCAGCGCCGTCGGGCGCAGGGTGGAGGCTCAGCCGGAGATCAAGAATGTGAACCTCGCCTCGAGTCCGTCGAGCCTGAAGATCACCGACATGCGCTATGCGGTGATCGTCAAGCCCGGGCCAAGCCCGTGCGTGCTGATCCGCATTGACACCAATCAAGGTGTCTACGGCCTGGGCGAGGTGCGCGACATTGCCGGGCCGCAGTACGCGATGGTTCTCAAGAGCCGGCTGCTTGGCGAGAATCCTCTGCGCGTCGACTACCTGTTCCAGAAGATCGCGCAGTTTGGCAGCAATGCGCGCCAGGCGGGCGGAGTGTGCGCGGTGGAGATGGCGCTATGGGACATTGCCGGCAAAGTCTACAACATTCCTGTGTATCAGATGCTCGGCGGCAAGTGGCGTGACGAGATTCGCATCTATGCGGACACCACGGAATCGATGGATCCCGCCGAATATGGCCGCCGCGCCAAAGCGCGCAAGGAAATGGGCTTGACCTGGATGAAGATGGATCTGGGAATCAACGTGCTCGATGGGATTCCCGACACGGTGATGCGGCCTTCAGGGCTGAGCAACTGGGAACAGCACGTGCAGCCGAACCTCTTTATTGCGACCGAGGTGACGGATAAGGGCATTGACCGTCTGTGCGAGTACGTGGCCGCGGTGCGCGAAAACATCGGATACGATATGCCGCTCTCGATGGATCACCTAGGCCACATCGGCGTGAAATCTGTGATCCGGCTCGGCAAGGCATATGAGAGATTCAATCTTGAGTGGATGGAAGATGTGATTCCGTGGTACTACACGGATCTGCTCAAAGAGATTACGCAGGAGAGCCCGACGCCGACGCTCACCGGTGAGGACATTTACAGGATTGAGGATTTTGAGACGCTATGCAGAGAGCACGCCGTGGACAAGATTCATCCCGATCTCGACACCTCCGGCGGAATTCTGCAAACCCACCACATCGGCGATATGGCCTTCAAGTATGGCGTACCCATGGCCATGCACTTTGCAGGAACTCCTGTCGGTTGCATGGCATGCGTCCACTGCGCTGCGGCTACGCGCAACTTTCTCGCGCTGGAGAACCATTCGCTCGACGTGCCCTTCTGGCAGGACCTCGTCACCGGGGTGGAAAAGCCGATCATCAACAAAGGCTATATCCGCGTACCCGACACCCCCGGCCTCGGAGTTGCGCTGAACGATGATGAGCTCAAGCGTCATCTCAAGCCGGGAACAGGTTACTTTGAACCCACACCGATGTGGGACGAACCGCAGTCGTGGGACGACGCGCTCTTCAGCTGACCGGCCCGGAGGCGCGCGCTACGTGGTCAACTGCGTCAGCGTCGGAAAACGAAATCTTGCTTTCGCAATCGGTGTGCCCACAACCTCGATACGCGTCAGGTCGCGTGTGCCTACGCCCAGGCGTTCAGCGAGCCGCAGGGTGCTGTCGCAGGTTTCAAAGGGAGGAGCACCGCGATCAGCCATGGGGTCCAGTCCCATGACGGCGGTGGCTACCGCATCAGTGGAGACGCAGTTCATGCCCGCAATCAACACCCCGGGGTGAACCGGCCGATGGATCCAGTTGCGCTCCTGGTTGGGCAACTCACCGCCGGTCATGGTGTAGATTCCGTCGATGACCGCGAGGTGAATGGGTCTGGCCGCCACCAGGTCGGCGGTAACGCGCGGAACACGAAAGCCCGGATCCTTCGATTCAGCTACGGGCTGCGGGGCGCTCCTGGGCGGCACGCGCGACCCGGAGTGCATGGGTCCACGATATCCCACGGGAACGATGCTTGGTTCGTCTTCGGGTGCCTGCTGGCTATAGATGGTGCATGGCGTAATGCCGAAGCAGTTCTTCATCGAGAGCGTAACGCCGGCGGTGCGGTGCTCCTTCAGCTTGGCCAGTGAAACAAAGACATCCGTGTCCAGGTAGGAGTGGTTGAGATCGTAGCCCGCGTACATCAAACCACCGCCCGGAACCATGAATCGGGCGTACGACTTTCCACTGCCGAGGAAGTTGGTGTTTTCAAACTCGACGCGCGCCGCCGCGCTCGAAAAATCCTTCGGCTGCCAGCCCGCAGAGAGCATGAACTCCTCAAGCGGCTTGGCACCAATCGGCGCGCTCTCCAGCAGGCGAATGCGCTGTGCTCCTGCACTGCCGAGCAGAGAGACCAATGAACCGATGACTTGCGGATGAACCCAATGAGTCAATTGATTCGGCATCTCGTTGAGCTTGTCGCTTACCGGGCCGGTCATGTTGAGCTTGATGGCGACCGTTTTCCCTCGGACTAGCTTTTGCAGCCCGCCGAGTTGGTCGAACATGGCGGAAAGTACGTCAGAAACCTGCCGGTCGTATTCAGGACAGATTCCAATGGCTACGCGGCTTGATGGCGCCGGTATGATTGACGCCAGGGCAGGCTGCGCGATGGCGGCGCCAGCTGCCATTCCTGCGACGCCGAGAAACTCTCTGCGCGAGCAACGCAACTTGATCATCGGGCTGACCTCCGGACGGTTCCTCTTAAGTATGAACCGGAATTCCCCTGGAAAGGACAGAATTATTTGCCACAATCGCCATATCCCTTGTCCATTCGGGTATCGCCGTAGCATGGAAATGCGTATACCTTCGACGCAGTTTTTGGACTGCACCGTAGGCACTCAGCGAGTCAAATCACGTGAGGGACGGATAGGCGACCAACCGGGCACAATTCGTGACTACGCCAGAATCCTCATCGCAGTGAAGAGAAGAATGCTGACGCAGTGAGGATCAGGATTGGGTGCGGGAGCAGAAGTCATCGAATGGACTGACGAAGGATTGGCTCGCATTCCGGTGGAGTTTCGATCCCGGTGAAACCGAATCCATTCCATCGGTAGGCTGCGATCCGAGTTGTTTTCGTGGCGGGATCGGGCAGCAGGAAGGAGTCGCCGCGATGCAGCGCGCACAGAACGCCGTCATTCGATTCCACTGCATCGATCAGCGGCCAGGCGAGGGCAGAGCCTCGCCATCGCGCAATGAGGCCATGGGGACCGACGGCGTATACATATGGCCGCAGACCCGCCTCATCGTCAATGGATGAGGTATGGCGTTCCAGGGAGAGCAGCAACGGTTCGGCCGCCATGGAGGTGACCAGTTGCAGGGAAACCAGGGCCTGGCGTCTTGACTGCCACGCCAGCTTTCCTGCCCGGTAGCCATCGAGAATGATTCCATTGTCCGGCTGATCGGGAGACCATGGTTCGGGGCGGATGGTGACTCCATTGATCTCCGCGCCCGGACCAAGCTCGGGAAAACAGCCTGCGAGCGCCTGATCGGCTGTTGCGCTTCTACCCGCCAACCTGGGAAAAGCCGTGGTCTCATCGGTGTGCGTGGTAAGCGCTCCGCAGAGCAGGCGGCCGGCGTGGATGTGGCAGTCGGCGATCAGACCGTCTTTGGTCTCGGCGTATTTCTGGTCGAAGAGATGGTTGCCGAGTGAGAAGAAGACTGGCCTGCCCTCGACACATGCGGGCGCCTGGACAACATGGGGATGATGGCCGACGATGAGGTCTGCTCCGTGCTCGACCAGCCAGCGTGCTTGCTGCTGCTGCGCGTCGGTTGGCCAATCCTGCAGTTCGTTGCCCCAATGGATGGATACAACCACCAGGTTCGCCAACTGGCGAGCCAGCCGCAGCTTCTGCGCCAGCTCGACAGAGGGAACCTGCTGTACGCGGCCATCAGCGGCCCTGATGGTTGTGACCGCGACAAGACCGACCGTCAGCTCGCCAAAGCGAAAGAACTGCGGGGAGCTGTCGAAGTCCAGCGCCAGCAGGCCGCTCCGCTGAAATGCTGCGCGTGTTTCACTTCGACCCGCCTGGCCCAGGTCGCCGGAGTGGTTGTTCTCCGCCGCCACCAGCCGGAAACCGGCCTGCCGCATCAACTCAGCCGCGGAGTCGGGCATGGCAAAGCACAGCCTATTCTCCGTGGGGCAGTTTGCCGAATCGCCGAGAGCGCCCTCGAAGTTCCCGCCGACGAGGCTGGCGCTGCTGAAGAGGTCAGAAAAGCTAGTCCACGGGCTCGTCTTGCGCTGGTCGATCTCCGCTTTGACAAGGCGCGACATCATGACGTCGCCTGTAAAGAGCAGGCGAAAATCGCCGGGGGCCGGCTGTGCCGGCGCCGGTTGCGCGGAGGTCGCCGGCATGATGAGAAGTACGGCGGCGGCAAATGCTAGTGTGGCGTCCCAGAAGTTCCTATCACAAGTCGAAGCCCCGGAAATGCAGGTCCTTCGACTCGTTTTGGTGCGAAAAATGCACCAAAACTCGCTCAGGATGACAGAGCATCTTTGACGCGAAGTTCTGGGACAGGACACTAGAAGGGCGGTTCTGCCGGACATGACAGGGTCTCCGCGGAGATGAAAGAGCTGACCCACGCCGGATGGGCCTGGGAATCGACCTTGCCGGGGACCGCTTTGTCTGCCGGTGATGGATTCACAGGATCGGCGTCGGGGTTGGCGGGCTTTCCCGCCCAGTCGATGTCTGTAAGCGGCGTGGATGACGGGAACTCGTAATAGGAGTAGACACTGCCCTTCACAATTTCGCGGCGGCCAAAGTAGGGAACCACCTGATCCCACTCGAGCGGACGCCCGACAGCTGCTTCGAGGTAGGGCACTTCGCCTCCGCCGGCGACATCAGCGATTTTCATGATCGGGTTGGGTGTGGAGAGCGCGAGGTCTGCGCTGGCAAGACTGTTATAGACCAGGAAGTCATGCTCGGCCACTGCGCCCACATGGAGGATCTCGTCATAATCGGTATCGGCGAGCGGCTGATTCTGCAATTCCTTCTGGGCCATGGCCTCGAACAGGCGCGTCTTGCTTGCGGTTGCCTGCAGGCGCCGGATGATTCCGTCTTGCAGGGGCTGAGCTGCCTTGTCGCTCGAAGGATCCTGGGGCAGGTTTCCAGTGAAGTTCGCCGACTTCGCGACCACCTGCTCCATCTGGTCGAACAACGCTGCAATGGCTTCGAAGGTCTTCGGGTCCGGCTCGACGTAGCCTCTTGGCGGGCGCAGGACAACTGCCTCAAAGCCGCCCTCGCCGCACTCCGCGGTGGATCTCTCGTTGACCAGCACGGTGGCGTGGCGGAGCGTGGCCCAGGAGGCGAGACCCGTCTGAATCCTTTTCGCACTCCAAAGTGTGTCCTGCGCGGTGCCGGGAAAAGCGGCATCGTCGGCCCACTGCACAGCCAGCGCGCTGATCCACGCGTCATAGAGGTCCGTCTGCGCTGCGCTCTGCGGTTTACGCGCTTCAAGTGCATCGAGCGCGGGACCGAGTGCGGGATACGCTGCCAAGTCGGTTTTCAGCAACGAGCGGGCGTAGCCGCTGCCCAGGGCTGCCGCCAGATCGAGACCCGAAGGCAAACCACGCGGACCCTTGGGCCCGGTGATCTGTTCGGCGGCAGGCCAATCGGAGTGGTAGACGGTGGAGAGCAGCACCTCGTTGTCAAAGCCCCACGAGAGGGGAAAGATCTGCGGGCTGGTGCCGGGATGAAGGGCAAACGCGGGCGCGACAAATGCTCCGGTACTCCACACAAGCGGTGACCGGCTGGGCGCGATATAGGCAGTGTAGGCGGCGATCCATTGCAATGCTTTCTCCTTGACATCGTCGGGCAGCGAATTCAAAGGCGTGGCATCGATCGCTGCGGCAACAGAAGTGAGGTAATGAACAGCCTTGAAGTATTCCGACATCTCGGGAGTAGCGGTGTAATAACCGCGTGGCGTCAGTTCGGTAAAGTCGAACGGCTTGCCAAAGACTGGTGAATTAAATGTTCCTTGCGCTTGTTGGATGTGCAGAGCCTCGGTGTCGGATGAATTCGTTGCGCTTTCGGAATCCGCTACTGCATCGAAGGCCACGGCCCAGGTGGAACTGGGTGCGGTTGTGTCGAGCGACTGGCGCGCTGCGGCGACAAATGCCCAGAACGCGGGCATCGTCTGCTGGCGCTCCTCAACGATGAATGTGCCTTCGTATGCCGAGGCAACCAGCTCCCAAAAAATGTCGGTGGTCACAAGATAGGGCCGCGTTGGCGTTGCGCTATCGTATCTGCCGCAGGCATACGCTTCGGTGTCGTACAGTTCGTACATCTGGTCTTCGCCGGTTGTGCGAAGCAGTCCGGCGCCGGCTGTGAAGCTGTTGCGGTCGGCGGCGTCCTGGGTAAACATCCATGCGTTGACCACGTCGGCCAGGGGAACATTAATCGGCACGTAGACTAGCGCCTGCGCGCCCGCCTTCTCCACGAGTCCGATGACGCCCTTGCCGTCGGGCACCGAAGAAGGCGTGGAAATGAACTGGTAGCCGCCGGCCTGCGTTGACGTTGTGCTGCCATGGTCGCCGATCACGGCAACACCTGGCACGCCACTTTTCCAGTGCAGCAGAGCGGCGCCGTTCGGGGTCACCGTGAGCGATCCGCCGCATGGATTGCCCACGATATGCGATGGCTGATCCCAGTTTTGGCCCGCATAGGCAAGTTGCTGGAAGCAGCCGCCGCCATCTTCCCAAATCAGCAAATGCCCGTCGGGGTGGAAGGACTCCGGCAGCGCAGAAGGGACGAAGTTTGGCGTTGGGTCTTGATCTTCGTCGGGAATTTTTACATAGGCGGCCTGCGGGCCGATCACCTGGTATTCGCGCTGGCCGTCTTCGGTAATCGACCGCGTAGAGTACACACCGCCCGGCAGCTCTTCCGCGAAGAAAATCCGGTAACTCTCGATGGCTTGGTTCTTTGTGTCGTCATAGCCGATTTGAAATGGCCGCGGGGCCACCATAAGGCGGCGCACGTCAGCAGAGGTCTGATAGATGGTGTGCTGCGTCCAACTTCCATTCACGTTGCTTGCAAGTAGAATCTGGGATTGCTGGCCGGTTTTTCCCTCGATAAAGAAGGTCTGGCCCAAGGGATGAACGGCGATGGAAGCGGCGGTGAAGGTCGCCGGTAAATCAAGCAGCGGGACGGCGCTCGTGTCGCCCACGTGCCAGCTAACCACATGATTGCCGGCTTTGTTGTGGGTCAGGATGACCGCATCCGCGCCTGTGGGCCACACGTCAAAGTCCACAACGGAAGTTCCAGCCGGCAGGCTCAACTCTGAACTCGATGCGGGTGAAGGCGTCACGTTAAGTTCTTCCGACGCAAATGGAGAAGGCGCAGAAGGCGCCTGTGCGAACGCAGACAAGGCAAGAAAGGGAAGGGTCAGGAACATCGCCAACATACGCTTCTGCGCGTGATGCATAAGGGCCTCTTCCGACTGGACTCAGGCCATTCTAGACCATGCAGCTCCCAATTCGGGCGAATCGGGAATCTCGAAATCGTCCAGCATTGTTTGTGAAGCCGCATGGCGGGGCGCAGGAGAAAAGCCCGAAAGGAAAGCAGAAACCTAAGAACTGAATGGAATATCCTCTTCAACGGTGAAGGGAACAGAGGTCGTGAACTTGTATCCTTTTGCCTTCGCAGAGTGTTTCTCCTCGGTCTGCCAATAGAATGTGAGAACGCCAGCGGGATAAATTGCGATATCGTGCGCGTTGGCGTACTCCTTCGCACCACCTGATTTGTAATCCACGTACAGAGTGACCTTTGCCATATTCTCAGCCTCCGGTGGCAGAAACCTAATCCAGACAAGCGGGTTTGTCAAAGGCGTAATTCCGAAAAATCTCCGTATCCTGTTGCGGTCAATTTTCTCGCGCCGTCGATTGCTGACGGATACGCGATGTATGCTGTGTCGCTGGCGCTGGTCTTTGGACCCCCTTCCGCTCCGGGGTCGCCGTGGATGTTGGGTTTTTGGCGCATCCATCTGCGCGGTCCTGGTGATGCGCCTCCTCAAAGCAGAAAGACAATCCTGCTCACCTTTCGAATGAGATTTTGCAGGCCAAATCAATGAGATTCCATATAAACTGAAGTGGTGAAGATTGCTCGCGTGTCATTGCGGCAGACGGGCATTTCCCACATTCCCCAAAGGCGAAAGGGAGGCCATGAATTTTGAGAGCGACGCGTTTATCAGCTACGCACACCTGGACGACATCGAGTTGATCGCGGGGCACAAGGGTTGGGTCACCAATCTTCATCGCGCCCTGGAAATCCGCGTTGCTCAGCTCCTTGGGAAGCAGCCGCAGATTTGGCGCGACCCCAAATTGAAGGGGAACGATCATTTCTCCAAAACGCTGGTTGAAAAGCTGGCCCGCGTGGCCGTCCTGATCACGGTGGTGTCGCCGCGCTACGTGAAATCGGAATGGGCCCTGAAGGAGCTGAACGCGTTCGCACAGGCCGCACAAACCCACGGCGGCCTTTCGTTTGAAGACAAGATCCGCATTTTCAAGGTGCTGAAAACTCCCGTGCCGGTGGAGAAACATCCTCCGGAACTGCAGGCAGTGCTGGGCTACGAATTCTTCAAAACCGATCCAGACTCCGGCAGGATACGTGAGTTGAATGAGATATTCGGCCCTGAAGCACAGCGTGATTTCTGGCTGAAACTGGACGACCTGGCCCATGACATTTGCAACCTCCTGGAGAGGCTCGAGGATTCACAGGGATCCCTCGACTTGCGGCCGAAGGGCACTGGAATTTATCTGGCAGAGACCACCAGCGATCTGCGCGAGCAGCGGGAAACTCTGCGCCGCGACCTGCAGCAACATGGCTACCTGGTTTATCCCATGCGGCCATTGCCTTGCGTGGCTTCAGAGCTGAGAGCCGCCGTGGCCGAGGATTTGGAGAAATGCCAATTGTCGGTGATGCTGGTGGGCAGGAATTACAGCACGGTCCCCGAAGGGTGCAAGGATTCGCAATCGGAGATTCAGAACCAGCTGGCGATTGAGAGGGGAAAGCACAAGGCGTTTTCGCGCCTGCTTTGGATATGCCCCGGCATCAAGATGGAGGATGAGCGGCAGATTCAATTCATCGATCGCCTACGCCTTGATCCCAGCATGACGGAGGGCGCGGATCTGCTGGAAACCTACTTCGAGGAATTGCGGACGGAGATCCTGGACAAGCTTAAACGGCCGCCGGTTCCTGCGCCTGAGGCTGCCCAGAAAGCACAAAAATCCGCTTCCCCAACGGAGAGCGCCCAGCATCGTAGCCTCTACTTTATCCACGATCAACGCGACTCAGAAGCTGCGTCCGCCTGGATTGGGCATCTGTTCGACCACTTTGAGGTATTGGAATCTCTCTTCGAGGGCGATGAGGCGGAGATTCGCGAATACCATGACGAAAACCTACGTAACTGCGATGGCGTGATTGTTTTCTACGGAACCACGAATGAGTTGTGGGTCCGGCGGAAACTCCGCGAGGTCCAGAAGGCTCCAGGCTACGGGCGGACCAAGCCCGCGCCCGTAGTCGGCATCGTAATGGCGCCGCCGCATAGTGCGGAGAAGGAACGCTTTCGCACCCACGACGCCATGGTCATCCCGCAGTTTGACGGCCTCTCCGCAGATTCGCTACAGGAATTCATCGTCAGTCTGAAAGGTTGAAAGAAGAGATGAAAGGTTCGATGGAACCGAAAGCGCTGTCGAATCCCTTTCCAGGACTCCGTCCTTTCGAGGCCGATGAAGAGCACCTCTTTTTTGGCCGCGAGCAAGAAATAGACGAGTTGCTGCGACGTCTCCGCACCACACGGTTCTTGCTTGTGGCGGGAAGCTCCGGCACTGGAAAATCGTCACTGGTCCGCTCCGGGCTAATCCCTGCCCTGCAAAGCGGCTCCATGTTGCAGGCGGGATCGAACTGGCGAATCATGGTGTTCCGCCCGGGCGATGACCCCATGGCAAACTTAGCCGCCGCCATGGACGCCCCCGACGCCCTTGGGAGTGAAGGAGAGCTGGCCAGCACCAACCGGATTTTGCTGGAAGCGACTCTCCATCGAAGCTCGCTCGGAATTGTGCAAGCCGTGCGCCAGGCGCAGATTCCCACGCAGGACAACGTTCTGATCGTGGTGGATCAATTTGAAGAATTATTTCGCTTCCGGCGCAGTGGTCGTAGCGGCAACTCCCGAGACGAGGCGGCAGCATTCTTTAAGCTTCTCCTTGAAGCGACCAAGCAGCAGGACGTTCCCATTTATATCGCTCTGACCATGCGCTCGGATTTCCTGGGCGACTGCATTGAGTTTCAGGGTCTTCCCGAAGCCGTCAATGACGGACTATATCTGATTCCGCGGATGACTCGGGACGAGTTGCGCTCTGCCATTACTGGACCCGTTGCTGTTGCCGGCGGAGCTATCTCGCAGCGTCTCGTGTTGCGCTTGCTCAATGATCTGGGAGACGATCAAGATCAGCTTCCGGTGCTGCAGCACGCACTCATGCGCACCTGGGATCGATGGGAAAGCCACCGCCAGGATGAACCGAGCATCGATATTGCGGATTACGAAGCCATCGGGGGCCTCAAAAGCGCCTTGTCCATTCACGCCGAGGAAGCGTTTGCAGAAGCCTCTCCCGGCGGCAACGAGCAAATCACGGAGAGACTATTTAAGGCGCTGACCGATACCTACTCCGATCCCAGGGGGGTCCGCCGAGCCTGTTCGGTTCAGGAACTCGCCGCCGTTTGCGAGGCTCCGGAATCAGAAGTGATCCAGGTCGTCGAACTTTTCCGCCGCGCCGGGCGCTCCTTCCTGACACCACAGGCCGGCGTGCCGCTCGAGTCTCGTACCATTGTGGATCTTTCACATGAAAGCCTGATGCGCTGCTGGACGCGGCTGATTGCCTGGACGGAGGAAGAGCGTGAGTCTGCCGCATTCTACCTGCGGATCGCGCAGGCTGCTTCCTGGTGGGCAGAGTCTTCCGGCGGTCTGTGGATCGATCCACAGCTTGAAACGGGATTACAGTGGCAGCGCAAGCACCAGCCCACAGCGGCGTGGGCGAAACGCTACGATTCGAACTTCGCGCTGGCCATGGATTTTCTGGACCGCAGCGAGAAGCAGCGCGAAGCCGAACGGCAAAAGGAAGCCAAGAGAAAGCGTGCATGGCAAGTCGCCTTTGGCGTTCTCTGTGTACTGGTGCTGGCAGTCGGGACCCTTGCATGGATCGCACACCGGGAGAGATTGGCCGCTGAGCAGAACCTGGACCAAGCCAACCAGAACCTGCAGATGGCGGAGAACGCTGTGAATGAAAGCCTGTCTTCCGCTGGTGCGCAACAAGAAGAGGAAGCACCTGAATCACCGGAGACAGAGGCGCTCCGCAGCCAGCTTCTGAACGCAGCAGAAGGCTTTTACGAGAAGTTCGCCGAACAAAAACCCGGGGACGATACGGTTGCGGAGGAGATGGCCATGGCGCACTCCCACGTAGGCGACATTTATCGTCTCAGTTTGAAGTATCAAGACGCCGTCAACGAATACAGCGAGGCCATCAAGGATTTTGAAGACCTTTCCAGGAACCATCCCACCAAGCCCGATTACCGCCAAAATCTCGGTTATTGCTACAACTGGCTGGGCGAGACTTTCCGCCTTTGGAGGAAAGGCAACCCGAAGGCCGCTCAAGACACTGCGGTTGACGCGCAAAAGGAATACGACCAGGCGATCGCGATTCAGGAGGCGTTGCATCAGTCCGAGCCCACCAATCGCGCCTACCAGCAGGATCTGGCGCGCAGTTACTATAACCGGGGGATTCTGCAATATGACGGCCAAGCCGACCCCGTGCCGGATTACCAGCGCGCGGTTGAGTTGTTGACGCCGCTGGTTGGCGCCAACCCCTCGACTCCAGAGCAGACGGCGAATGGCTCAGAGCCGGCGCCTGAGCAGGAGTTGGCCCGGGTTGACAACGATCTGGGGGTTTATCTGGGACAGCAAGGGCTTGATCTGGGAAAGAAAGAGTTGTTAGAGCAGGCCGTGCAATCGATCCAGCAGGCAATTCTGATCGTGAACGTATTACGGCAGAAAGATCCAGCGAACTACGAATATATGAGCGAGGCGGCGACGTATTACAACAATCTGGCTTTGGAATTGGGAAGCGAGCGCCAATTTGAGCAGGCGAAGAAAGCCAGCGACAGTGCGCGCGAACTCACTGACGAGCTTGCCGAGCCAAGTCAGGCGCTGCAAGACTTGCGTGCGCAGATCGCAAAACTGCGCGACTGGATCGACAAACATTGAGCGCCGGCAGCGCGTCAAGCCCGCATCTCAGACTTGAAACCCTGGGGCGATCTTTGCGTCCCTTGCTCATTTGCGCCCCTGCCGCGGCGCCTTGAGTGCTCTCTCCGGCCTCCCGCCCGTCGAGACGCAGGTTTATCGAATCAGCCGCATAAAGGTTCTGCCGCCCGCATGCTGCTGAGGCTTGGCGCGTGAGATTTCAAAAAGTGCGACGGTACTCGAACCGGATGATGTGTTTGTACCAATCATCATGCGTAAGCGCTTGGCCGAATCCGGCATAGAAGGAATCGCGGCGACCGATGCTGGTGCGCACCCCGCCCTTCAAATTCACAATGTTCATGCCATTCGCCTCAGATGCGGCGCCATCCGTCGTGCCAGTTTGCGGTTGAGTTTGAAATCCGCTCAGGACATGCCAGCCGAATAGCTCAACCACTGGCGCTATCTGGACTCGATGTCCAGTGTAGAGCTTGTAACTGGGGCCGATGCCATAGAAGAAAATGTCGCCTGCGAATCCCTCCGATGCCGGAGATCCGACGGTACTCGAAACTCCCGCAGATCCGCCGATGGGATGCCAATCACCGGCCTGCGCTTCGACAGTCCATTTGTCGGAAAGACTTTGGTACAACAACAGGGAAGGCTCAACGCTGTAATGATCTGTCCCCAAGCCCTTGGAGGCGTCGCCCGAGGGGAAATAGCTCTTGAGCTGGATGGTGAGGTATGTGCTCTCAGACGCCACAGTGGCAAATTTCAATGCCGCGGTTGCGTCGCCGAGTCCGGATTGATTTGAGAACGGCAAGAAACCCAACGAAGCTGGAGGTATGGGTTGAAAACCCTGGGGCTGCAGCCAGCGTATCGGGACTTCCACCATCGCTGAGAAGCGGCGCTGCGGCGAATACTCGACGTTCATGTAAAGTTGTTGGTAGTTGATGGCATTGGGAACACCGAGGCCCGGCCCGGGAGCATTGGGATCGTATGCCGCCGGAATCAGAGGCAGGAGCCCGCGATAGCAACTGCACTTGGCATAGAAGAACTCCGAGCGATCGGGAAACTGATCTTCGAAGGCATCGTCGAAGCGGATGCGAATCTGAGACTCGACGAGCGGGTTATCGATGTAGCCGACGGTGCTGCCCTGGATCGGTGGTCTGTCCGAATCTGCTTGCGCGAAAGAAACCTGGGCAATCAGTGAAACACACAGCGTTGCGGCCAAGAAGAGCACGCACCTGTACACAGCTCTCATTACAAGCATAGTCAAGGAACCTCCATGGTCTCGCGTGGGCCTTTCGGGGAAGCTACTCTTGCGAGGTCTATTATGATATTACGGCAATTTCGTCGGGTGCGAAAGCTATCATGCGTTTTTTCAAAAGCTCCTGCACAGGACGCGGATCACGCCGAAGAAGAACCGCTTTTGAACCTCAGTTTTAACTGGTTACATTTTTCCGGAGGCAGGCAGAAAACAAAAAGGAAAGCCACCGACATCGCCGTGGTTCAAGAATCGCTTCGCCCTTACGCGATCGCCGGCACCCCGCCCGTAATGTGCCCCTGGGCAGCCGTCGGCTCGCCTTTTGTTCCCGGCCAATGATGAAGTATCGTTTTTGAGGAAGAGCATTCAATGCGAGCTGCGGAACTCATTGCTCCCCTGACATTCCGGCATACTGACATGCCGATTGAAGATCCTGGACCGGGCGAAGTGCAGGTGCGGATCGAGGCCGTGGGCGTCTGCGGGTCCGACCTGCATGCCTACTCCGAGGGCGGGGTCGGCGGTAATCCCAATGTCTACCCGATGTTGCTTGGGCACGAGCCCGCAGGAAGGATCGTGAAGACAGGCGCCGGTGTCACCGGGCTCGCTGCGGGCGACCGCGGGGCGCTTGAGCCCGCACTTTATTGCTATCACTGCGAGTTCTGTTTGAGCGGGCACCACAACGTGTGCGCGAACATACGCTTTCTGAGCACCCCTCACCATCCGGGATTCTTCCGTGAGCTGGTCAACTTGCCGGTGGCCAACTTTCTTCCCATCCCCAGCGGGATGTCGTTCAATGAGGCGGCACTGGCCGAGCCTCTGGCGATTGCCATCCATTCCGTCCGCCTGGCGTCGATCCGCCCGGGCGAAACGGTCGTGGTGATCGGCGCGGGACCGATCGGGCTTTTGACGATCGCCGCGCTGCGAGCCGCTGAGGCAGGACGAGTCTGGGCCGTGGAACCCCTGGCGCACCGCCGCGAACTGGCCCGGGGGATTGGCGCTGACACCGCGATCGAGCCCGGGGAAGCTCTAGAGGAGATCCTCGGCGGGACGGGGCAGCGCGGTGTGGACTGTGCCATTGACTGTGCGGCCGGAGAACATACCACCAATCAAGCTGTTCAACTCACCCGCAATGCCGGTCGCGTCGCGCAGACAGGGATTCATTCAACACCCCTGGTATCGATGGATGTGTCAGCCATGAGGCGCAAGGAGCTCACCATCTTCAACGTGCGCCGATCGAACCATGAGACCCAAGAAGCTTTGAAGCTGCTTCACGCGCACGCCGAGTGGTTTGCACCGCTGCTTACACACACGAGAGAGATCGAACGCATCGACGAAGCCTTCGCAATAGCCAGCCAATATGGCGACGGTGTTGGGAAGATGATGATCAGGCCTTAGAACCGTAAGGGGTGACGCACTGAGAGTCCGAGAGTGCGAGCTCTACTGGGCTGCCGGGTAACTTGTACCAGCGCGAGTGTTCGCGTAATTCAGTTATGAGGGGCCCAGTCTTTTTGAACCAATCGTCATGTTAGTTTTCGACTGGTCTAGGTTGCAGCCGGATCGCGGTTAACCGCAGAGTATGACGCAGCGGAAGGTCCGCCGATGCCCCACCAACCTCGAACAGGAAGTCGCCTTCCGGCCGACTCCATCCATCATCGGCAGGCGAGAAAATCGACAGATAGAGCGGATCAATCGGAATCTCAACTGTCTGCATCGCTCCAGCCGCCAGCGAAACGCGCTTCCATGCGGCCAGCTTGCGGAACGGTTCTGCAGCCGACGCCGGCAGCGTGACATAGACCTCGGCGATTTCGTCGCCTGCCCGCGAACCAATATTGCGCAGATCGAAACGAACGCTCTTCGCATCGGGATCGACGCTCAGGTTGGAGTAGGCGAAATGGGTATACGAGAGCCCAAAGCCAAACGGAAACAGCGGCTGCTCATTCTTCTCCTGGAACCAGCGATAGCCCACGGCCATGCCTTCGACGTTGTAATCGACGTCGAAGGGCTGGGGGCGGAAGCGCGGCCCATTGCGCGGCATTGCGGCAGGATCCCTACGGAAGTTCATCATCTGCTCGGTTAAGCCGGTGACCTTGGGATGGGGAAGATCGCTGTCCGACGCAGCAAAGGTTACGGGAAGCTTGCCCGACGGGTTGGCGCGGCCGAAGAGGATGTTGGCAATTGCCTGGCCGCCTCCAATTCCGGGGAACCAGGATTCGAGGATCGCCTTCACCGCCTTCACCCAGGGCATGCTGACGGGTCCGCCGGTCTCCAGGACAACGATGGTGTTAGGATTGACGGCGGCCACGGCGGCGACGAGAGCGTCCTGATTGTCAGGCAGGCTAAGCGTTGCCGCATCCCGCCCCTCCGACATCCACTGCGTGACGAAGACGATGGCGACCTGGGCATTTGCGGCGGCCTTGGCTGCCTGGGCCGGGTCCGTGCCAGCATCGTAGGTGATGCTGGCACGGGGCGCTGCGAGCTCACGGATGTACCGCAGTGGAGAGGAACGAAAGTAGATTGCCCTGCCCCAGGGCGATGTGCCGGGTTGGGGATCGACGGCATTGCCTCCAGGCGCATCCACCTGCGCGGAGCCGCCGCCGGAGAGAACGCCCACATCCGCGTGGCCGCCGATGACCGCAATGCTGCGGACTTTGCCGGGCGCCAGGGGAAGAATGCCGCCGTTGTTCTGGAGCAGCACAACGCCTTCCTCCTCGATTCTTTGGGCGTCGTCGCGGCCGCGAAAGGGATCGACAACGCTTCGCAGGGGCGGCTCGTCGATGACGCCGCTGGAGAACATGCTGCGAACGATGCGGTGGACCATGTCGTCGAGGCGGGCCTCTGAAACCTGCCCGTCGAGAACAGCATTCTTGAGCGGTTCGCTGAAGTAGCCGTCGTCGCCGGGCTGATCCATGTCCAGGCCAGCCAGAGCGGCCTTGACGGTCGAGTGCGTGCCCCCCCAGTCTGAGAGCACAAAGCCCTTAAATCCCCAATCATGTTTCAGAACCTGGTTGAGGGTATAGGAGTTCTCGCATGCGTAGTCGCCATTCACCCGGTTGTAAGAACACATGACGCCGGCGGGGTGAGCGAGAGTGATGGCGATCCGGAAGGCCAGCAGGTCAGTCTCACGGAAGGAGCGCGGATCCAGCACCGCATTCAGGAAATTGCGGCCCGTCTCCTGGTCGTTGAGAACATAGTGCTTGATGTCTCCCATGATGTGGTTGGACTGAACGCCGCGAACGAGCTGGCCGACCATGGTCCCGGCGAGAATGGGGTCTTCGCTGGAATACTCGAAGTTGCGGCCGTTGCGCGGCTCGCGGATCAGATCCATCCCGCCGCCGATGGACATGTTGTAGCCCTGCGCGCGCAGTTCGCGGCCGATGACAGAGCCGTAGAGAAAGGCGAGATCGGGATCCCAGGATGCGGACATGCCGAGCACGGATGGGAGCAGGGTGGAGTAGCGGCCTTCGCGCGCACTCATGCGCACGCCGACTGCCGAGTCGGCGAGGTTGATGTCAGGAAGATGCAGCCGCGGGATGCCGGGGACGAAGCCGGCGCCGCCGTTATCCGCGGACGGAACGGGCGCGCCGCTGCGCAGCACTCCCCAGCCTACGCCATGAACCAATTGGGTCTTCTCGTCGAGCGTCATCTCATGAATCATCAGATCGGCGCGTGTGTCCGGGTCCAGGGATGGATTCATCCAAGGCTCCCGGGGCGCAGCCTGCTGAACGGCAGACTGCGAGGGCTGACCACTCGACCCTTGCGCGCCTACCGCACCAGCGTGAGAAAAGGCCAGAGTGATGCTGGCAATCCATGCAATGCGGTGGTTCTTCACAGATGCCTCATTCCTTTCCGGGCGGACGGTTCTGCATACTGCGCCGCCTACATCAGGGATGAACGGAACCCTGGGCCTGAATTAGACGCGCCTTGGAACGGTTAACCGGTGCTTGCAGACAACATAGATAATCAAGTGAGAATGGGTCAAGTGAGATCGGCTTCCATGCTTCTTGACCACTTGGTTTGGAAGCGGCTAATGGTTGTCTTCCCATCTCCGGCATACTTCCTTAGTATCGTTTAAATCTATCTAAGCACGGCACCAATTATGCTCTGTCTCGTACCCGAAATGCCTGGCCCATCCCGGTGTCTCCTGCCTGAAACATTCGAAAAGAGAGATAGCAGGACTCATCGGAGGACGAGCCAGGGCACGCACTCTCGCAACCTCAACCAGCACGGCCGAGGGCGGGTGGAACGAATCATCATGTTCAAAATGCACGCAGTTCTATCGGCGGCAAACTTGAATTCCAGCGCATTCTCTACTTCAGAGATCGACCATGACAAACCGGAGTTATCGCGGCGAATCGGCAAAGGCCGAAATCAATGGTCCATGGCTCAAATCAATGTCCGGCAATTCTGACGATTGCGCTGTCAGGTTCACTCCAGCCAGGGACGCCGTCATGCGTCAGCATCTGCTTTGCGTCGTTCCAATGAAGCCGGGTAATGGAGCCCGCACCCTTCTCATAGGCATAGGTTGTACCGTCGTCGGAGAAGAGCGTAAAGCTGCCGTCAGCGCCGGGATAGACGCTAACCTGCGCTATTGCCTGCAGTTGATGAGTGTTTTCGACCGGAGCTCCCATGGGAACGATGGATCCGGCACGGACGAACAGGGGAATGGTGTCGATAGGAGCAGAGACCGTGATCGTCTGGCCGCCGTTCACGCGCTCGTTGGTCCAGAAGTTATACCAATCGGTTCCAGCCGGCAAGTAGACCTGGCGGCTGGTCGCGCCCTGGTCGGTGACCGGGGCAACCAGAAAGGCCGGCCCGAACATGTACTCGTCGCGCAAGTCGTCCACCTTTGGATCATTTGGGAAATCCATGAACAACGCACGCATATAGGGTGCGCC
>Ga0326727_10011175_pt1 | contig 21035 bp, 18 predicted proteins | sample MB2enrmetagenome_FD_207643 | JGI IMG/M metagenome (GOLD analysis project Ga0326727, IMG submission 207643) | Lab enriched peat soil microbial communities from McLean, Ithaca, NY, United States - MB29MY | ecosystem: Environmental > Terrestrial > Soil > Wetlands > Peat | place: USA: New York...
CGATGCCGAACACTTCCTGCACAATCATCTCGCCAGCGTCGCTTCGCTCCGACTGCTGTTCAGCTTCCTCCGGAACGCCGTTCGGCTTCCCTCCGGATTAGGCGTTCGCCTTCAGCGGAATCCCCATGCGGTTTAATCAATCCATTTTTTCCCATGTCAAAACAGAAACGGCAGTCGTTTTGGGATCGCTATTTAGAGGGTGTGGCTCAGTAGTGAAAACAACTCGCCGTCCGTCGAACTTCACATCCCTCACTTGGTCTGTTCCAGCATAAACCTGATTCCAAGAAACATCGATGTGATGTGTCACTCTCTTTCCATCGAAATCGTACTTACCGCCATAGGCGATCATTGTTTTGAATAACTCGACGCGCTGCTGATCCGTCATTGTTGGCAGGTCGCCGGGATTCGGGCGTTCCTCTTTCACAAAAAGAACCATCATACGTCCGTCAGGAGCATACATTATGTATCCCTGAGGAGCTTTCCCGTAAGCGTTTCTGGTTTCTCCAGTCGCCACTATCACGTTTTGGTGGCTTACGAGTCGCCATGTCCCAACCAGTTGGTCTTTGAGTTGGGCGGCTGTGAGATTGAGCTTGAACGTGTCAATCAGGAACGCCTTCACCGCCTTCTTCGCTTCGCCGTAAGCACTCGCGTCAAAGCCTACGCTTGCACCGCGAGTCACACACGCATCCTTCCAGGTAAATGGTTTCCCGGTATCTGCGTTATAAATGTCACCACCGGTTCGCTCCTCACGTTTGCAGCGATTGGGAATCACGGCATCGGGGTAGGATAAGACTGCCGGGTGCGTAGGATTGTCAAAGGCGTGCCGTGCACCGGGGTAAATGGTGATCTGCGCGTCTTTTCCCGCCGCATGCAGTCGCTCAACGTACTTGCGGCAGGGTTCTGCAAGATTGAAATCATCCTTCTCCCCTTGGAACATGCGAATGGGGCGGTCACTCACCTGATCTTCTTCGAGAAACGAGCTTTCGCAGTAGCCGCCGTAAAACGGCAGATAGGCGGCGAACTCGACGTTGGGTGGGGCGTACATCCGCTGGAATCGCTTCATGCTCGAACGGAGTGCAACAAATCCCCCCTTGGAGAATCCCATAATGGCAATTTGTGAAAGGGCAATGCGCGGGTGCTTTGATAACAGATCGAGTGCGCGGTAAGCGTCATAAATCATATTCAGTTGTCCGATCTGTGACTGGTCAGTAATAATTTGCCCAAAACCGCGCCCGGTAAAACTGTCCAGCAGGAACGCCGCCACTCCAATGCCATTGAACTCCCGCGCCCACAGGTCAACATTGACTGTTACTCCACCTGAACCGTGAACCAAGAGCACGGCAGGAAATGGCCCACTGCCTGGCGGCAGCCGCAACTCCCCCCCGATGCGTGCGGGTTTGCCATCTTTCGCACCTGTCAAAAACTGATGATCCGTGAGCGTCATTGTCTCAATCGGATAAATTTCTGTTTTCGCTGCTTGCGCCAGCGCCTGAACAGGAAGAGCAAGGGCAAGAACTGTGAGCGCGGCGATCATAATGCGTAGTCTCATGGGCGTTTCTCCCTTTTCGTGTGGCATCTCACTTCAGCGCCACTGCATCGATTTCGACCAAAGCGCCAGGAGCAGGTAAATCTACTCCCACAGTCGAGCGTGCCGGGGGATTGGTTTTGAAATAGCTACCATATACCGCGTTCATCTTGGCAAAATCGGACACGTTCTTTAAATACACCGTCGTGCGGACAACGTTATCCATGCGGCTACCAGCGGCAGCAAGGATAGCCTCTATGTTCTTCATTACCCGATCAGTCTGTGTCGAAATATCACTTCTACTATTTTGTTGGTGCTGGGGTCACGCGGTACTTGGCCAGAAACATAAACGAATCCACCGGCAACGATGGCCTGCGAATACGATCCGGCTGCAGGAGGCGCATCTTTTGTTGATATCACTATAGGTTTGGCTTCGTGTTTGCGATCCTTAGCCAGCGTCATGACTGGAGCAGCCAGCGCGAAAATTAACAGAACGACAATCACCAGACGTGGTTTCATTCATTTTTTTTTCTTTACTGGCTCAGATGACGTACTTCGTGCCAGCCGTATTGAGAATGAACTTGTCGGGCATCTCGCGGGCAAAGGCTGTCATGGCCTCGAAGCCGGTACAATGCGTCCCAATAAAATAATCAGGGTTGATGGCCTTAATATCGGCCACTGTCTTTAGAATCTGTTCCGGCTTGGCATTGACCAGGTGGCACCCGCCCATGACCGCGTGCACCTTGTTGATACCGGTCATCCTCTGCGCCTGCTTCAAGGTATTGACGATCCCGCGATGGGCGCAGCCGGAAAGCACAACCAATCCCTTCCCTTTGACATTCATGATTACGGCCTGCTCGCCGGGAAAGGTTTCCTGCACATACTCATTGCCTTTCTTCGCCAAATAAGTTGGATTGAGCTTCTCGTACTCCGTCACCATCTCGATTTTTCCGGGCAAATAGACCCCCGGAATAACCTGGGTGGGTCCTTTGACATCGGTAATTTTTACCAACCCCAGTCCTTCAAGCTCTGCTTTCGGCAGGCGATTCTGTGCCGCGATCTTGCCCCCCTGCCATAGCTTGTAGGTTCCGGCAAAGAACTGTTCGCCGACATAAAAAGGAATGCCCTTGGTAAATTCGTTGCGCTTGGCCCGCAGCACCTCAACGATGGCGGCCTCATGGTCGAAATGGTCGTGGCTTAGGCAAAGGGCCTCCACTTTGGAAAGGTCAAGCTTCAGCAAGTCCAGGTTGCGCAAGATTCCCCTGGCATCCGAGCCGAAATCGTAGATGCAGCAATGCGGCCTTCCATCCACCGTGGCTTCGATGTGGTAAGACAACCCGTGCTCGCCATGGAAAACGAGTTCCAGCGGGTCCGTGTTAAAAGTGGGCCGCTTGGCAATTTTGTCATCGACCCGGTTCGCATCCGACAGGTTGTCTGTGATGACCGTGATGACGATCTTCTCGGCCTCTGGAATCTGAACCTTTGTAGGCACTGCCGCGCTTGGGGCAGCGTGAACGAGATCAGCAGCCGCCATGGCAATACCCGCAGTCGCTGTAGCCTGTAGAAATTCCCTCCGGTTCACCATTGTCGTAAGCTCCTTCACTCTGAGGTAGTCCACTCGTTGGGGCCGATTTGGGGTATGGCCGCTTGGAAATCTGGATGCCTGGCTGCCTGGGGAACATTGGAAAGATACACTGGTTTATGCAAAAGTCAATCGTCAGGTTGGTGTGGTGGAGAACCGTGAATTATGCCATGTCGCACACGGGGCCGCATTGCAGCCTGTGGCAATCAGCCACCCCAGGCTCTCCACAATGGCCCTGTTTTTCTAAAGCGGCAGGTTCATTTGCCTGTTCGGTTCAACTCTTCGGCAACCCAAATGGCCAATGGCCTGGAGTGACGTTGCCGTTACGTTTTGCTTTATGCATACTCGTAGGCGGGTCGATTAAGTTTGGATTCTTCGCTTCCTGGCCACAATAAACGTCAACTTTCCCAACGCAGAGCCGCATACCAGCGGCTCTTTTTTTACTGGCGCGAAAATTCTCCTGGCCGCGCCCGTTTGCTCTTCAGGCGCGACACCCAGGGCAGAATCCCCCACGCTGCCCATGCCAGGAAATCGGAAGGCTCATTCCTCCGGTACAGTGCAAAGGAAAAGGGCCGCAACCAATCCAATAGTCGCAGCCCCAGATGCAGGCTTCGCCTTGCAACAAAACCCGTCTATTTGCGCTCGACAAGTACCATAACGCACTCTGACGTGCCAATGTTTTCGGTAGAATGCGCCATCGCAGCCTGCCAGACGACGCTGCCCTTCTCACGTGTTCCTTCTCTAGTGTTCCCATCCGGCAGGTAGGTTCGCTGGTGACAATCGGTCAGCAGGTACACGGCACTATCCAAGTGTGAATGCAATACGTCGCGGAAGCCAACCGGTTTTGTCTCAAGGATGACCCGAAACAGGTCGTTCTCCCCGATGACCTTATAGTTAGCTGGATTGGCGACATACGAAGGGGGCGCATCTTTTCCCGTCGCTTGTGCGCTGGTTGGCGCTGCGATTAGGGTGGTTTGGAACAACACGCACTGCCAGATGCCGCCGCGCTTTACGAAGACTCGCGTAAAGCGAGAGTGCGTAGCTGCCAAGGTATCGCTGGCCGCCAGTGGCCCTGCTGATTTAGCGTTCAATACTCCCGTTGCCACTGCGGTATTTCCGTAGATGCGTATTTTGACATCAGTCAGATCTTGCGATTCGGTGTGCTGCTTCCCAGTCCGTATGGCCTCCAGCGTTTCTGCTTTTGTATAAACCCCTCGGTTTAAAATTCGTAGAAAATCATCTCCTAGATATTTGTCGAAGATGGCTGCACCTTCGGCGCCGCCCTTGACGTTGGCTTGTCGAAGCTGTTCGAGAGTTGCCTGAACTTCCTTTTCAGCCTTGCTCTGCTGCGCCAGCATCATGGCCGGAATGGCCAGAGCAAGGATTACAAGCGTGACAATCACGAATCGTGGTTTCATGCGCTCCTCCTTGGGTGGAGATTTCTTACATGGTGTTAATCAAGCACTCGCGTTGTCTGGTAATAAACACACTTCCAGCCACCATCCTGTTTGACCCAGAATCGAGCACTGCGAGTCGTGCCGCTGAATCTCTTTCCGTTTCTCACGTTGTCGCTGAAGGACAGTGTGGTGCTCACCGCTGACCTTCCGTACACCCGTATCTTCAAATCCTTAAACTCGTTCTTTGCGTATTTGATTGCACCAGATTTGTACGCTTCCATCTCCTGTGCCTTGGTGAGCACCTTGCCGTCGCCGCGAATTCCGATGTAGTCATCGGCATAATATTTGTCTAATACGGCGGCGGCTTCGACACCGCCCTTTAGGTAGCCTTTTTGGATTTCGTCTACAACAGCACGAATTTCCTTTTCTGCCTTGCTCTGCTGCGCCAGCATCGTGGCTGGGACAGCCAGAGCAAGAATTACCAGCGCGATAATCACGAAACGTGGTTTCATAATTGTTTTTCCTTTCGGTTGAACTTTTTCCCGCAAAAGCGAAGCGCAAGCCTCTACGAGGTCAAAAGCACTTGTCTTGGTTTACGAGGAAAAGCACCCTTAAGCCGAATTGAGTAAGGGCCGATTTGGGTATGGCCGCTTGGAAACCCTGGATGCCTGGCTGCCTGTGGAACACTGAAAAGATACACGGGTCAATGCAAAAGTCAACCGCCAGGTTGGCGTGATGGAGAACCGTGAATCACCTGCTCAGGCGCTGCAAGCCGATGTCTGAATCGTTTTGCGAGGCCGGTGCGATAGCAGCGAGTCGCGTAAGGTGTCACCGCTGAATCTGCGCCAGCAGCAACCGTGCCAAGTGGACTGAATCCGCAATCGTTGCGTTCAGCTTGGGCGACGGCTGGATCGGTTCGCCACGGAGCCGGATCGCCGCCACGACGCACGCCGCTATCAGCAATGCGCCGTTCTCCCGCTGCTTGTCCATGCAGAAAAGCATAGGCGAAGATAGTTGAAAGTCAATCCGGTGATTTTGAGTTGCGGAACAGGCTGGCCAGGAGGAAAATTCGTGCTTCTTGAGTTACTTGCAGCGTTTCGCTAATTCTTTGAATCTCTGATCAAGGCTCGCATTCCACTGATCAAGTCTCTCACCCCACTGGCGGCAGTTGTGTAAGTTATACTCGCTTTTGCTGCGGGTGCCCCCACACTGGCTGTTGTACTGGTTTATCTCTGCTTGAAGCTTTTTCGCCTCTTCTACCAAAGCACCTTTCTGGTCGGCACATTGGTCAGCCAGTGTCGGAAGGGCAAACAGACCCAATACGAATAACGTGAGCACGATTCCAAAACGCTTCATTCTTAATCTCCTTTTTCCAGCTCTGAATGGCTGAAATCGTACCGCTCTGGAGCGAGTCATAACAGATGACGTTCGTAATGGCGAGGGTAGTTGGACTGGTCGGCGGCGAACCATGAATCAACTGCTCAGGCGCTGCAGGCACGATGTCTGAATCCTTTGGCGTGGCCGGTGCGATCCCGTAGCAACGTGGTAGGGCGGCTCCCTGGCCGTGGGGGTGGGCCGGGATTCGGGAATGCTTTTTCAGGAACCCTAATTCACAGCACCCCGGCACGTTCCGGTGTCCGATCCAGCAAAACAGGACAAAACGCAAAGCCAAACAGCTCCAGGGTGGCCCGTAATCGCGCCAGGATGGCCGTGGTGCAACCGGCTGCGACCTGGATGACCCTGAGCACCGGATTGCGCACAGGCAACTGTGTGCGATGCAAACACGGTGTCCGGTTCAATTGTTCGGTGGGGCCGGTGCGATCCGTGGCGGCGCGGGTGTGGGCGGCTCCTGCCGGGGGCAGCTTGCCTTTGACCTCCCGACCCCCTGTTTTCCGGTGCTAGTTCTGGTGTCAGTTGGTTTGGCTAACCGTGGCAGAATCGGGCAGAGCTGGACAGAGGCTACTAGATGTAAAGTAGCGTAAATACTGATGTTTGGCAGGATGAGGCAAAACGTGGCATTCAGTGGCAATCCACTAAGAACTCATTTTGAGTCCGCTGCGTCTGCCAGTTCCGCCATCCCGGCTTAGGGTGGCTAACTCCTGAAGTTTCTAAAACTTAATTGATCCGGATTTCGTTGTCAACTTTTCGCAGCCGGCCCAACACCTACCACAGAGGCACAGAGACACAGAGGAGAATTTGGGACTTAGGATTTCAGGGTTTGGGATTCTGGTCTGTTCACGTCTGAAGCTTACTGAGGTGGCGATCTGGTTTGAAATCCGAAATCCGGATTCGCAAATCGCAAATTTTCTTTAGTACCGGCCCAACACCTACCACAGAGGCACAGAGACACAGAGGAGAATTTGGGACTTAGGATTTCAGGATTTGGGATTCTGGTCTGTTCACGTCTGAAGCTTACTGAGGTGGCGATCTGGTTTGAAATCCGAAATCCGGATTCGCAAACCGCAAATTTTCTTTAGCGCCGGCCCAACACCCACCACAGAGGCACAGAGACACAGAGGAAACTTTGGATGGAATGACAACCCAGGAAATTACTTCTGCACACCAAGCCATTGCTCTGACACAAGCGGGAACACTGAGACTTTATCACCCGCCCCCGTGACACCCCTCACTGCCGGGGTGGCCTATCGTAGTAACATCACGATGTTCCGATGATTAGCCACGTCCAACTCGGCTCCCCGGCCCGTGCGGATAAGAAAGCAGGTACGGCCATGATCGAATTATGCTGCGAGGTACTTACCCCTCAAGAGGAACGGATTATCCAGGGCAAGCCGGCCAGCCTGGAGCCTGCCGGGCGGAAACGCGCCCACCAGTACCTGGAGACGTTTTCCAACTGCATGCCCGTGGCCTGCGCCGACCGGGCGCGGCTGATGACCGAATCCTTCAAACAGAGCGAAGGGGAGCCCATGGTGCTGCGGTGGGCGAAAGCCATGATGCACATCGCCCGCAACCTGCCGATTTCCATCGGCCCGCACGATCTGATCGTCGGCCGGGCCAGCGCCCGGGCGGGAAGGTACGGACTGCTCTACCCCGAACTGGACGGCGGGCTGCTCGAACAGGCGGTCGATATCATCGCCAAGACGCAGCGTCCTTATGTAATCACCGAAGAAGTGGCCAAGGTGGTGAAAGAAGAGATCGCCCCTTACTGGAAGGGCCGATGCTTTCACGACGCCCTGTATGCCGCCCTGCCGGAAGAGACGCGGACCGCGCTGTTTCTGGACGCTTTCCGCCAGCGCAGCATCGTCACCGAGACCGCGTCTTACCGGAGTTCCCTGCAGTGGGTCCCGGATTACGAGAAGGTCCTGAAAAGAGGCTTCAAGGGTCTGAAGCAGGAGGCGGAGCAGAAACTGGAAGCGCTCGACCCCTTCCAGCCCAAAGACGCGCTGGAGCGGATCCCCTTCCTGAAGGCCATCCTTACCATCTGCGATGCCGTCGTGGTGTTTGCCCGGCGCTATGCCGCGCTGGCTTCCCGCATGGCCGAAAGCGAACCGGACGCGCAACGCCGGCACGAACTGCTGGAGATTGCCGAGGTCTGTAACTGGGTCCCCGAGAACCCGGCCCGCAGTTTCCGCGAGGCGCTGCAGTCGCAGTGGATGGTATCGGTATTCAAACGCCTGGAAGAGAAGGTCGGCGGCTCCTATAGCAACGGCCGGATGGACCAGTATCTTTATCCCTTCTATAAGCGCGATCTGGCGGCGGGAATATTGACCGAAGACTCGGCCATGGAGCTGCTCGAGAATCTTTGGCTGAACATGGCCCAGTTCATCAACTTGTACGTTTCTCCCACGGCCATTGCCTACAGCGAAGGGTACACGCACTGGGAAGCGGTAACCATCGGCGGCAAGACTCCCGCGGGAAGAGACGCGACCAACGAACTCTCCTACCTCTTCCTCCGCTCCAAACGCGAATTCCCGCTAAACTTTCCCGACCTGGCGGTGCGCATTCATGCCCTGACCCCGGAGCGGTTCCTGCGCGACGTATGCGAAACCATTAAGGACGGCTCGGGCTTCCCCAAGCTCTTCAACGACGAAGAAATCATCCCGCTGCTGATCGCCAAGGGCACGCAACTGGAAGAGGCCAACGATTATGCCGCCTCCGGCTGCACCGAAGTTCGCCTGCCGAACCGCGACACCTATACCAGCCCCATTTGCTGGGTCAACTTGCCGGCGGCGCTGGAAATGACTCTGTACAACGGCCGGATGAAGAAGTTTCCCGGTGAACAGCTCGGACCAAAGACCGGCGAGGTAACTACTTTCGCCACCTATGCCGATTTCTGGAAGGCCTATTGCATTCAGCAGCGGAACCTGCTGAAGCATGTATTCACCACGCAATCTCTGGTGGACAAGCTGCGGCCCAATTACGTGGCCACGCCGCTCTCCTCCGCGCTGCACGATCTCTGCATGAGTTCCTGCAAGGACTTGCATTCCGGCGACGTCCCCGGAGGCCTGCTCCTCGGCTTTTACGACCTGGTGGGCTTTGCGACCGTAATCGACTCGCTGGCGGCCATCAAGAAGCTGGTGTATGAAGAAAAGCGCATCCGCATGAGCGAACTGCTGGAGGCCCTGGAGGGGAACTTTGCGGGCCAGGAACCGCTCCGCCAGCTTCTACTGCATCATGCCTCCAAGTTCGGCAACAACGACGCCACTACGGACGAGATCGGGCGCATGATCGAAGAAGAAGCGGCCGGCATGAGCCGGAAATATGCCTCTTATTTCGGCGCAGAGCTCGATGTCCGCTACGTTCCGCTAACCATGCATATTCCCTGCGGCAAGGTAATCGGGGCCACGCCCAATGGCCGGAAGGCATGGCAGTATCTGTCGGAAGGCAGCTCGGCCTCGCACGGCGCCGACGTCAACGGCCCCACGGCGCTGCTGCTTTCCAACGCCAATTCCAAGGCCACCGGCATCAAGGAGCGGGCCGCCCGTTTGCTGAACCTCAAGCTGAGCCCGGCCTCGGTCGCCGGGGCGGAAGGCACCGCCAAGTTAATGTCCCTGGTCCGCTCTTTCTGCGACCTGAAGTTGTGGCACATCCAGTTCAATATCGTCAGCAAAGCCACCTTGCTGGCCGCGCAGGCCGAGCCGGAGAAATACCGGAACCTGCTGGTCCGGGTGGCCGGTTACAGCGCTTATTTCGTCGACCTGTCTCCGGAACTGCAGAATGAGATCATAGCTCGCACCGAACACTCATTCTGACCGGCTTCGGCGCACATCGCGGACGGCGACGCTCACCACGCAAGCAACCACCTATCAGGAGAGAGGCCGGCCCATGGCACTGGATAGCCGTAGTACGGTCCCGCTATATGCCCAGTTGAAGAACCTTTTGAAACGAGAGATTCAACAGGGCAAGTATGCCGAGAAACTGCCCACCGAAACGGAGTTGATGGAGACCTTCTCCATCAGCCGGACGACCGTACGGGAGGCCGTAGCCGCGCTGGTCCGCGAAGGCGTATTGCAGAAGATTCAGGGTAAAGGAACGTTTATCGCTTCCCGCACCGCGAATGTGTGGGTAGGGATTCTGACCAGCCTGACCGAAGTGATTGAGAGCATGGGAATGAAGCCGGGAATCCAGTTGCTGGCCTATGGACCCGGCCGCGATCCCGCCATCGCCGCGATCATGGGACGGGAAACTTACCATGGCGTCGAGAGACTGCGGCTGGGAGACGGGGAACCGATAGCTGTGGAGCGCACCTATTATCCGCTGGAAATCGGCCGGAAGCTGGAAAAGTATGATCTCAACGCCGTCACTCTTTACGACGCGCTGGAAAACGAAGGTCTCATTTTCGACAGCGCGGAGCAACGGATCACGGTAAGACAGCCGAGCGGCGCCGATGCGGATCTGCTGGGAATTTTACGCGTTGCCAGCGTGGTTGCCGCCGAGCGGCTGACCTACGATGCGGAGGGAGATATTGTTGGCTATAACTCCACCGTATTCCGGGCAGATCGGTACACTTTCTACGTAAAGCTGTACCGGCGGAGCGATCACGGCCTGTCTACGCGGAAACAACCGGACTCAGATTCAAACGAGACGCAGTGAAGCGGTGTGGTGTGGCCCTGATACCTTGGTTGCTCAGAAGTGGCCACGGCAGACAGGGCAGAAATACATAGGTTCTTCGCTCCGCGCCCTAGCGGTGTGACAACTGTCTATGCTTTCGCGGGCGCGGGGCTCCTAATGACACGGCGGACAGTGTTGGTGATTCGATTGAGTTTAGGCGCCGTGTCATTTCAGTCTTAACCCGCAACGCGGGTCGGGTGCTCAGAATGACAATCCATTTGGGGTAAGGATTTTTTGATCCTGCAGGTTGCAAGGAGCACGATCCTCTTCGAAAAGCGCTGTTTGGAAACTTTAGATTTTCTCTGTGTCTCTGTGCCTCTGTGGTAGATGTTTTCAGGCCCCGCGAACTCAATCATTATCGAAAGGACATCCTAAGAATGGAAAGCAAGGTCGCCATTGTCACCGGGGGAGCCGATGGAATCGGCAAGGAACTCGCGCGAAAGTATCTGTCGAACCAATATGAGGTCGCCATTTTCGATATCAGCGAGAAAGCTCTCCAGTCCACCGCGCAGGAGTTTCAGCAACTGGGCGGTTTTCTGCCACTGCTGACGAATGTGGCGGACGAGGCCAGCGTGATGGATTCCGTCGCCCAGGTGATCCGCCGCTTCGGCCATATCGACATATTGGTGAATAACGCCGGCGGTTCGATGGCGGTCTCGCAGGAAGTGGAACGCATTGCCGCGGCCGACTGGGACAAAGTCATCAACGTCAATCTCCGCGGCACCTTCCTGTGCGCCAAGGCGGTGATTCCCGCCATGAAGGAGAGGAAGTCGGGAAGGATCGTCAACATGGCTTCCGTCGCCGGACGCGGCCGGAGCTTTTTTGGCAGCACCCCTTACGCCGCCGCCAAAGCCGGAGTGATCGGCTTCACCCGGCAAGCCTCGCGCGAACTGGGCAAGTTCGGCATCACCATCAACGCGGTAGCGCCCGGGGTGGTGATCAGCGGCGCCCGGATCAGCGATTATTGGCACAACAAGAAGACAGAAGAAGAACGCAATGCCCTTTTAAGCCTCACTCCCCTAGGACGCATGGGGGTTCCTGCGGACATAGTAGAGGTAGTCTATTTTTTAACCAGTGACGGAGGGGCGTATATTACCGGGGCCGTTATAGATGTAAATGGCGGCCAGTGGGTGGGGTGAGGCAGTGGCCAGAGGCAGTGGTCAGTGGCCAGTTCCGGCGAAAACCCGCGATTCCTGGGCGCCGGAGCCGGTACCCGTTGACTTGTGGTAGTTGAAGTACGTGTCGTCTTCCTGGCTGTTATGGTTGAATACTCCCACAATCTTTGCTTTTGCGCGCATGGCAAAGTGCTTCGGCAGCCATACTCCGGGGCCTACCGGCATCTTTTCCAGCTCGAACCTGGTGCCCGGTTCCACCTTTGCTAGAAAACCTTCAATCGATACCGGGTGCACCACCCTGGCCCGCACCTTGACCCACTGGCAGGTATTGCGATCGATCCAGAGCATGCCTTGCATGCCGGTCAACACCTGGGTGTCGCGATTAGGCGGGCGATAGCCGGGGCGCGGGGTTGCCCGCAGAACATATACGTCGTAGGGGCCAAGCTTTTGCTCGCCCAGTAACTGAAACTGGAAGGCCTTGACCAGTTGATCCATCATGAGCTGATCCCGAGTCCGTTCCCTCTCATATGCGGCAATTCGTTTCTGCCTCTGCCCGAGCGTCTCCTGTTCGCGTTCCGACTTGGCTTTCTCGAACTTTTGTTCTTCGGCCGCCTGTTCCTCGGCATTCAGCGGCTGTCCATCCACCGCCACCAGCCGGCTGTAAGGGCTGCCCGCCAGCATCGTGACCTGGTAGGTTTTCGTATGTGTGCCGGTGCGATCGCGTTCGAAATAGTCGTATTGCGGCTCCTGTGCCCAATCGGCCTGATTAGCCTGAACCGACCGCTGAATGATTTCCGCGGCACTGGGAGTGGAGCGGTCTTCCGCGCTCACGGCCTGTGCCCAAGCGCAGAGACCAAGCAAGACCGAGAGAATCAAGGCGGCAGCTCCGCGGAAGTCGGCACGTGGAAAGCAGCGAAGTATGAAGGGTTGTGGTTGAAAGTCGGTCATTGTCTGGCTGAGTGCTGATGCTGAATGCTGATTGCTCCCTCAGTTCGTGCGATGGCTGGGGCCTGGTATTGGTTTTCTATCCGAGAACTGGGTTGCTGCGGCATGCCGGTTTGGCAGCGCCGCCGCCCCTTCGTAGGAACTCAGAGCACGCTTCCGGCGGCGGGCTGCGAATAGCTTGCGAATAGCCAAAGATAGGGCGTGGCGGCGGAGACACCCGATGTCACTGCAGGACGGCGGTTAGGGTGAGGACCCAGCGCATCTGTAGCCGCCTCGTCACCTACAAAGGGCACTCGCAGATAGGGCCGAAATGCATAGATCCTTCGCCTTGCGCCCGGACGCATTGCAACCGACCGAACTATGGCGGGCGCGTGGCTCAGGATGACAGACGTCGGGGGGCACTAAAATCGTGGTGTAAAGTTATTGGGGTTGACGCACAAAATCCCAAATCCGAAATCAGAAATCCCAGATTTTCTCTGTGTCTCTGTGACTCTGTGGTAGATGTTGTATCGAGGAGCAGCTATGCCTAAGAGCAAGGTAGTGGTTTATCAGAAGCCCACCTGATCCACCTGCCGCGAGGTCAGGCGGGTCTTGACCGAAAAGAAAATTGATTTCGAGACGGTTAACTATTTCGAGCAGCCCCTGGACGAGGCTTCGCTCAAGCGCCTGCTGCGCAGCGCCGGGCTCAAGCCCCGGGACATTTTGCGCAGCAAAGAGCCTGCCTACCGCGAACACGTTGGCAATCGTGATCTCAGCGACGAAGAGCTGATCCGGCTCATGGTGAAGTATCCGGAGCTGATTCAGCGGCCGATCGTGGCGCAAGAAGGAAGGGCCGTGCTGGCCAGACCGGTGGAAAATCTTCGGAAACTGGGCCTGTAAACCTTTTCACCGCAGAGGACGCAGAGGAATTGTGAATTTTGAATGAACTGCCGGTTAGGCGATGTTGTGGCTAGCTCAGAACAAATCGAAATTCAAAATTCATAAATCAACATTCTTCCTCTGCGTCCTCCGCGTCCTCTGCGGTAAAGGGGCCACCTTCTGTTAGAATTGGGCGATTTTTTTCTCGAAGGAGCAAGAATGAACGCGTTTTTCAGGCTCTCCCGGAAATTCCAGACCGCTGTTTCACTGCTCGCTGTAGCCACCCTGCTCGTGCTGATGACTTCGCCGGCAGCCGCGCAAAGGAAGGCCGAAGCCAAAAATATGGTCCTGGTCGCCCACAACGACCTCAACGGCAACGGCGACGGCGGCGAAGGGCTGGCGATTCAGCAACTCCCCGACGGCCGGCGTCTTCTCTACATCGCGCATGAGGGACAAAAGAGCTGCTTCAGCATCGTGGACGTGACGCATCCGGAAAAGCCGGTGCTGGTGAACACGCTGCCTTCGCCCAATCCCGGGACCACGCGTTGCGACTCGCTGGGACTTTCCGGAAACACGTTGGCCGTAGCCGACCAGACGAACAACGTGGGACAGAAGACTGCCGGAATGTGGCTGCTCGACGTCTCCGATTTCGCGCGCCTGCAGAAGGCGAAGAGCCTCCAGGATCTGGCGCTATCGTTCTTCGACACTTCGGGGCCGCATTCGCGCGGCGCCCACTGCCTGTGGTTTGTGGACGGCGAATTCGTCCACCTCACGACCGGCATGCCGGACTTCACCCCCACGAATCCTTTGGACGACCAGTTTTACGTCATCGTCGACGTACGCAATCCCCGCCAGCCGCGCGAAGTTGCCCGCTGGTGGTATCCCGGAACCCGCCAGGGCGACGCCTGCTTGCCCGGATGCCTGCCCGAGCGGCACAAGCTGGACGACGGCTACCGGCTGCACAATATCGAATGGTGGCCGGAGCGCCCCGACCGCGCCTATCTGGGATATATTGATGGCGGCGCGATCATCCTGGACATCTCCGGCTTGGCCGACGTAAAGGCCGGCCGCGCTCAGAACTTTACCCCCAAGCTGGTGGGCAAGGCCAAGTTCTCGCCTCCCTACCCCGCCTGGTCGCACACCTTCCAGCCCGTTTTCAGCCGCGGCCTGGCCTTCGTCTCCGATGAGGCCGTGCAACTGAGTTGCAAGGACGCGCCTAAGCTCGTCTGGTTGCTGGACATCCGCGCGGAAACTAATCCCATGGTCATCGATACCGCTCCCATGCACGCCAGCGACGGCGAGTGGTGCAAGCAGGGCGCCCGTTTTGGCGCCCACAACCTGCACCCGAATTTTCCCAGCAGCACCTCGGCGAACCTGAAGAACACCACCGTGGCAAGCTGGTTCGCCGGCGGCGTGCGTATTTTCCATATTGTCGACGGTCCGGCAGGCGTCCCCAATGCGCCTGCCCACCTGGAGGAGATCGGGTACTACCTTCCCGCAGGCCTGCCGCGCAATCCTGGCGGGGTACCACGGATTAACCACGCGATTGTAGATGAGCACGGATTGATCTATGCCATAGACCGCATCAGCGGCGGGCTGTACATTCTCAGGTACACCGGGAAGGTGCCGCTGGATTGATGCAAGCGGCGGCAGAAGCCAAAACCCAACGCAGAGACGCAGAACCGCAGAGAAACCAGAATTTGGGAACAGCTTTCCCCGTCTGGCTCTGCGTTTGTGCGGTTCTGCGTTGGGTGTTGTCCTGATCCGCGTTAATCAGCGGCAGAGAGCTGCGGCGGCGAAAGGCCTCGGTATAATCAACAAGTGTTTGCCGCTATCGTGATTTCGCTTTGGACTTTTCTCCGCCGTTGGGGCGGGGTTGGGCTCTTTTTCCTGGGCATCGTCGACAGTTCGTTGATTCCCACCTTTGGCAGCCTGGACCTGTTCACCGGAGTCTTGTCCGCCCGGCATAAGGATCTGTGGTATTACTACGCGGCGATGAGTACGGTCGGGGCGCTGATCGGGGCTTACTCCACGTATCGCGTTGGGCGGGGGGCCGGCCGGGCGGGGTTGGAAAAGCGCTTGAGCCCCAAGCGGTTGCGGCAGGTGAATGCCGCCTTCGAGCGCTGGGGATTCGGCGCCATCTTCGTGCCGGCTATCATTCCGCCGCCGTTTCCGACTACCCTTTTTTTTCTCGGCGCGGGGGCGTTTCAATATCCGTTGAAGAAGTACTTTGCCGCGGTGCTGCCGGCTCGCGCGCTGCGCTACGCCGCAATTGCCTATATCGGCGCGCGCTACGGCCGCCATTTTCTCCGCTTTTTCCGCCATCCACAGCACTACGTGGGATTATCGCTGGCGATTACCGCCCTGATCGTGATCGCCGCCATCATGGCCAGCATCGCCTGGAAGAATACCCAGGATCTTAAAGCCAGTGGGCAGTGATCAGTGGCCACTGGCCAGCAGATTCCGACTGACCACTGGCCACTGCTTTTCTAGTTCTGCGGCGTCACCGACCAACTCAGCCGTTGTGGCTGACTTACGATTACTTGTGGCGCCTGCGCGTTTTGAACATCGACCGTAGGAAGGGTGGTGGACGGGAACCACGGTGGGGCGAAACCCTGCTTCTGCGTAAATCTGCGATCGAAGTAGGTATTCTCCGTTTGCATATTTGCCGAGAAGATATTGCTCTGAATCTGCCCCCCCACGTTGTTGAAGGTATTGATAGAGCCGCTCGCCGTAAATCCGCACGAGTTGGCTGCGCAGTTCTGCCCAATGGCCGCAAGACTGCCGTCCACCTCCAGGTTCTTGTTACTGTAACTGGTGCTCAAGTTTATGTTCCCGTTGGCGGTGAAAATACCGAGTACCTGGTTGGTATCGTTTGCCGGGATGTACGTATCGTTGGCGTCCATCGTGACCGGCTCCTGCTTGTAAATCACGTCCCCGGTGATCTTAATATCACTGGCAGCCGCAATAGTGACTTGGGAATAATTCTGGATTGCAGGTTGCCCCTGGCCCGGTCCACTGAGACTGTTGATGGTCCCGTTGACATAAAGCAATGTGCCTGGCTGCGGACTGGAGCCGGTCAGGTTCTCTGGAACCCCGGTTAGGTTTAGTGTCGTATTACCAGACGTGACCGTTGTGGTATTCGCAGTAATATTGGTCGTTATCGTAGTCACGGTGCTGCCCGTGGTAATGGTGTAGATCTGAGTTGGGTTCGACGATGCATCTGTACCAATAGATAGTTGGATGGTTGCGTTCTTGTCAACCCAAATGCCGCCGCCGTTAACGGTGTTGGGGCTCGTGCAGTTCGTGGTCCCGGTGCAATAGGGCAGGTATACCCCTGAGCTTGAATTCGGATACGAAGTGCCCGAGACATCTTTGAGGGCCGCACTCATTTGAGCGCTGCTGGGAGCCGGCGGGGTGCTTTGGCCGCAGGTAGTGCCGCCTTCACCGCAACCCTTGCCGTCCAACACCGCCCATTGCTGGCTATAGTCATTGGGGGGCAGCGGGGCCGTAGGCTGCGACAGGTTCAGTCCCCCCTCGAAGGTTGGCTTGATGGTCTGTCCATTATGGGTATAAGACGACGTCGGCGATGCAATACAGTTATTGCCGAACCAGTAATCCGCATTAGCGTTGGTTTGTCCAACCGGGTCGGTAAAGATGTAGGAGCCACCGGTTGCAAATTGCCAAGCGCCGTTGGTAAACATTGGGCCGGTCATGGTGCCGGGAACAAGAGGGCCGCTACCCTGAGCCGGACAAGGGGGATAGTTGTTAATAAAGGCGCCGAAAGCGGCGAAGCTGGTTGTGGTTTGTTGCGTTGTCGAGGTCTGTGCGTTGATTGTTGCTATGATGCTGCCGCTCTCCTGTATCTTAACCTGTGTCAATGACTGTGCCTGCCCAAGCGCGCAAAGAATGTAGTTATATTGATAGATGTACGAGGTATTTAGTCCTTGTGCATTCTGGGTGGTTTTCGGATATCCCGACGCCGGGCCCAAACTGTTCGTGCAGCCGGCAGTGGAAGTACCCCAACTGGCGATTTGAAAGCTCCCCCGCCATGAGTTGGTCGCATCACCGCTATTCAAAGACGAGAACGAGCCGCCATATTGGGAGGTGATGTAATTCAGAATCGTGGTGCTTACGTTGGCAGGCAATGGGTCCGAAGTACAACCGGTCGCCCCCCCCGACCCCCATCCGGTGCAGGGAGTGGTGTTCACATTGGCTGCGATCTGATTGACAAGCACTTGCCGCGCTATATTCAGGCCCGAATCTGCGGCATAAAACGATCCGCGATAATTCCCGTAGTACCCGTTGATCATCATGTCTGAGTTCACGGAGTACGCCATCATCACTCCGAGGGCACTCATCATAGTCAGCAGGAGCAGGACAATGATCAGGGCGGCGCCACTTTCGTTGCTGGACTGGGCAGCAATGTGTGTCTGCCGGTAAGCCTTTCTCGTTGCGCGGCGATACCGATTCGCTTTGCTCATGGTGAAGCCACCTCAGTCGTTCATGCTCATATTGCGTGGATTAATGACCACCGCCATTCCCTGTACCTGGTAAGGCCCGTTGTCGAAGTTGTTGCGAAAAGGCAAGTTAGGGTTTGGAGCGGTGCGCCCGATCAAGGAAATTCGCAACGAACGAACCAGGGTAAAGTTATAAGGATCCGTATAGGTCGAGGCGGCGTAATAGTAATTTGCGCTCTCCGTATCGGTGTTTCCATTCCAGATGGTTGCCCCGATCTTAAAACCAATCACCTGCTCCATCACCGTGCTGGTAACGCCATTCTGGGTGCGTGTCAGGATGGGATCGGCGCTATTGGAAGAATTGACCTGGTAGCTAATGGGCGCAAGTTTCAGAATCCAGTCACCCCCACAAAACTGCACTCCCAGCTTACCCCCCACCGTACAGGAGGATTGATTGCCATCACACGCGGTAATGTCGAGCGGATCATTGGCGAGACTGTTAGTTCCGTTGGTATTTGTGGCGTTAAAGGTGAATTTCACGGCGTTTCCGGACACTGCCGGCGCTTGGGTCAGGACGGCCGTGGTGTACTGCAGGCCCGTGCTGGTAAGGAAAAGCACTTGATCGCCTTGACTGAATAGGCCGGCCGTTTGCGCTAGTGTCATGGGGGCTGGGCCAGCCTGGGAATATGCGTATCCGTTATAAGTTTGCGAACAATTTGCCGTTTCGCTGGTGCCGCCGCTGCTGTCCGTGGTGTGAACTGGGGGATAGCTGTTCGGATTGGCTGCGGTAATGACGTTGAGTTGGTCGAAGCAAGAAGCGGTATAGGCGGAGCCGTTATAACAGGACGAGCCAGTAGGCACCACGTTGTTGACGATGCTTACGCCTACCGGCCAACTGGGAATATTCGCACCCTGAAAATACCCGCTGCCGGCGTTGGCCACATCCATCTGTAATTGCGCTGCCGCGTTGCGCAATGCCAGATTCAGTCCCGCCTGGCCCTGCACCTGTTGGCTCGACGCTTGTTGGGTATTGAAAAGGTTGAATCCGATTCCCCCGATGATGAGAAAGATGGCCACGGAAACGAGGAGCTCCAACATCGAGAAACCGGCGGGCAACGAATTGTTGCATGACACTACTGCACGTCTCACCATCTTTTTCATGGCCGCACCAGACTCATTTGAAAGGTTACTGTGGGTCCCGTCGTTGCCGCTGTCTCTTTTAGCGTGACCAGAACGGTGATACGGCGCACACCGGTTACGGGCGTGTTGGCCTCGATGATCCACCGCCGATGAAAAGTCGTATTAGTCGGCGCCGTGCTTGAAGTGCTGGTCGTGATGTTGCCGTCCGGCGAATGATACGTGGTGTTGTATATAATGTTGCCGCCGCTCAGGCTGGACAGCGTCTCCGCAAAGCAGCCTGCCGTAGGGTTTGGACAATCACTACTGCTATTGCTCAGACCGATACTGACGTCGTCGTAGTAAGCGATGGGGGCAGAGGCTCCGGCAGCACACGTAGTAGTCTGCAACACGTCCGTAGTCAAACTGCCCACCGACGTTTGTCCGTTCGGCACGCAGATCTGTGGTGCTTCAGGCTGAGCAGGCTGCGCGATAAAACCATACCAGTGGTTCAGATCTTCCAATTTCTCGGAAGCCAATACCGCCGCCAAGCTCATATACTTCGAGCGATTACCCGTACCCATCAGCGTTCCGGCCATGGAGGCCAGAGCAACCATCCCAATTACCAGGATAGCAGCGGCAATCAGGACCTCAAGGACCGTGAAGCCGCGATGGCGATATTTCCTATTGGGTCGCGACGCTAACATTGCCGACACCCGAAATTGTTATGGTGCTCGTGTGCGCCCCGGCCGACAAAGCAAAGCTTAGTGAACCTGTGGTCGCCGTTACGCTGCCGTTGGGGTTTAGCTGTAACGTGGTAGACGGGCTCAGACTTACGTCGCCGGAGCCGGACCATGAGATCGTCCCTCCAACATTGGTAAAAGTAGAGGCACACGTTGGAGGCGACCCCGATGGGACTTCAGTTGCAATTTGGTATGACGTTGAGTTCTGGGTGAAGGCAATCGTGTACGCGCAACCGACCATGATTGCTTGGTAGCGGGTACTCTGAATCGCGCCCGTGACTGCCGTCGCCGCCGCATTCAGATGGTAACTCTTAAGAACGCCTTGGGTTATAGGCACCGATCCCGCCAGGACTATTACGATGACGCTCAACGTCACGAGCAGCTCGATGACGCTGAAACCACACGGGTTCCCCTTGCGCGCAAGCCGGCCTCGACCGTGCGGGAGAGAACCAAGACGCATAGCAACTCTCTCCTAAAGGCCTTAATTGTCAATCACCCCCAAGGGTGGCAAAAGAGTACGAAAGTCATGGCCCTTGGGAGCAACAAGCTGCAAGCCACAAGCCAAAGGTGGATTTGGCAATTTGGTAATTTGGTAATTGAAAAAGCTGATTGCGAAAGTATTGCGACGATCACGACCAGTTCGCCCAATTACCAAATTACGAAATTACTCAATTACCAAATCTCCCTAATTACCCAATTACCAAATTTTCCCGTGACTTAAGTCATTCCCGCTGCCTGCCTGGCCGCCTAGATTTGAAGACATAGAGGCGGCGGGTGCTAGACTTGGCCGCCAATTTTGGGGGTGAGGTTCTTACATGAAAACCATCGCACAGCAGACCGTTCGGGAACTGGTTTTGGAAAAACCTGAGGCTACGCGCGTTTTGGAACAGCTTGGGATCGATTATTGTTGCGGCGGTAACAAGCCGCTGGAGGAGGCCTGCGCCGCCGCCCACCTGCCGGTCGAAGAAGTTCTGGCCCGGCTGGAAGCCCAAGCCGGCACTCCGGGACCAGCGGCGGAGAAGGATTGGCAAACCGCATCGCTTACCTCGCTGGTGGAGCACATTAACGGCACCCACCATGTCTTCGTGCGCCAGGAACTGCCGCGGATCGCGGCGCTGCTGGAGAAGGTCTGCGGGGTGCACGGCGCCAATCATCCGGAACTGTTGCGGGTCCGCGAAATTTTCGGCGCGCTGGGGGAAGAGCTGGGCACGCACATGATGAAAGA
>Ga0326727_10011176_pt1 | contig 21034 bp, 13 predicted proteins | sample MB2enrmetagenome_FD_207643 | JGI IMG/M metagenome (GOLD analysis project Ga0326727, IMG submission 207643) | Lab enriched peat soil microbial communities from McLean, Ithaca, NY, United States - MB29MY | ecosystem: Environmental > Terrestrial > Soil > Wetlands > Peat | place: USA: New York...
CGCGCTTCTCGCCGCGCTGCGGGACGATGATGTGAACTCTTGTGGCGCGGGCGCCTCCGGCCGCGACCTGCTCGGTGAGCACGTCCTCGAGTTCTTCGCGGTCTTCGAAATCGACCGGAACATAGATGTTGCGCGGAACGTAGGGCTGTCCCAGGTAAAGCTGGCTGAGCAGGGAGGAAAAAAATTCGCCGGGATGAAAAGCGGTGTTCGTTGTGTTGTCATCCTGAGGTCCGCGCCCTTCGCGGGCCGCAGGATCTATGGATTCGTCGGCACCCGTGGCGCTGCCCGCAGACTGCATAGATCCTTCGTCCACTCGCTGACGTTCGCGCTCAGGATGAGAATCCGTTGAATGCTGGCCGGGACGTTCAAATTGCGGTAAGTCCTCCCAGAAGAACTCGCGCCGGTCGAGCACACGTCCGCCTCTCATGTGAAACAGATTGACCGCCAACATCTGATTTTCGTAGTGATAGCCGAAAACGTCGGCGTCATCGCCCTCGGCGGCTGCGATCCGCTGTTTTTCCTGTAACTGCTCGACGGTCGAGATCAGGTCCCGATACTTGGCAGCACGCTCGAACTCCTCGCTGGTGGCCGCTTCCTCCATGCGCTCGCGCAGCGACTTGACCAGATCGGTTTGCCGCCCTTCCAGAAACAGCTTCACGTCGAGCACCGCCTCGGCGTAAATCTCCGGCGTGGTCAGTTCCTTCACGCACGGGCCTAGGCAGCGCTTGATGTAGTACTGCAGGCAGGGCCGCGGATGGAACTGAGTGAGATCGACCTTGCAGGAGGGCACAAGAAAATTGCGGTGAATGAGATCGACAATGCGATAGGCCAGGTTGGCAGGGAAGAAGGGCCCATAGTAGACGCTGCCATCCTTGCGCAGGCGGCGCGTGACGTAGACGCGTGGGAAGCGTTCCGCTAGCGTGAGTTTCACGTAGGGATAAGTCTTGTCGTCGCGCAGAAGAATGTTGAAGCGCGGTTTCTTCTGCTTAATAAGGTGGTTTTCGAGCGCCAGCGCCTCTTTGTTGTTGGCGACAACGATGTAGTCGACGTCCACCGCCTCGCGGACGAGCGTGCCGGTTTTCGCGTCTTCCCACCGGCCTTCATGAAAGTAAGAGGAGACGCGCGAGCGCAGGTTTTTTGCCTTGCCGACGTAGATGACTTCGCCTTCGGCGTTCTTGTAGAGGTAGACGCCGGGGGAAATGGGGAGCGAGCGGATTTTTGCCGGGAGGTCCATCCGGGGTTGTCGGGGCTGCGCTTGGGTGCCTTACCTCGGCACCCTAATTATGATAGATGCTGAGCGGGAGAAGGAGGCTCTTCGGTGGCGTCTTGCAACCGCAATGCCTCCGCAGAAGCAGACTGAGGATTGCGATGCTCCAGCCTTCGCGGGCAGGCGCTTCATGCCCACTTTCAGGAGTGAGCTAGAAAGAGCACGACGCCAACTTCTCCGAGGTCCGGGTCAGCAATTTTAGTTTGCGTCGATGCAAACCGCGAAACGATCGTGCTGACAACCGCAGTATAAGCCGTGTCATTCGGACGCCCCCAAATGACAATGGCATCCGGGCCAGCCTTGGCAATGTCTGCCATAAGCTCTGGCAGTCGAGTTGAAGGCGGGAGAGATTCTGCGGCAGCAATGCTTCTCTGGCCTCCAAAATACGCGGCTTTGTAGCCTGCTTCCCAGCCCACACCGAACTCCGGAAATGGCCCAGAGCCGATGCTGACGATTGTCGATGCGTTGTGCGACTTCAGAAGACTCCCGGTTTCATAGCAGACCAACTGAGAGTCGCGTTTGATCCGCCGGAACGGTGAGGATGGATATACGATCGAAAACACTATTCCCAGGAGGACGAGAGCGACACAGATCTTCCTCGCAACGGGGTGGTCGAGCTTGCCGAGCGGAGCGCCGAACTGAACACCGGCCGGGACGTCCACGGGGACGAGGAAGCGCGCTGCCACGGCCAGCACCAGCGCCGTCAGCGGATAAAGATAACGAGCGTCGAAAACCAGCATGCAATAGGCGCCAACGAGAATTATCGCGGCCCAGGCGATCACCGCCACCGTGATCGACTCAATCGGATGCTCATTTCTTCTCTTTTTCGAGGGCGCGAAAATGCCGAGTATGAAAAGGAAAGCAATTGCCGCTCCCGGCGTTGCAACGATAAGCAGTTCCTTGACGACCATGGGAATGTTTCGCTTCTCGGCCTGGATGATCTTCGGCAAGGCCTGTCGAACGCTTATCCGATACACCCACGGCCACGAATGGGGAGGCATGGGATCATCCACCATGTACTCATCCATGGTCTGTGAAAGGTCAAGCATGACGGAGTAGGTTGGGTCTGGATGTTGGGGCCGCAGCGTCCATTGCAGAAGATTGGCTTTGAATTGAGTGCCGGAAGTGAAAACGCCGTACTTTGAATGCAACACGCAAGCCCACGCTGCCAAGACGACGATCGGGATGATCGCTGCTGAGGCCAGACGCAGGCCTTTTTTCTTCCATCCTCCAACGGAGAGGGCGGCCGCGGCGAACGTGCAAAGCCCCAGCCAGGGGAGCGCGAACGCTTTGGCCAGAAAAGCGACACCGTGAACCGCTCCGAGGTAGAACCAGTTTTTCGAGGTTGGCTGGCGTAAGCAGCGCAACAGCACAATGAAATAGACGAGCGTCAGCGCCGCGAAGAGAAAGTCCGGGACCACCATTGTGACCGTGTTCACGATGTGACCGCGTCCGAGCGCGAATAGCGCAACGGCAACCGAGGCTACGGTTTGTGAATGCCACAGACTCTTGGCAAAAATGTAGAGCAGCGCGAGGGCGGCAAGGAAGGCAGAAACGTTAATCAGCTTTCCGACCCACACAAGGTCCGCTCTGCCCAACGAGGCAAGCGCAATGATCCAGGAAAGAAGCGGGCTCCGAAAGCCATTGATGGAAGAGCTGTACTGCCCATGGATCAGGTGGCGGGCAATGCCGGTGTAGGCCATCCCGTCATAATCGATCTCACGGATGACTTTGGAGCCAAACCAAAACAGTTCGAAGCAGCAAAGTAGAACTGTCACCGCTAGCAATAAATAAGATGCGGCCTTATTTTCGTCCTGCTTCATTATGAGTAGGGTAGGGGGTTGTCGTGCGGGCTTACGCCCATCCCCTCACAAACTCCACCAGGCTGCGCAGCGCAATACCCGACGGGCCCTTGGCCATCCAGGGCTTTTGTTCTTCCATCCACGCGGTCCCGGCAATGTCGAGATGGATCCACGGCGTGTCTTCGGCAAATTCCTTCAGGAACATGGCTGCGAATATCGCGCCGCCGTAGCGGGCGCCGGAGTTCGCCATGTCGGCGATGCTGGACTTCAACAGTTCCTTGTATTCGTCGTCGAGCGGCAGCCGCCACATTTTTTCTCCGGATTGCTTCAGGCCCTTGGCGAAGCGCTCGTACATGCGGTCGTCGCTCGCAAAAATTCCGACGTTCACATAGCCAAGAGCCACCACCACCGCGCCGGTGAGCGTGGCAGCGTCTACCAGATGCGTGCAGCCGAGTTGACGCGCGTAGGTGAGGCCATCGGCTAGCACCAGGCGTCCTTCGGCGTCGGTGTTGATAATTTCGATCGACTTTCCTGACATGGCAATCTGCACGTCGCCCGGCTTTTGCGCCTTGCCGGACGGCATGTTCTCCGTGGCCATCACGACCGCTGTCACCGTCACTTTCGGTTTCAGCAGCGCGATTGCCCGCATGGCGCCGATCATGGTCGCTCCGCCGGCCATGTCGTACTTCATCTTCTCCATTCCATCCGCGGGCTTGATCGAAATGCCACCCGTGTCGAACGTGATGCCCTTGCCGACCAGCCCAAGATGCACGCCCTTGGCGGCGCCTCGCGGTTCGTAGCGCAGCACAATCAGCGCTGGCGGTTCGTCCGATCCCTGCGCCACTCCCCAGAACGCTCCCATCTTGAGGTCTCTGATTTCTTCGGGGCCGAGCACCTCGCACTTCAACCCGGTTTCCTCGGCCATTTTCTGCGCGCGCTCCGCCAGAATGGCTGGCGTCATGCGATTGGACGGTTCGTTCACCAAGTCGCGAGTGAAATTCTGCGATTCGCCAATGATCCGTCCGGTTTCGATGGAGCTCTTTAGTGCCCTGGTATCGCCCTTGACCACAATCGTCAGGGCGTCGATCTTCTGCTCTTCGGTCGCGCGGTCGCTTTTGTAGTAGCCCGGTTCGAAGCTCCCGATAATCGCGCCTTCGACGATGGCGCGCACGGCCGTGTCCGGCACAATCCGCGCGCCCGCACCTTCGGGCGCAGTAAATGCAAAACTTCGGACGCTCTTTGCCTTCAGAGTTCGCACTGCGGCGCCGGCCAGCTTGCGCAAGTCGGAAGCCGAGAAATTCTTCGCCGGGCCGCCGCCGAGCAGCAGCAATCGCTTGGCTTTCAATCCGGCCGGACGATGCAACAACGTAGTTTCGAAGGCTTTGCCCGTGACCTCGCCGCTAGCGATGGCGTCGGCCGCAGCAGCATGTACAGCTTTGTCGGCGGTTGCAACTACCGGCGCGGGCTTGGCCTTTTCCGCGTTCTCTGGGGCAGTGCCGCCACGGACTTTTTCCGTTTCCGTTTTCTTGTTGTTTGCCCGGTCCAGCACCACTACTACCAGGCAATCGGTTTCTATTTGTGAGGGGGCTGAAGAAGCAACGTTCGTAATCATATCGGGATTGAATCAGTATCTACGTGAGGGTCGAAGCGCGCAACTAGGCGTCGCATTCCATTGGCAACCGTCCTATTTCTTCGTCATCCGTACATGTGCTTTGGGGGTTCCTCGGAAGCGGCTTTTTCACTCTTTCTCACTGCCGCTTGGCATAATGAAAAAATGGCTGTTGCTTTCTCTGATGAGCGTTGGCTTCCGAAGTCGATTCTTTGCCTTTCGGATTATGGTTTTCAAAAGTTCACGCATGATCTGATTGCCGGTGTCACGGTTGGGCTGGTGGCGCTTCCGCTCAGCATGGCGTTTTCCATTGCGTCGGGACTTCCTCCGCAGGCCGGCATTTACTGCGCGATTGTCACGGGTTTTCTGATTTCGCTGCTCGGCGGTTCGAAGACACAGATCGGTGGACCGACCGGCGCCTTCGTGGTTGTCATCGCGGGAATTGTTGCAGCGCACGGGGTCGATGGCCTTTTCATGTGCACGGTGATGGCCGGCTTCCTGCTCGTCATTATGGGAGTCACGGGCATGGGGTCGGCGGTCAGGTTCATTCCCCGGCCCATCGTCATCGGTTTCACCAACGGGATCGCGATCCTGATCGCCAGCACGCAGGTCAAAGATTTCGTCGGGCTGCAACTCGACAAGGTTCCCGGCGTTTTCTGGCTGCGCATGGAGGCGCTGGCAGCCAACTTCCGCTCGCTGAGCTATGAAGCGACCGCCCTGGCTGCGGCGACGGTGGTGATCATGGCGGGCTGCCGGTTGATTTCGAACCGTATTCCCGGTCCCATCGTTGTGCTGGTGCTGGGGACAGCGGCGGTGTTTTTCCTTCACCTCCACGTCGAGACCATCGGCACACGCTTCGGCGGAATTCCCAGCGGATTACCACATCTGGCGATCCCCAAATTTCGCTCCGATTTGATCCATGGCTTGCTCGGCCCAGCCGTTACCGTGGCCATGCTCGGAGCCATCGAGTCGTTAATGTCGGCCGTGGTGGCGGATCGCATGAGCAACGACCGCCACAATCCAAATGTCGAGTTGTTCGGGCAGGGCATCGCCAACATCGTCTCGCCGATGTTTGGAGGCTTGCCCGCCACTGGCGCCATCGCGCGCACCGCGACCAGCATCCGCTCCGGCGCCGAATCGCCCGTGGCAGGCATGATTCACTCGCTCACCCTGGTCTGCATTTTGCTGTTTGCGTCGCCGCTGGTTCGCTTTGTGCCCATGGCCGTACTGGCCGGCATTCTCATGATGGTCGCCTACAACATGGGCGAATGGCGCGAGATTGGGCAACTGCTGAAGCTGACCAAGACCGATATCAGCGTGTGGCTTGTCACTCTGGCGTTGACTGTCTTCGCCGATCTCACGGTGGCCGTGGAAGCTGGGATGATCCTGGCTGCCTTGCTGTTTATCAGCCGAGTTGCCGCTACAACCACGGTGTCACAAGTCACCGACGACTACGTCGAGGACGGCCGTGTGCACATTCTTCAGGATAAGGACATTCCCTATTACGCCACGATATTTCGCATCCATGGCCCGTTCTTGTTTGGGGCCACGGATAAAATCGCGGTGGTTACGGAGAAACTTCACCAACTGCCGCCGGTCGTGATATTGCGGCTGCGCAACATGACTGCCCTCGACGCGACCGGCCTTTCGGCGCTGGAGGAAACGGCCAGTCAGCTGCATCAGACCAAGCGCGTGTTGATTTTGTGTGGTGCGCGCGAACAGCCCGCGAAGCTGATCCACCAGGCGGAGTTTGAAGACGTGGTGGGAGCGGAGAACATCTGCGAGAACGTACAGGAAGCCCTGCACCGCGCCGAAGAGGTTTACAAAAAGCTGGAGAAAAAATCCAGCGGGGGGCGAAACTTGACGCCTCGCACGCCAGCCTAGCAGGCTGGGGAGAAAAATCGGCGTTGCTCTTGATTTTGGGTGGCGCAGCGCTTCAGCGCAGCGGTAACCGCGTCATACCCAACGCGGCTTTAGCCGCTGAGGTGAAGATCCTGGCTCAGAAAAGACTTTTTCCGCGCCTGTTAGGGAGTCGTCCGTTATTGCTTCTTCAACTCCGCCAGCCAGTTCGTAACCAACTGCAGCGGCGCCTGCGCTTCTTCCTCGGAGTGGTTCACCAGGATTCGTTTGCCGTCGGAGGAGACGTCAAACGATACGCCGGCTCCGGGCGAAGCGGCGTGGAACAGACGCTGGGGCGCGCCGACTTCCACTTCATCTCCCTTCGGCGTCACCGAGCTGACGAAGATGTCATCCACGAGGTTCTTGAAGAACAGTTCTTTGCCATTGCCAGTCCAGGCCGGGTAAGCGCCGCCATTGGACGACACCCTCCACTTGCCTTTACCTTCTGGAAAACTCGTGATGTAGATCTCCTGTTGCCCGGATTCGTCAGACTGGTAAGCCACCCAACGGCTGTCGGGCGAAATTCGATAATCAAAGAGGTTGGATTCCTGCGAGGGCGGCTGCACAACCGCTGTAGGCTTCGCCTCCCCGGCGACGGGCACAATCCAGAGTGAGACCGTCTTATCGCCATTCCCCCAAAGGTAGGTTACGTATTTTCCATCAGGCGACCAGCCTGGGCGGTGATTATTCTCCTTGCGGGCGATCACGGTCTTTTCACCGCCGCTGCCGTCCGCCGCTTTCGACCGGAATTCAACAGCACCTCCGCCGCCCATCTGCGTGGAAAACAAAATCGACTTGCCGTCGGCGGACCAGGCGGGTTCCTGCACCACCTGCTGGTCGAAGGTGATGCGCGTCTTCGTCTTGCGTTCCAGATCCAGGGTCCAAATGCCATTGCCGCTAGCGTATGCCACTCGTCTGTTGTCCGGCGAAAGCCGCACATCCCTCACGCCCAGCAGCGCGCGTGCATCGGTGATCGTAGCTTCCTGCGGGTCATAATCGGCGAGCGGTTTGCCAGAGCGGTCGAACATCACCAGGCGGCTCTTTGCCGAGTCGGCGCTGCCGAGCTGGTAAATCATCATCCCGCTCTGCGAGACGGCAAAAATGCTCCGCCAAACTCCAACGTCTTCGCGAAGACTGTTCACCACCGGAACTGCGGTGCCCGAGAGCGTGCCCGATTGCGGATCGAACGGCTGCGCCATCAGCGCCCGGTTCGCCTGGTAAAGCAGATAGCCGGACGAATACTGCGCCGCCGAATCGGTCGCAACAATCAGACGATTGTCGAGGTTGTCGACTGACCCAAAATAGATCCCATTCTGCTTGGGATCGCCGCCGGCATGATTTGTCGCGAGAAAGATAAAGTGCTTGCCGTCGGGCAGAAACCACGGCCAGCGCTGCGTTGTGTGCTTCGTCTTATCGAGCGCCGTAGCCGGGGTTGCAGTGCCACCCTGCGCGCTTACTTTCAGTAGCCCGCCCTGAAAATCGGGCGCGAACACGATTGTGTCATTCACGCTCCAGCTTCCTCCGCGGGAGTTGGGGGCATCGGTTACTACGACGGCCGGGCCCCCGCTGGCGGCGATCTTCATCAACTTGCCGCCGGCGAAGAAACCAATGTAGTGGCCGTCCGGCGACCAGAATGGATGCGCGGCGCCCGCCGTGCCATCGAGCGGTTGCGCCGCGTCGCTTTTCAGCGAGCGCACCCACAGCAGCTTGGTGTCGCCCGAATGCGCGACGAAGGCGATCCTGTCGCCTTGCAGAGAAAGCACGGGCATGCCGCCCGCATCGCCCGTCGTGTCGAGCGAGAACTTGTCGGGCGCTGGGATTTCGGCGTGAATCGACACCGGAGTGTCGGCAGATCTCGCCCAGTGGTATCCGCCGAATCCAGCAAGCGCGATGCACCCGAGCGCCAGCGCCGCCAGCCCGGCAGCCCAGGATTTATTGAACTGCGCAGACTGTTTTTCCGGTTCGACTGGCGCCGCTTTGTCTTGAGTCGATTCTGCAATCCAGCGCAGGTCCATCGCCACATCGTGGGCGGACTGCAACCGTTCGGCAGGATCCTTGACCAGGCAGCCTCTCACCACGCGATCGAGCATGATAGGCGCAAGCGGTTGGCTGACAGTAATCGGCTCTGGATCTTTTTCCAGAATCGCTGTGAATACGCTGAGCTGCGACTTGCCTTCGAACGCTCGGCGACCTGTGACCATTTCGTAGAGCACGCAGCCGAAGCCGAACAGGTCGCTGCGCGCGTCGGCTTCCGCGCCTTGCAAAAGTTCAGGCGCCATGTATTGAAACGTCCCAACGATCGAACCTTTCTGTGTGAGCGGCGACGAGGCCGAAGTCAGCGCAGCAAGATTCATGGTCGGCGTCGAAGGCGTGAACGCGCCGACGGCCTGCGACGAAATCAACATTCCCGGCTTGCCCAGGCCCGGTTTGGCCAGACCAAAGTCCATCAGCTTTGCGCCAGCCTTGGTCAGCATGATGTTCGCCGGCTTCAGATCGCGATGAATGATGCCTTGCTGGTGCGCCTTCTCGAGGGCCTGCGCGATTTCGGCGCCAATCTTCAGAACCTGATCCAGCGGCAGCGCGCCTTTCCCCAGGCGCTCGGCCAGAGTCTGGCCTTCGAGATACTCCATCACTAGGTAGTCGGTGCCATCCTGCGAGCCGATGTCGTAGAGCGTGCAGATATTCGAATGTTGCAGCGCGGAGATGGCTTTCGCCTCCCGCTCCATGCGCTGTTTTAGTGCCGGGTCGTCGGAAAGATGTTCAGGGAGAACTTTGATGGCGACGGTGCGATCGAGCCGAGTATCGCGCGCGCGATACACCTCGCCCATGCCGCCCGCTCCGAGCGGCGACTGGATTTCATAGGGACCAAGCTTTGTGCCAGAGGTGAGTGCCATCCGTGGCGGCAATTATAGCCTGCGCGGCGGGTTGCACATGCGCGGAGGATTCTGAAGGCGGGCCGTCAATCCTTGCCCAGGATTATCGGGAAGGAACCCTTGGCCGCTATTGGGGGAAGCCGATCTTGCGCACCAGTTCGGCGTAGCGCGGATCGGAGCGCAGCGGATCCATCGTGAAGTCGACGCGGAGGGTGACCAGGCCTTCGTCGTGCTCATGGTAGGCGGTGTTGAGCCATTCGAAGGCGTGATCCTTGTCGCCCAAATCGGAATAGAACTGCGCGATTGTGTAAGGCGAAGCGTACTCGGCCGTGGATTTGCGTTGCGCCAGCGAGACTTCGATGGCCTTGCGCAGAGCGCCCGGCCATCCGCCGCTGTGGAAGCCCGCATCCATGGCGGCGCCCAACTCGGCCATGTTCTTGTCGGCCTGCCCGCCCAGCTTATATTGCTCGATCGCTTGCGGATACTTACGCAGGCCCCAATACGAAATTGACAGACCATTGTGCGCCGCGGGAAAGTTGGGAATGTCGGCGATGACTTTGTTGTCGGCCTCAATCGCCTTGTCGAATTGGCGGTCACAGTAGTAAGCCTCGGCCACGGCGTGGACGATGATCGGCGATACGGGATCGAGTTGATGGGCGCGATTAGCCTCATCGATCGATTCCTGCGCCCGCCCGCCGATGAACGCAAGAGACTCGGAGAACCACTGATACGCTGTGGCGTCGTTGGGATCAAGCTCGAGGGCCTTCCTGAACTCCGCCTCGCCGCCGGCGAAATCCCAGTCGTAATTCATCTTATTGAAGCCCAGGACCGCATGCGGGCGCGCCAGCGTGGGATCGAGATCCAGGGCCTTTTTGGCGATCGCACTCGACTTGGGGACGAGATCGTTGGGGTCGCCACCATAACTGGTGAGCACGCTATAGGTATCCGATAGTCCCGCGTAGGCAAGCGCGTAGCCGGGATCTTTTTCGATGGCCTGATTGAAGTAAGAGACAGCCGTTTTCAGGTCGGCGTTAGTGCGCTTGTTCCAGTAGTAGCGTCCTTTCACGTAAAGCTGATAGGCCTCGGGATCTTGCGTGCCCTGCTTGGTGACCTGCTGCTTTTCCGCTCCGGTCAATTGCGAGCGTAGCTTGTCGGCGATGTCGCCGGCGATCTGTTGTTGCAGCGAAAGAACGTCAGCAACTTTGCGCTCGTATTGTTCGCCCCACAGTTCGGTATTGTCGCGCACGCTGGTGAGTTCGGCGTTCACCTGGACCGTGTCTCCGCGTTGCACGACGCGCCCCGTCAGCAGCGCATCCACGGTCAGGTCCTTGCCGATCTGTTGGACATCAATGTCTTTGCCCTTGTAGCGGAAAACGGAGTTACGCGACTTCACTTTAAGTTGCGGGACGTGGGCCAGGCTGGCCATCAGCGATTCGGTGATGCCGTCGCTGAGCAGGTCGGTATCGGCGTTGCCGCCGACGGCGGAGAAGGGAATCACGGCGATAGATTCGATCTGAGAAGCGCTTGGCTTACTGCGCCAGTACCAGATGCCGGCGATGGCGATTGCCAACAGCAAGGCGATCGCCGCGACGAACCAAGGTCTTACAAACAAGGGTTTGCCCGGGGAAATTGCCGGGGCCGAAGCAAACGCAGCACTCGACAACGCAGCTCCCGACTTGCCCGATTCGCTGTCCCGTTTCAGCCGCTGCAAATCGGTCCGCAGATCGGCGGCGTGCTGGTAGCGAAGGTTGCGATCTTTCTCCAGAGCTTTATTGATGATTTCGTCGAGCTTGGGCGAAACGTCCGGATTGAGGCGCGTGGCCGGAGCGGGCGCCCGGTTGAGGATGGATTCGAAAATCGTCGCCGAACTGTCGCCACGGAAGGGCAACTGCCCGGTGGCCATTTCATAAAGCACCGACCCGAACGAGAACAAGTCGCTGCGCGCATCCAGCTCCTTGGCGCGCGCTTGTTCGGGAGACATGTAAGCGACCGTACCCAGAGTCGAACCGGGGCTGGTCAGGTGCTCGTCAACCGCGGTCATCGTGTTCTCCGAGGCAACCTGACTCGACGAACCTGCCGGCGCGGCGACTTTCGCCAGGCCGAAATCCAGAATCTTGGCATGACCGCGATCGGTGACAAAAATGTTGGTGGGCTTGATATCGCGGTGGACGATGCCTTTGGTGTGCGCCGCGTCCAGAGCATCGGCGATTTCAATCGCGAGGCCAAGCAGGACGTCGTTGTCGAGCGGCTTGCCGGCGATGCGATGCTTCAGCGTCGCGCCGTCCAGAAACTCCATGGCAATGAAAGCCTTGCCATCCTGCTCGCCGATGTCGTAGATCGTGCAGATATTGTGGTGGTTCAAAGCGGAAGCGGCTTGGGCCTCGCGCTGGAAACGGGCCAGCGCCTGCGGGTCGCGGGCCAGTTCTTCCGGCAAGAACTTGAGGGCGACAAAGCGCTGCAAGCGCGTGTCTTCCGCCTTATAGACCACGCCCATGCCCCCGCCGCCGAGTTTTTCGACAATGCGGTAGTGCGAAATGGTCTGGCCGATCATGAGTTTGGGCGACCCGAGTTTGCTCGATCAGTGTTTGGTGATCAGACTGCCATGACATGGTATGGGTGGTTGGGAGGCGAGTCAAACCGAACTTAGCTGCTGGACGTAGCAGATCGAATTCCAACGTCGCGCGGCTTTTCGCCGGTGCGCTGGCCGTTGCTAAGCTTTTCTTGAGCGGGCGATGGCCTCGCGCGCTTCTTTGTCGGCAGTCCGGCGACGTTCGGTTTCGCGCTTGTCCCACTGCTGCTTGCCCCGCGCCAGTGCAAGTTCTACTTTAACCCGCCCGTTTTTGAAATACATGCGCGTGGGAATGAGCGTTTGCCCGCGCTGCTGCGTCTTGCTGAACAGCTTGCCAATTTCTTCCTTGTGGATCAGCAGCTTCCGGGTGCGCTCGGCGGCGTGGTTGGAATAGCTGCCGTGCTCGTAAGGACTGATGTGACAGTTCAGCAGCCAGAGCTCTCCATCTTTCACGAGCCCATAGGCATCCTTAAGATTGGCCTTGCCCGCCCGCACCGATTTGACCTCGGTGCCGGTGAGAACTACCCCCGCCTCAAATTTTTCGAGCAAGAAATAGTTGTGTCCGGCGTTCCTGTTGGTAGCAGCGTCCCTCTCCCCCGCGGCGGTCGGTTGCCGCCGAGGATTTTTTTCCCGGTTGGGTTGGGTTTGGTGTGTACTCTGTTTAGCCATCGACTAGAAGAAGTTAGCACGAAGCGCGAGGTCCGGGTGCGGGTTCTCGGGGCAGGCTCGAATTCCGTAGACCGCTTCGCTGCTGAACTTTACCCAGGCGGGGATCGGCAACCGGCCGCCCATGGCAGCGTCCAAGCCACTTCCTCCGAACGGGAAGTCGTCGCGCGTTGGTCGTCGTCCTTGGGGACAGGTACCAAGGAGTGTAAACACCGCTCCAGCAATCAGTTGGGCGCATGTTATAGCGATGCTATAATCCGGTTTTCAGGTACTTTTCAACGTGGAACGGGCCGGTTTTTGCCGCGCCTGCCCGCGATTTTTGCGGTTACCTGGGACCACGCTGTCGATTTCAGCGAGAGAGAAAACAAGAGGGCTGTTGAATGAAACGCCTGCTCCGACCCACAATTTTCTTATTCCTAGTATTCTCCCTGCAGCTTCCCGGGTTTGCCAAAGGCAACTCGGCCAAGTCGCTCTACGCCAAAGGCGAAGACGCGCAGGCTCGTCAGGATTATGAGAAGGCCTTTCAGTACTTTAAGCAAGCCTTCGATTTGCAGCCGAAAGAACTGAAGTACCGCACTGCCTACGAGCGCAACCGCTTCCTGGCGGCTGCCTCGCATGTGCACCGCGGCCAGATTGCTTACGATGCCGGACGCCTCGACGAGGCCAAGGGGGAATACGAAAAAGCTCTCTCGATCGATCCTTCGTCCTTCATCGCGCAGCAGGAACTGCGTCGTACTCTGCAAGCGCTACAGGATGGTTCGAGCCCGCAACCGCAAGCCAATGCGAAACAGTCAGAACTCCGCAGACTGCTCTCCGAAGCCCAGGGACCGGTGGAACTCACTCCGATTTCCAGTGCGCCCATTACCCTGAAAATGACGGAAAAGAGCAACGTCATTTACGAAACCGTGGGCAAACTCGCCGGCGTCAACGTGCTGTTCGATCCCGACTACACTCCCAAGCAGGTGCGCATCGAATTAAACGGGGTTTCGCTCGAGGAGGCCCTTTCCATTGTTTCCTTTGAAACCAAGACCTTCTGGCGCCCGGTAACACCCAATACGATTTTTGTCGCGCAGGACAATCCCGCAAAGCGGAAAGAGCTGGAACAGAACGTACTCAAAACTTTCTATCTTTCTAATCTCGCTCAGCCCACCGAATTGCAGGATCTGGTCAACGCCATGCGCACGATTCTTGAGGTCAGCCGCATTCAGCAGCTGCCTTCTCAGGGAGCGATCGTCGTTCGCGGAACTCCGGACCAGGTGGCGCTGGCGCAAAAACTGGTCGACGATCTCGACAAGGCGAAACCGGAGGTTATGGTCGATGTTGCTGTTCTGGAAGTGAGCCGCGACAAAATCAGACAGCTCGGCATTAACCCTCCGACGAATCTCTCTGTGCAGCTACAGAGCAACGTCAACACCAGTTCATCGTCGTCGGGCAGTAGTGGGTCAACGACTTCCAGCTCCAGTAGCAACACTCTGAATCTCAATACCTTCAATAACCTGAATGCGACCGACTTCCAGGTTACGATCCCGCAAGCCACCGCTACCGCGCTGCTGAGCGACAGCACCTCGAAAATTATCCAGAATCCCCAGGTCCGCGCCCTCGACGGGCAAAAGGCTTCTCTGAAGATCGGTGAACGTATTCCGGTCGCAACCGGATCATTCCAGCCCGGCATCGGCGGCGTCGGGATTAACCCCCTCGTCAATACTCAGTTTCAATACCTCGACGTTGGCGTGAACATCGATATCACCCCGCGCGTCCACGCGAATCATGAAGTCTCCCTGAAGCTGACCATGGAGGTTTCCGCCGTGACCGGCCAGCAGAGCATCGGCGGTATTACCCAGCCCATCATCGGCCAGCGCAAGGTGGAACACGATATCCGCCTGCGGGACGGCGAAGTCAACGTGCTCGGCGGCATCCTCGAGGACCAGCAGACAAAATCGCTCAGCGGCATCCCCGGTCTGGCCCAAATTCCGTTGCTGAGGTACCTCTTCTCGCAAACCAACACCGAACATCAAGAGGATGAAATCGTCTTCGTGCTCGTGCCGCACATCATTCGCGGGCCCGAATCCATACGTAGCGCGGATGTACTCGATGTGGGCACGGCAAGCCAGATCGAATTGCGGCGGGTTACTCATGTAGCAACTCCCGTGGCCCCGGCGGCAGCGCCCGGATCCGCGCCGGCCATGCCGAATCCGGCAGGACAGGCCCCGGCTCCTCGCACTCCCGCGCCGGCCGCGGGCGGAGCCGCCTTCCTGTTCGATCCTCCGACTCTTAATCAGACGAAGGGGTCGACTTTCACTGTGAATGTAATGGTCTCGGGTGCGCAGAACGTTTTCTCCGTGCCTGTGCAACTCAGTTACGACGCCAGCCAGTTGCAGGTGCTGAATGTTTCCAACGGAGGCTTCCTCTCGCAGGATGGCCAGACGGTTGCGCTCGCATTCCGCGACGATCCCGACAAAGGCACGCTGCAGATTACCGCTTCGCGGCCCCCTGGCACCACCGCCGTTTCCGGCCAGGGAGCTTTGGTTACGCTGACCATGATGGCGAAGGCGCCGGGGCAATCCGCGCTCGTTATCACGCGGGGTGGCGCTCGCGACCCGAATATGCAGCCCATTCCGATGAATGGGGCGGAGGCGGCAGTTACCATTCAGTAACGGCAGGGAAATGCTGTGATGAATCATCCACAAATCGTCGGCGGCAGGGCGCCAAGCGAGAACGCTTCCGCGGCAGGCATAGCGCCGAAATCTAGGCGTCAGCGCGGCTTTACGCTGATCGAGCTGATCGTGGCCACCACCATCCTCCTGCTGCTCTCGACCATGGCTTTGCCCATCGCACGCTATTCCATCCAAAGGCAGCGCGAGAGAGAGCTGCGCGAAGATCTGTGGATGATGCGCGACGCCATCGACCGCTACAAGGATGCGGCCGACAAGGGCGCATTCCAGATCAAGGTCGGCAGTGACGGCTATCCGCCCGATCTCCAAACGCTGGTCGATGGCGTGGACATCGCCGGCAAGAAACTCAAGTTCCTGCGCCACATTCCGGTCGACCCCATGACCGGCAAAGCCGAGTGGGGCATGCACTCCATGCAGGACGATCCAACTTCCGATTCCTGGGATGAACAGAACCTGTTCGACGTCTACACCAAGTCGCAGGCCACCGCTCTCGACGGAACCAAGTACAGGGATTGGTAAATGAGATTCGGCAGCAGATCGTGGGTTCTTAGCGCGCCCGCATTTGGCGTGATGGGGCGGAAGTGCGCGAAGAAAGCGCGCTCGCGCGGGTTCACCCTTATCGAGATGGTCATTGTCATCAGCATGGTGCTGGTGTTGATGGCGATCGCGCTGCCCATGTACAACCGCAGCATCACGCATGCCAAGGAAGCCCGCTTCAAGAACAACATGTCGATCCTTAATGAGATGATTCAACGCTACTCCGAGGACAAGCGCCAGGCTCCGCAGCAACTCGATGACCTCGTCAAAGAGGGATATCTCAAGGCGATTCCCGACGATATTACCGGCAGCAACACTACGTGGGAGGTCGTGCAAGAGCAGGAGCCCGAAAAGGCCTGGAATCCGGACCAGATGGGGATTGCCTCGGTCAAAAGCGGTTCCAATGAGCAAAGTCCCACCGACGGCAGGCCCTACTCAGAATGGTGACCGGACGCGCGAAATGAAACGCACATTCCAATCCGGTGCTAGCGGCTTCACGCTCATAGAAATGATGGTCGTCATCAGCGTGATGCTCATTCTGCTCGGCATCGCCATGCCCATCTACAGCCAGAGCGCCCATCGGGCCAAGGAAGATGCATTCCGTAACGGCTTGCTCACCCTCAACCAGATGATCTACCAATACACAATGGACAAGCAGAAGCCGCCGCAATCCCTCCAGGATTTGGTCCAGGCCGGATACATCAAGGACATTCCCGATGACATGACCGGCACCAAAACCTCATGGGTCACCGAAGACGACCCGCCGGCCATCATGTCCCTCTATCAGACCGAAACCGGCATCTACGGCGTTCACAGCGGATCCAATCGCATCGGCAGCAACGGCAAGCCGTATTCGGAGTGGTAGGCCACGTGTCAGTTGTCAGGTGTCAGGTCTCAGGTGTCAGGAAAATCGGCAAGCTTCCGCCCAATCTACCGAAGGTTATTGACATCCCCGGCAGTGCGAAGTTGCATTTCCTGAGACCTGAGACCTGAGACCTGAGAAGTAAGACAGGTTCATTTTTGCATTCTGCATCCTGTCCCAATGAGGCAATCATGGAGACTTCCACGCTGCCGCAATCCACGCCAGACCGTTACGCGCGAGTCGCCAGCCCGATCCACACCATTGTGGTGCTCGCTGTTTTAGGAGGTTGGGCGTTCCAGGCAAAGATCTTCATGGACAAACTCGGTGCGGCGACTGATCCGCACCGCTTGCGTACCTACTTCTTCAGCATCTGCCTGGAATGGCTCGTCTTCTTACTAGTCTTGGCGGGAGTGCGATGGAGCGGTGCATCCATGCTCATTGTTCTCGGAGATCACTGGCATTCCCTCCGCGCCGTGTTGCGTGACATTGGAGTTGCGGCCGGGTTTTGGGTGGTAGCGGCGGTCGTGCTTTGGACGTCTAGCAAGCTCCTGGGTATCAGCGCGCTTCCGCGCAATATGGAAGTCCTGATGCCGCATGGACCCGCTGAACTCACCCTCTGGGTAGTGCTGTCGGTGACCGCGGGCATCTGCGAGGAGACGATTTTTCGAGGATACCTGCAGCGGCAGTTCATGGCGCTAACCAACAACGCTCCCGCCGGTATTCTCCTTTCTGCCGCCGCATTCGGCGCGGCGCACGCGTACCAGGGCTTCCGCCGGGTGATTCTGATCGGCGTGTTCGGAGCAATGTTCGGAATTCTGGCCTACTGGCGACGAAGCGTTCGCCCGGGAATGATCGCTCATGCCTGGCAGGATACGCTGGGCGGAGTGGTCGGCAGTTTAATGCGGCACTAGCTTCTGCTAGAGCATTGCGGCGAACGAAGAGCTTTGACCGATTTGAACGAGTCCCGCGAGAGGCCGAAAGCCCAGAGCCTGCAAGCCCAGTTCTCAGAACTCCGCCAGCTCTTTCATCGCCCGGTAAAGATCGCTTGCCTGTGGCAAAATTGCGTTTTCCAGAATTGGCTGATACCCCACAAACGTATCCGTTGCGGCGACGCGCTTAACCGGCGCATCCAGATAATGGAAAAGCTCGTCCGCCACGCGCGCCGCGATCTCCGCGCCGTAACCCCAGCTCAGCGAATCCTCGTAGGCAATCAGCACACGGCTGGTCTTCTTTACCGATGCGGCAATCGCGTCCCAATCGAACGGATTCAGCGACCGCAGATCGATCAGCTCCACACTCACCTGGTGCTCACGCTCCAGCCTCTGTGCGGCCTGCAATGCGCGCGGCACCACCGCCCCGTAGGTGATGACGGTCAGATGATTTCCCGCCTGCACAATCTTCGCCTGGCCGAACGGAATCATATAATCCGGCCCGGGATACGGCGCCCGGCCAAAAGTCTCGCGGTACAGCCGCTTGTGTTCCAGGAAAAGAACCGGGTCGTCGCAGCGGATCGCCGTGCGCAGCAGTCCCGCTGCGTCCAGCGAGTTCGATGGAAACACCACGCGCAGTCCGGGTATGTGCGTGAATGTGCTCTCGCCGCACTGCGAATGGTAAATCGCTCCACCGGTCAGGTACCCGCCGATCGCAACCCTCACGACCACCGGCGCCGAAAAGGCGTTATTCGACCGCCACCGTATCAGCGCCAGTTCGTCGCGCAGTTGCATCATGGCCGGCCAGATGTAGTCGAAGAACTGTATCTCCACCACCGGTTTCATCCCGCGCGCCGCCATTCCGATCGCGCGCCCCACAATATTCGCTTCCGCCAGCGGCGAGTTGAACACGCGGTCCGAGCCGAACTCCATTTGCAATCCGGCCGTCAGCTTGAACACGCCGCCTTTGCCCTTCACCAGCTTCTGCTTCACATACTGTTCGCGGCTGGCGTCGGCCACGTCCTCACCGAAAATGACGATGCGCTCATCGCGCCGCATCTCGTCGCGCAAGGTCGCATTGATAAGGTCGGCCATGGTCTTGGGCTGCGATACGGCGGTACGTTTTCCTTCAGACCCAGTTCCTTGAGGCCCAGCCTCCGGCGCGGCATAGGTCGGATGCGTATCAAATGCTGGCGACTTCGGGTCGAGATCGGGCGAATAGACAAAGTCGTAGATCGATTCCGGCTGCGGCAGCGGCGAATCCAGCGCGCGATCCGCATCCGCCTGAATGCTCTCCTCGATCTCTTTCTCCAACTGGTTGATGCCGTTTTCGTCGAGGATGCCCTCACGCAGCAGAAACATCTGCAAGCGCGGGACCGGATCGCGCGCCGCATCGTTCTCGCGTTCGTTTTCCGGTCGATACAGCCGCTCGTCGTCCGACAGCGAGTGCGAATAAGGACGGATGACGTGAGCATGCACGAAAGCGGGACCGTTTCCCGCGCGGCAATGATCGGCGGCGCGCTTGAAAGCGGCATAGCACGTCCCCGGGTCGGTGCCGTCGATCTCCTCGAAATGAAAATTCGGGAAGCCCGATACCAATCGCGATATGTTGCCGCCCGAGGTCTGCACCTCGACCGGAACCGAAATCGCGTACCCGTTGTCCTGAATGCAAAAAATCACCGGCAGCCGCAGGTTGGACGCGCTGTTGAGCGCCTCCCAGAATTCGCCTTCGCTGGTCGTGCCCTCGCCGATGGAAACGTAGGAGATTTCGTCGCCGTGAAACTGAACGTCTTTGAACTGCCGGTAATCGCCATCGGCCTTGCGCGCCGCGCCCGGATGATGCGTGAAATACCGTCCCGCTTCGGCGCATCCCACCGCGTGCAGCAGCTGCGTGCCCGTGCACGAAGATTGCGTTACGACGTTCAGCCGCTTGTGGGCCCAGTGCGATGGCATCTGGCGTCCGCCCGAACTCGGATCACCGGCCGCGCCCACCGCTCCCATCAGCATCTCCAGCGGAGTTGCGCCCAGCCCCAGCAACAAAGCGCGGTCGCGGTAATACGGGAAGAACCAGTCGTATCCCGCCTTCAGCGCGAATGCGGCTCCCACTCCAATCGCTTCGTGGCCCGCGCCGGAAATCTGGAAGAACACCTTCTGCTGCCGCTTCAGCAGGATCTCGCGGTCGTCGATGCGCCGCGACGCATACATAATGCGGTAGGCATCGACGAGCTGCTGCTTGCTGAGGCCGCCATAATTCTTGGCCTTCTTTTTCAGCTCGCTCTCGTTCAGTTTGGGATCGACTTTAGTAGTGGCCATGCGTTCCGCACCCCAGGGCTGCGCCCCGCCGCGTCATATTGTAACTGAGGTCTCAGGTCTCAGGTCTCGGGAAAATCTCTCATGGGGACGCGATGGTTCTTCGTGGGCGTCAGACGCGCTATTGCCTTTCAATCCCCAAAGCCCCAGCTTTTCCTGGCACCTGACACCTGACACCTGCCACCTGAGTTGTTATCCTGTGATGTCCATGATCCGTTTTCTCAGGCGCTTTGATCCGAGTTCCATCCACCTTCTTGTATTCGATCTCGATGGAACGCTGATCGATTCGCGGCTCGATCTCATTCATTCCGTCAACGCCACTCTCCGTCACTTTGAACGGCCCGAACTTCCCGGCGATCTGATTGCCAGCTATGTCGGCGACGGAGCCCCGGCGCTGGTCCAGCGCGCGCTCGGCGAGGAAGCGGGCAGTGAACTTTTCGACGAAGCGCTTCTTTATTTTCTCGGCTATTACCGCATGCACAAACTCGATCACACAACCGTCTACGAGGGAATTCCGGAAACCCTGGCCGCTTTGGCACATGGGTCGCTTGGGGCGGACGCTCCTTTCCGCCGAGGGCTCCCGAATCTGGATGGCCAGAGTTTGGATGTGCGGAGTCCATGGCTGCACAGTTCAGGTGGGGCGCGTCTGATGGCCGTATTGACGAACAAGCCCGTTAACCCCTCGCGTGACATCGTGCAGGCCTTGGGTTTGGCAGACTACTTCGTCCGCGTCTATGGCGGCAACAGCTTCGCCACCAAAAAGCCCGACCCGCTCGGCGTCCTTACCCTGCTCGGAGAAACTGGAGTTGCCCCCCAGGAGGCGTTGATGATCGGTGATTCCGCCATCGACGTTGCCACCGGCCGCAATGCCGGCCTCTGGACCTGTGGCGTGACCTACGGCTTTGCCCCTCATACCCTCGAGCGAGTGCCGCCTGACGTGCTGGTAGAGCGCCCGGTGGAATTGCGCGAGTTAATGGAGTGACGCGCGAATGTAGAGAAGAGTAAACTTGCAGCGTTGATCGCTTTCTTAGCATCTTTA
>Ga0326727_10011177_pt1 | contig 21034 bp, 15 predicted proteins | sample MB2enrmetagenome_FD_207643 | JGI IMG/M metagenome (GOLD analysis project Ga0326727, IMG submission 207643) | Lab enriched peat soil microbial communities from McLean, Ithaca, NY, United States - MB29MY | ecosystem: Environmental > Terrestrial > Soil > Wetlands > Peat | place: USA: New York...
GTCACTGTTCTTGCATAAAGTTGCTAAGGTGCGAACGAATACCACGTTAAATGAAGAGCTTGGAGAGAGTTTCAGGAATAAGAAAGTCTTAATCTGCGATGACGATGCCAAAAATATGTTTAGTCTAGCCTGTTTGATTGAGGATTTTGGAGCAAAAGTCATTGAGGCCTACAATGGGCGGGAAGCTTTGGAGGCCTTGGAGCATGAAACGAAGGTCGATTTAATCTTAATGGACATCATGATGCCGGTCATGGATGGCATGGAAGCGATTAAAAGGATTCGGGCGGATAAGATCTTACGAGATATTCCGATTATAGCGATTACGGCTAAGGCTATGAAAGGGGATAAAGAAGTCTTTCTGGAGGCGGGTGCTAATGATTATATTTCTAAGCCCATCGACTATGATATCCTGGAAAAGCTGCTTAGAGTTTGGTTGGTAAGAAACCAATGAAAGTTATAGCCTATTATAAAAACCAAGCTAAACATATCCTAGTTTTGGGTGATCTCAAAGAGGAAATCAGCCAGGCTGATTTCCTCTTTGAGATCACCGACGTTCATTCGAACCTTGAAATTTTATTCATTGAAAGCTTTATCCTGCCGGCTCAAATTATTGAGGCTTTGGCGATTCTGAAGGAACAGTACAGCAACGAGACCTTGAAAATTTATACGACGACAGATGCTCTGTCCCAATACTTCTTTGATCTGCGTATCCCGAATTTTCAGCTGTACTTGTCCAAACCAAGGCGCCCCCAGGATGACCTTGAAGGGTTAGGCAATCTTTCGGAAGAAGAACTTAAGGAACTTCTAATCGGGATTTATCAGATCTATGGCTATGATTTTCGCGACTATCGGTTAGAAAGTCTCCAACCGATCCTCTCGGAAATTATGTTCAAAGAGGATTTGTTGGATTTTGATCGATTCAGGACAAGGGTTTTGCGGGACCCTGAGTTTTTCGAAGCGCTGTTCTTGAAACTATCCATTAATGTAACTTCTTTTTTTCGTTATCCGGATCTTTTCAGAGTATTGAGAGAGGAGGTCTTGCCTTATCTCAACTCGTTCCCGCATCTTAGAATCTGGAGTGTGGGCGCTTCGACAGGAGAAGAAGCCTATTCATTAGCCATCCTCTTGAACGAACTAAACATATTGGACAAAAGCATTATCTATGCAACGGATTTTAATCCCTTAGTCTTGCAAAAAGCCCAAAACGGTTTGTATTCCCTGGCAACTTATGAACAAGCTCGACAGAATTATCAAAAATCCGGAGGATTAAAACAGCTTAAGGAATATTTTCAACTCAACAATTATTATGCCCGAATTGAACCGTTGATACAGAAAAAGGTTGTTTTTTTTCGCCATAATTTAACTACGGATGAAGAATTTAACGAATTCCACTTAATTATTTGCAAAAATGTGCTGATTTATTTTAATTCTGAGCTCCAAAAAAGCGTGATCGAGCTATTTAAACACTCGTTGCATAGAAACGGATTCCTAGTTTTAGGAAGAAGTGAGAATATGTTAAGGAATAGCCGGGATTTTATAAAATTTAAAGAAGGGCTTAATTTATTTAAACTTGCAGCATATCGGTTTTAGAATAGTGTTTGGCGCGAGGTGGGAGGATTTCCAGTGATTAACGACCAATATCAAATTTTAATTGTGGATGATAATGATGGCAATATCGTTGTCTTACGTGAAATCTTAGAACAACTTAAGCAGTGTACAATAACAAGTGCTGCCAATGGTAATGAAGCGCTTAAGCAACTCCTGAAGCAAGATTATCAGCTCATTATTTTGGATATCAAGTTGCCGGATATTGATGGTTATGAACTGGCACGAATTCTTAAGTCCCATAGGAGAACGATCGATATTCCCATTATTTTTTGCAGTGCAATTTTCACTACGGAAGAGTTTATCAAGAAAGGATTCGAATTAGGGGCCATTGATTATTTACTTAAACCCATCAAAGAAGAACAACTCATTAACAAGATCAACTACTACATTAGCCTGTATGAAAAACAAACTGAGTTAATACGTCAACTCTTACAAACTAACCGGGAGTTAGAAAAGCAAAATCGGGTCATCAGTGAATTTTTGGCCAATATGAGTCACGAAATTAAAACACCCATGAATGGGATCATGGGTATGGCCCAACTACTCCAACTGACGGAGCTGTCTGTTGAACAGCAAGGTTTTGTGAAAATCTTAATAAGCTCTGGCTCATCCCTTTTGAAACTCATTAATGATATTCTGGATTACTCCAAGCTAGAGGATGACAAAGTAAAACTGGAGCATATTGAGTTTAGTCTCCAAGAACTTATCAAGACGACGGTGCAATCCTTTGGAAATATAGTTGCCAAAAAAAAATTACAGTTTGCTTACCATATCAATGAAAGTATCCCCGCTGTCCTCCGGGGAGATCCTTTTCGGCTTCAACAGATCTTGAATAATCTCCTCAGCAACGCTCTTAAGTTTACCAATGTCGGCTCAATCCGCTTGGAAATATCCTTATTAAGGTGTCTTGGACAGAAAATATTCTTAAAATTAATTGTCAGAGATACAGGAATCGGGATACCTGCCGATAAATTAGATCTTATCTTCGAAAGGTTTACCCAGGTCGACAGTTCAACCACTAAGAACTTTGGCGGTACAGGCTTAGGGTTGGCAATCACGAAGAGTTTGGTGAGCATCATGGAAGGTACGATTGAAGTAGAAAGTCGAGAAAATCTAGGTAGTTGCTTCATTTTGAAAATTCCTTTTGAAGCATCCCCCGGAAACCGAGAGTTCGAGTAAGTTGCTGATCAGCCGATCGTTTGTTGTAGTTTTGGTTAGATTCGGGAGTTATTTCTTTTCACGGCATTCAAGCTGTTTGAAGACAGGCCGGAAAGAGGATAAAATAAAAAGAAATCCGGAGAGATAGCAAAAGCATTAGGGGATGATTGGCAAAAGAAATTTCACATAAATTTTGAAGAATAAGTATGAATATAGGGGGCAGGTTCTATGAGAGTGTTGATCGTAGAAGACGACTATACCAGCAGGCAGCTGATGCAAATTCTGATTGCCAGGTTTGGAAGCTATGATGTCGCCACAAATGGGTATGAAGCCATCAAATTGTTAAAGACTGCTTTTGACGAGGGGCGGCGATATGATCTGATCTGTCTGGATATCAGCATGCCGGAAATGAACGGTCAGGAAGCCCTGAAAAGAATGAGGGAAATCGAGACCGCCCACGGACTCAAAGGCTCGGAACGGACAAAAATCGTCATGACCACGGCTTATAGCAATTATGAAAACGTTGCCAATGCCTTTGAAGAACAGTGCGACGCCTACGTAGTTAAACCGATCGAAATTGCCAAGTTTGATCAAACGCTAAAGAACCTAAGTTTGATCAAAGAGAGCGATGCTTAAGCCGAGGTTATTTCTATAATAGTAGGCTAAACTTCTGTTTTAGGGGAGCGTTTATGAAAAATTTAAGGGAAGGTCCAGCAACTTATATCGTTGGCGCTTTTGTCGGCATCGTAGGACTTGCCCTTTTAGAAAGGGTCAACTATCTGCTTTTTCATTCCGTAGCGGAATTATTCAGCATCATCATCGCCTTTTCACTCTTCCTGATCATGTGGAATTCCAAAAAGTACATAGAAAATAAGGTTCTGGTGTTTATCGGCATCGCCTATTTGTTCATCGCGATCCTTGATCTTTTGCATGCCCTTTCGTTCCAAGGAATGGCGATTTTTAAGGACTACGACTTTTATGCCAACCAGTTGTGGGTTGCAGCTCGATTTATGGAAAGCCTAACCCTTTTGGTCGCCTTTTCGAGTACTGGAAGGATAAATCGAATGATGCACAAGGTAGGGGCAGTGGGAATCATGGCCCTCTATTTTCTAACGACTGTGATCTTGGTGGCCTCTATTTTTGTCTGGAAAACCTTTCCCATATGTTTCGTGGCCGACCAAGGACAAACACAATTCAAGATCATCAGCGAATACATTATCTGCCTTATTTTAGGGGTAGGAATCCTGTTTCTCTGGAAAAACAGAAAGGATTTTGATAACAAGCTTTACAAGCTGCTGATTGCTTCAATGATCTTCATGATCCTGCAGGAAATGTCCTTTGCCTTGTATACGGATAACTACGGCATCCTCAATATGCTGGGGCACTATTTCAAGATTATTTCCTTCTACTGCATGTACCGAGCTATCTTGAAAACCGGGATTGTCGAACCCTATGACCTCATCTTTCGTGAACTGACCGGCAATGAAGTTAAACTGAAAGAGGCCAAAAATGCGGCAGAAGTGGCGAGCAAGCTGAAAAGCAGTTTCCTGGCCAATATGTCCCATGAGATCCGAACACCCCTTAATTCCATGTTGGGGTTTGCCAATATTCTGTATGAAGAGGAAAAGGACCCGGAAAAATTAGAAAAACTTAAAATTATCATGAATTCCGGCGGGCATCTGTTGAGCTTGGTCAATAATATCCTGGACTTTTCGAAGATCGAGGCGGGTAAGATGGAGATCGAAAAAAGCGGTTTTGTCATCCATAAATTGCTGGACAATATTTATAACATGTTCATCTTGAAATCACAAGAACGTCGTCTTTCCTGGGCGGTGCAGATTGATCCTGCGGTTCCCAAAATCATCTTGGGGGATGAACATAGGATTATGCAAGTGCTGATCAATCTCACCGGGAATGCTTTCAAATTCACTGAGTCGGGCGGAGTGCTGGTTCAGGTTTCCTACCGGGACGGACAGTTGGAAATTCGGGTTAAAGATACCGGGATAGGGATTCCAGAGGAAAAAAGAGAAGCAATTTTCGCCGCATTTGAGCAGGTGGATAGCTTCCAGACGAGAAAATATGGCGGGACCGGTCTGGGACTTACCATCACTCGAAACCTTCTGAATCTGATGGGAGGCAGCATCCGGATTGAAAACACGCTAGTCGGCTCTGAATTTGCGGTATCCCTGCCGGCTGAAACCACGGAACTGCAGAGCCGGGAGCAGGCAGAATCAGGCGGAGTGGATACTTCCGCAGCGGTTGGCAGTGACCGGGTCATTTTCCTGGTGGCGGATGGGAAGAAACCGGCAGACATGGAAGCTGTCCAAAATATCGTCAAGGCGGGTTCAGGGGAAGGGTATAGCATGAAAGTGATTCCCTTCGATTCTAAGACCAAAGATAGGATCCTTACCGCTGCCCCTGATCTGATCCTGTTGCATGAGAATATCGGCAGCAGCAAGATGAAGGGTTTGGCCCAGGAGCTGCAACAGGATTTCCGAACGACTTTTCTTCCGCTCATCCTTTGGCAAGAATGGAGTGGGGACCCAATCCGCTTTCAGGCAGACGTTAATGCCCTGAAATATGGAAAGGAAGCCCAAGACGAAGGGCTCTATGAGTTCATCCGCCAGGTGATCCGAGGCAGAGAGTCCTTCGGAGCAGCTATGATGGAGAGCTGGCTGGCAACGGCGAAGATCGAGATCGGAACCAATCAGATTGTTCTGGACTGCCTGAATGATATCGCTGTTAAGGTGGATACCTTGGAGAATGCCCTAGTAGATCAAATAATGGAAGACATTCGGTATCTGACGCATTCCCTGAGAGGGGGTACCGGGAACTTACGTATGAGCGAGGTTTATCTGAGGATCTGCAACATGGAGGCAGAACTGAAGAAAGAACCTTCCGACCTGAATAAGCTCAGGGAGGAGTTCTCCGGAGTGAAGGAAATGATGGCGTTGATCCCACGAAAATATTTTGATGGGGAACGGCTTCAGTCCGAAAAACTGAAGGATGCGGAAGGCAAACTGCAGGTCTTGGTGGTGGACGATAACCAAGAAAGTCGGAAATTGATCGGTCATATTCTGGAGCGAGTGCAGCTTAGGCACAAAGATGCCGAAAACGGAGAGATCGCTTTGGCTATGTTGCAAGCGGAACGATTCGACCTGGTCCTCATAGACTCCCAAATGCCGGTTATGGATGGCCTTACGACTCTCAAGCGGATCAGGGAGAATTCAGAGCTGAAAGATCTTCATGTGATCATGCAGACTGCCGACACCTTAAAGGAAGACATTCGGGAGTTTTTCCGGGCTGGGTGCGACGACTATATTTCCAAACCGGTTGACCTGGAGGTTCTGCAGAGCAAGTTGGCCGAGTTCATCGCTCGGCAAACTTCCGTGGAGGCAGGCCAATGGTAAAATTGGTTCCCAAAACAAAAGGCAGTTAGATTTTATGTTTTAAATAGCTAAGTGAGTAGGCGATTGCTCACTTAGCTAATATTTTCTAACGATCTTTGGATTGTGCTCAAACAATCAGCGGTTAAAGGCTCTCCATGACCAAAGTAGATACTCTCGATTTTTTTGGAAGCAAGATATTCTAAAACCCGGACAAACTCCGGAGCGTAGGTATTATCCTTTGTCCGAATAACCAGAGGAGTGTCACCCGCAAATAGAACTCGTTCTTTGGCACAGTATAGACAAATAGAGTCGCTGCTGTGCCCGGGAGTGTGGATTACTTCAAATTGCCGATCGGCTATTTGAAGATGTTCTCCCCCTTTTAACAGTTCATCAACCTCCTTGAGATTTGACGAATAGGCAAACACTTTGGGGTTGTAAGCGCGTTTGATAACAGGTAAGAGACTGGCATGGTCATAATGACTATGCGTCAAGATAACTTGTTCAATTCTGTGTTTGCCAACGCCCGTCGAGGTCGTGTTGATTCTTTCGAGTATGCCGGGGTCTCGCCCCACATCAATCAGGGTGTTTTTGTCTTCCAGCGCATTCCAATCTCCCGTGAGTAAATAGACATTAGAAGTATAGATCCCACTCAGTTGGAAGAGATTTTTGATCTTCATAAATTATCTCCTTATTTAGTGACCTTTCGATACAGTTGGGCATTAGAAACAACCGGCTCAAAGAAACTTTCCAATGACTTAGGCAGTTTTTGGGTTTGTTCCATGGTTAGAAATCCTCCGTCCATTAAAGAGGCATGAAACATTTTGATCACGTCAATTCGTTGGGACTCATTGAAATGGAGGAGGACATTCTTACAGAGGATGAGTCCGAAACCATTGGCCACCGGAAGGAGAGAAAGTAAATCGTGTTTTTGGAACGTAACGACTTGCTTTATTTCATCAATGAGTCTAAAATGACCTTCCTGTTCAGCGGGTATAAAGTACTTGGTGAAAATTTCCTCAGGGATGCGTTCTACTTGATCTTTAGGATAGGCGGCATTCTTAATGATTTCCTCAAATAAGTCGCTGCCATCAATATCCGTGGCCTGAATCCGAACGTTTCGGAAATACATATGCCCGATACGTTCTCTGAGAAGCATGGCTAGTGTATAGGGCTCAGGGCCCATAGCACAGCCGGCATCCCAAATGTTAATATATCTTCTCGTTCGTAGCTCCGGCAAGGCGTATTCGCAGATCATCTCTAGTGTTTGTAGGTCTCTGAAGAAATAAGTGAATGCCATAAAATCCCTCCCTAAGTAAGATATTTGACAATAAGCTTGGGTAATTGAAATAAAATTGTGGGCGAAGATACTGAACCTATTAACATTCTATAGAATAAGTTGATTAACCTTTAATACATTTCTCAACAAATACGCCGGTTCTTGATAATATTAATTTTAACAAATATTACTGCTCAAATAATAATATATTATTTTTTAGTAATTATTATTAAAAAAATTTACACAAACTACCTTTTGTGATAACATTATCAACTAACACCTACTAGTCAACCATTAAGCTGAGATGAACGGCCAGGCGTCGAATAAATGAAAGCTGGATTGTTGAGAATTATTGAGAATGGATGTGAGTTTATTTGAAGAATGAAGATTTAAGCTTGAAAAATGTAGATTTAAGCCTTGCTAAAGAACACGCCGAAGTAGCCAATGCCGTTCTAAATAAGGCTGAGAAGTATAATCGCAGCTTAATCGAAGCAAGCCTGGACCCCCTCGTAACAATAGGACCCGACGGTATAATCACAGATGTAAATAATGCTACTGAAAATGCCACAGGGTTGCCTAGAGGGAAGCTAATTGGGACAGACTTTTCAGAATACTTTACCGAACCCAGCAAAGCACAGGCGGGATATCAACAAGTCTTTAAAGATGGTAAGGTATTAGATTATGAACTTGAGCTCAAGAATATAAGCGGATACACTACACCTGTTTTATACAATGCCTCAGTATATAAAGATGATGACGGTAAAATAATTGGCGTGTTCGCCGCTGCCAGAGATATCACTACTACGCGAAAATTTGAAGATGAACTAATCTATTTAAAGAACAATCTGGAACTATTAGTCAAACAAAGAACGACCGAACTGCAAAGTGTTCAATTGCTTTTAAAGTCAAGTTTAGAGAGTCCCAAGGACATGATCATTCTTTCAATAGATCAAAATTATAATTATTATTACTTTAATAAAGCCCATAAAGATGCTATGAAATCTGACTATGATCAAGAAATAGCCATTGGCATGAATCTTCTGGAGGCTATTACCTCTGAGACGGATAGAACAAACGCTAAATTTAATTATGATCTGGCACTAAAGGGTAAATCACACTCTGCCATCCAAGAATATGGAAGCAAGACGATCACTTATCATGAGACATTTTATAATCCAATAATCAACGAAAGCAATGAAATAATTGGGGCTACTGCCTTTGCCAGAGACGTCTCCGAGCGTATCTTACAAGAAAAGAAAATAAAAGAGCTCAATAATCAATTGGAATATCGTGTAATCGAGAGAACTGCTCAACTTGAAGCTGTGAATAGAGAATTAGAAGCCTTTTCATATTCTGTATCGCATGACTTAAAAGCGCCTTTAAGACATATAACCGGATATATTTCGCTTTTACTGAAGAAATACATGGACTTGCTTCCTGAAGAAGGTCGTCAATATTTTAATAATATTTCTTATTCTGCCAAGAACATGGGAGAATTAATCGATGGGCTACTTCAGTTTTCCAAAACCGGCCGAATAGATATGAATCAAAGATTGCTCGATATTAATGAAATAGTGGCTTCTTTGATCCAGCCAATTAAAGAGCAGGACACAGAACAGAGGATAGAATGGACTATTAAACCAATGCCTTTAGCTTTTGGTGATTTCGCTATGATAAGTTCAGTCTGGAGTAATCTTATTGAAAACGCAGTTAAATTTACCAAGAACAAAGAGTTAGCTAAAATAACAATTGGGGCAGAGGAAAAGGAACAGGATATTATTTACTATATTAAGGACAATGGGGCGGGTTTCGATATGAACTATGCCACAAAATTATTTAATGTATTTCAACGTTTGCATTCTCGTGAGGATTATGAAGGCACGGGAATAGGGTTAGCGACTGTGCAAAGAATCATCACAAGACACGGAGGAAAAACCTGGGCCGAAGGTAAAATTGGGGAAGGCGCAACCTTCTATTTCTCTCTAATCAAAAGAAAGGAAAGTGAATAGATATGGAAACGAGAACGATTCTTTATGTTGAGGACAGTCAGCTAGATGTTGAGTTGACGAAAGAAGTATTAAAAGAAAACAAAATAATTAATCCAGTGATCGTGACTAACGATGGCGTAGATGCCCTGGAGTATTTAAGGAGTGAGGGACAGTATCAGGGCAGAAAACCGGGCAATCCCGGGATAATTTTACTTGATTTAAAAATGCCAAGAATGGATGGTTTGGAATTTTTAGATATTGTAAAGAAAGATGTACGATTTAAGCAAATACCTATTATTATGCTTACTTCCTCCCGGGAGGAGCAGGATTTAATTAAGGGATATGACCTTGGGGTAAATGCCTATGTCGTAAAACCAGTTGATTTTGCTGTCTTTGCGGACGTAGTAAAACAGATTGGAGTATTTTGGGCAATTATCAACGAGTTGCCCTCGGAAAGAGGGTGAAACTTTGAACAATAATGAGGATGAAAAGCGTCTATTGGAAATACTCTTTATGGAAGATTCCCCTATGGACGCTGATTTGATTTATGAATACCTATGTGAAAATTTCCAATGTGAAATTCAAGTGGATATTGTTACAAAGAAAGAAGAATTTGTGTCTGCGATATCCTTAAAAAAATATGATCTCATTCTAGCCGACTTTATGTTGCCTGATTTTAATGGGTTTGCAGCATTGGCCCATATTAAAGCAATAAGCCCAGCAACTCCATTTATATGTGTATCTGGGTTCATGGGCGAAGAAACAGCCGTGGAACTTCTGAAACAAGGCGCTACAGATTATGTTTCTAAAGATAAATTGGGACGATTGAAATATTCGATAGAAAGAGCTTTGAAAGAATCAAAAGAAAAGGAAGAAAAAGAAAAACGAGCAGCCGAGTTAGTCATAGCGAATAAAGAGCTGGTCTTTCAAAACGAGGAGAAAGATAAACGGGCAGCCGAGTTAGTCATAGCAAATAAAGAGCTTACCTATCAAAACGAAGAGAAAGCCGACCGGGCAGCCGAGTTGGTCATAGCAAATAAAGAGCTGGTTTTTCAAGACGAAGAGAAAGCCGACCGAGCGGCAGAGTTAGTTATTGCGAATAAAGAGCTGGCCTTTCAAGGCGAAGAGAAAGCCGACCGGGCAGCCGAGTTAGTCATAGCGAATAAAGAGCTGGTCTTTCAAGATGAAGAGAAAGCAGACCGAGCAGCCGAGTTAGTCATAGCGAATAAAGAGCTGGTCTTTCAAGATGAAGAGAGAGCAGACCGAGCAGCCGAGTTAGTCATAGCGAATAAAGAGCTTACCTTTCAAAACGAAGAAAAAGAAAAACGGGCAGCCGAGTTAGTCATAGCGAATAAAGAGCTGGTCATTCAAAACGAAGAGAAAGAAAAACGGGCGGCCGAGTTAGTCATAGCGAATAAAGAGCTGGTCATTCAAAACGAAGAGAAAGAAAAACGGGCGGCCGAGTTAGTCATAGCGAATAAAGAGCTGGCCTTTCAAAATGAAGAGAAAGCCGACCGGGCAGCCGAGTTGGTCATAGCGAATAAAGAGCTGGTCTTTCAAAACGAGGAGAAAGAAAAACGGGCAGCCGAATTAGTCATAGCGAATAGAGAGCTGGCCTTTCAAAACCAAGAGAAGGCCGACCGAGCAGCAGAGCTAATTCTTGCTAATGCCTATCTCGAAAATCTGATTAACTATGCCAATGCGTCCATCATTGTCTTAGATCCGAATTTACACATTACGCACTTTAATCATGCCGTTGAATTTATCACGGGCCGAAGCGAAAAGGAGGTGCTCGGAAAATCGTTGACGATAGTTTTTCCGCCCGACCAGGCCAGCAAGTCAATGAAGTTTTTTAAAAATTTGCAGAAGGAGAAGCGTTGGGAAACATTGGAAATAGAAATCATCCATGTGGACGGTGCAATTCGAACTCTTTTGTGGAACTCGGCAATTATCTACGATTCGGATGGGATAACCCCGGTGTCGATAATTGCTCAAGGGCAAGACATCACCGACCGGAAAAAAGCACAAGAAGCAAACCATGCTAAAAGTCAGTTCCTGGCAAATATGAGTCATGAAATTAGAACCCCCATGAATGCAATTATGGGACTGACCTATTTAATAGGTCAAACTGATTTAAATGATTCCCAAAAAAATTATGTTTCTAAAATTGAGGGAGCCTCAACGACACTGCTCAGAATTATCAATGACATTTTGGATTTTTCCAAAATTGAAGCAGGTAAACTGGAAATAGAAAATATTAAATTCAATATAGATATGGTACTGGAGAATGTATCCAATCTCTATACAATTTCGGCAACCAATAAGGGGATTGATATTAATTTCGATACATTAGAAGCAGTGCCGGAGGTACTGATCGGTGATCCGCTTCGCTTAGAACAAATTATATCTAATTTGACGACAAATGCTATAAAATTTACCAGCCAAGGAGAAGTTAATGTTGCGGTAAGGGTTTTGGCTGAAACAGAAGACAAAGTTAAATTACATTTCAGTGTTACTGATACAGGGATTGGCTTAACTAAGGAGCAGATTGAAAGACTGTTCACAGCCTTTACACAGGCGGATGGTTCAACGACAAGGAAGTATGGCGGGACAGGGCTTGGTTTAACAATTTCCAAGCAACTGGTTGAACTAATGAATGGTGAGATCTGGGTGGAAAGTGTCTATGGCGAAGGTTCGTCCTTCCAATTTGTTGTCCCTTTTGATAAAGCGGTCGATTTGATAAAACCTAATTATGCTGAATATCCTGAGCTGCAAGGTAAAAAAGTGTTAGTAGTCGATCATAACAAAACATCCTTGATGATCCTTGAAAGAATGCTCAGTTCATTTTCTTTTGAGGTTACGGCGCTTAGAAATCCTTTCGAAGCAATTGAACTGCTTCAAAAAGAAGACTTTGATCTCCTGGTTATCGACTTTAATTTACCGGAATTATCGGGAATTGATTTATATAAAAGGTTGGTGGCGAATACTGAGATCACCGTGCCTAAAACAATCTTTGTCAGTGCTACCGGACGGGAAAGCTATTATAATCAAGTAAGTCAAGTGGGGGTTAAGAATTTTCTGGTGAAGCCGATAAATCAATCATTAATGTTTGATGCGGTCATGAATGTCTTAAAAGGAACAGCCTGGAGTCAAGCAACTAAGGACCAAGATGAAAAAGGCCAGATAAAATGTCTTTGGGCCCTTGCGGATATCCATGTCCTGCTTGTTGAAGATAATGATATAAATCAATTGGTTGCTAAGGATATTTTAGAGCAGGTTGGTATTCGGGTAAGTATTGCTAACAATGGTGAGGAAGCAATTGAACTTGTCCGGGCCAATAAATTTGATGTCGTTCTTATGGATGTGCAAATGCCGATCATGGATGGGTACAAAGCTACAGAAATTCTCAGAAAAACCTATTCAAAATCAGAATTGCCCATTCTGGCCATGACGGCCAATGCCCTGAGGGGTGATCGGGAAAGAAGCATTGAGTCTGGGATGAATGATTATATTTCTAAACCAATTGACACGGCCCAACTGTTTCAGACAATGGCCCATTGGATTAAGAAGGAGAAAAGATCCAGTTCGGAAAAAGCGTATGCTGAAGCGGTACCATGCACTTCAACAAATGAAGCCTTAGCAAGGAGCAATGGCCTAATTCCGGAGCTTTTGGGTATCGACGTACAAACAGCCCTAAGTCGTTTAGGGGGTAATCAGAAGCTTTATTTCAAACTGCTGGTGAAATTCTCTAAAAATCATGAGCAGGCCAGCAAAGAAATCCGCGCTGCCTTAGACAAGGACGATCTTAAAACAGCCGGCAGGCTGGCCCACACCATCAAAGGGGCAGCGGGGAACGTAGGTGCTCAAGCTGTATACCTGGCCGCCGACGCTCTTGAAGATGAGTTTAGGGATAACAAGACTGAAAACGCGGAACCGCTGCTGGAGCAATTTGAACAGGCCCTCAAGCAGATCTTGGCTTCAATAGCCCTGCTGGAGGAAAATGTTGAAGATTTACAAAGTTCAGACCCGGGCGGAGCAGATCCGTCTCTGCTGAAACCAATTTTAGCTAAACTGGAAAAATTATTGCGCGACAATGATATGGATGCCGCTGAGTGTGTGGAAGAGATCGTCAGACAGGCCAAAAACACAGCTTTTGCCGAAAAGGCAGCAGAGCTGAAAGACTATGTTGATCAATATAATTTTGAAGGTGCGTTAGGCACTCTCAATGAGCTGCTCAAGATTATTGGGGAGGTGTCGGGAGATGAAAAAGAAAATACTGATCGTAGATGACAGTCCTGAGGATATCGAGGTTCTTGGTAATATTTTTCTTAAGGACTATAAGTGTCAAGTTTTCCTAAATGGTGAGAACGCCATTAAGTTCCTGCTGGCCAGCGAAGAACAGCCGGATTTGATTCTGCTGGACGTGATGATGCCGGGAATGGATGGGTATGAAGTTTGCGAACGTCTTAAAATGGATACTCGGCTGAAATACATACCGATTATTTTCACAAGTTCATTAAACAAAACTTTTGATAAAGTAAAGGCTTTTCAGATTGGAGGAGTCGATTATATAACCAAACCCTTTCAAAGTGAAGAGATTATGGCGAGGGTAGGCACCCATTTAGAGATTGCCCATTCCAGACAAGAAATAAAAGACTTATACTCCAAGACTCTTCAAGGGACGATCAGTGCGATGAATGATATGCTGGCCATAGCTAATCCGGAAATGTCCAAGCGTGCTAATGCTATGCGCTTATATGCAGAAATGATCATGAAGGAGTTGTTGATAGCAGACGCTTGGGATTTGAAATTGGCATGTCTGTTGTCCGGCGTAGGAATGTTGACAGATGCTATAAGAAAGCAGGAAGAGGATTATCTTACGGATACGAATAATTCCGGTGATAGTCAAAACACAAATGTTACTTTAGATATCAATAAAGCAATAGAATCTTTAGCCTTAAGCGCCAAAATAATTAAGAAAATCCCAAAACTTAAACCTGTTGTAAAAATAATCAATCTAAGCATGTTGCCATTAGATGAAATAAATAGAAATCGATCTGTAGCCAATATGAATCGGGATATTTTGAAAGGTCATGTATTAAGAGTTTTATTTCATTACTTTTATATAATTAAGCAGGAAGAAGATTATAATTTAGTATTGAAGCAAATGAGAAATGACCGAGAAGAGTTTTACTCACAAGAAATATTGGAGGCCTTAAACAAAGTCCGAAACAATTTATCCAGCAGCGATATATCAGAAGTAAAGATTGATGAATTAAAACCGAAAATGATACTTGCTGAAAATATCCGCTCCTTAGAAGGGAAGGTGCTTTTAAAAATAGGCTATGAACTTTCTGAAAGTTTAATAGCCGTACTTAAAAATGCCAAAGGATTAAAGGATGTAAAAATTAAAATCATTAAAAAGTTCGAGGATATAATATGAATAATGAGCAGTTTTTGATTCACAATCAAACGACAAGACCGAAAATATTAATAGTCGATGACAGTCCTGAGGCGATCGAGGTTCTTGTTAATGCTCTCCCCAAACACTACAAGCGTCAAGTTGCCCTAAGTGGTGAGGCGGCAATTAAGCTCCTGGCAGCCAGCGAAGAACTGCCGGACTTAATCCTGTTGGATGTGATGATGCCAGGCCTGGATGGATACGAAGTATGCAGGCAGCTTATAAAGGATGAAAGGCTTAAGGATATTCCAGTGATTTTTTTGAGCGCGCTCACGGATACTCAGGATAAAGTGAAAGCCTTTGAACAGGGTGGAGTAGACTATATTGAGAAACCTTTTCAAATGGAGGAAGTAAGAGCTCGTGTCGATACGCATTTAAAGCTGCGCTTTTTTCAGCAGGAACTTAAGGCTTTTAATGAAAATTTGAAACAAAAAGTTGAAGAAAAGGTCAAAGAAATTTCGGAATCACAGATGGCAACTATTTTTGCCTTGGCCAAGCTGGCGGAATCCCGTGATGAGGATACCGGAGACCATTTAAAACGCATCCAGGTTTTTTGTCGGCTAATAGCTGAAAAGCTGAGCATGCATCCCAAATATAAAGACCGGATCAATGCGGACTTTATTGATATCCTGCAGAAGGCAAGTCCTTTGCATGATATCGGCAAGGTGGGGATAAGAGACGCAATTCTCTTAAATCCAGGGAAGTTGACGCCGGAAGCTTTTGAAGAAATGAAGCAGCATGCAGCTATGGGTGCCAATACCTTGGCAGCAGTATATCAAGAATATCTGGGTAATTATTTCATTAAAATTGGCATTGAAATAGCCCAGTCTCATCATGAAAGATGGGATGGAAGTGGGTATCCTGAAGGTTTATGTGGAGATGAAATTCCGTTGTCGGCCCGAATCATGGCGTTAGCTGATGTGTATGATGCTCTGCGTTCAAAACGCGTTTATAAAGAAGCCTATTCTCATGAAAGAACATGTGAAATCATTGCACAGGGACGAGGAAACCACTTCGATGCTTTGATTGTGGAGGTATTCTTAGAATTTGAGCAAGAATTTGACAAGGTCTATATGAGCTACAGTCAGCTCAATGACGTCAAGCCCTCGTTAAGCTAAACCTGATAATTTACTAAAATTATTACAAAATCATGCACATTGCAGATTGAAAATATTTGACAGACTATTTTCGAACTAGTATTATGTTTATAACAAGATATAAGTAATTGATTACTTTCTGACGCGGGAATAGAAATAGAAGGGGGTTACAGTATAAACCAATAAAGTCACTGCTGTGCCCTGGAGGGGGGGGGACCTTCAAATTGCCGATTGGTTATTTGAAGGTGCCTTCCTTCCTTTGTTTAATTTTAAATTATTTACACGATTTTAAAGCAAAAAATATTTGACAGATTATTTTTGAACTAGTATTATGTCTATAGGGCGAGCAAATGATTACTTACTGACGGGGGTAAATATATTGTCTAAATTATTGCACACAAAAGAGAGCTTGATTTTATCAACGATCGAGGTAATTAGTGAACATGGTCTACAGGGGCTTACGACGAGGGAAGTGGCCAAAAGGCAGGGGATCTCCGAATCGACTATTTTTAAACATTATAAATCCAAGAATGAACTCATCCTGGCGGTTCTCGAATATTTCGCTCAGTATGATCAAGCAATTATTGAATCATTAGCTCTGAAAGAGTTTAAACCAATCGCAGCGATAACTTATTTTGTAGAAGCCTATGTCACGTATTATGAAAATTACCCGGAAATAACGGCAATCACTCTCTCCTATGAGGGATTGATGCATGAGCTTGAACTAAGTGATGTTGTCAGAGTCATTATTAGCAGACGAATTAATACTATCCAATCCTTAATTGAGGAGGCTAAACGTCAGAATGAAATTGCCAAGGATGTCGATACGGAAAGTTTGGCAGATTTGATTATCGGCTTGGAAAGAATGGTCATCTTGAGGTGGCGCTTTGACAATTATACTTTTTCTCTGAAGAAACATACTTTAACAGCCTTAAGAATGTTGTTAGGATGTTTTCAAATATAGTAGAGCAATGACCTGAATAGAGGAGTGGAGTTAGATGAAAAAATTGCTTATTGTGGATGATGCGGCTTTCATGCGACTTACCATTCGAAATATGTTGCTGAATTATGACATAGAAATTGTTGGAGAAGCTGCTAACGGGGCGATAGGTGTTGAAATGTATAAAGAATTGCATCCCGATGTTGTGACGATGGATATTACCATGCCGGAAATGACGGGGATTGAAGCCCTGAAAGCCATTAAGGCTTTTGACCCTCAGGCTAAAGTAATCATGGTCTCAGCCATGGGACAGGAGGGAATGGTAAAAGAATCGATTATCAGTGGAGCAAAAACATTTATCGTTAAGCCATTTAACGAGGAGTTCCTATATCAAACAATTTCTAAAGTTCTGGGTATTTAACAGTGATTCCAAGCGGAGGGGGGAAATGAAATGGCTAACCAGCATGTTAACGAACCGATGCTGGATCTCTTCATTTTTGAGTCGATGCAACTGATCGAACAAATGGAACTCTTGATTATCTCGAATGAAAAATCTACTTCTTACGCTCCCGACGCCATCAATGAGATTTTTCGGATTATGCATACGATCAAAGGTTCCTCAGCAATGATGCTCTATAACAATATTTCAACTTTAGCTCATTCGATGGAAGACCTATTTTTTGTCCTGCGTGAGGAGAAGCCCCAGAATGTGGACACTTCTCAGCTATCGGATCTGGTCCTGGAAGGGCTTGACTTCATCAAAGTGGAAATCGCTAAAATAAGGAATGGTGACGAAGCCGATGGTGATGCTTCAGAGCTGATCAAGAGTTTGCGAGTTTTTCACGCTACGATTAAAGGTCAGGAATTAAGGGCTAATGAGCAGAAGGGTGCAGAGGGAGCAGTTTCACAAGAGAATCGCAGCCCGGAAAAGCAACAATATTACATAAGTAAAGTGAGAACGGAAACGACATTCCAAACAAACACATTTCAGGCTACGCTTTATTTTGAAGAAGATAGTGGCATGGAAAACCTCAGAGCGTTTAGCGTGCTTAATGAGTTGGGCGATCTTGTTGAAGAGTATTACCATATACCCGCTGATCTCGATCATGAAGATAGTGCCAGAGTTATTGGTGAGCAGGGGTTTACTTTGTTTCTAAAAACAGATCGAACCATGGAGGAAATTAACAGAGTTTTGCAGCAAACGATCTCTTTAAAGGACCTTCAATTAAACAAGGTGGAAAATAGTAACCTATTCAATGATCTTCAAAAAGAAAGAAAAATCTTGCTGGAAGATGACAACTCCGTGAAGGTTTCTACCTCTGCGGGTCGAGACTCTGTAGGCAACGACCATGAAGAAAAAGAAATTCATGCTGTGGCAAATCAACAAAGTATTATTAATGTCAGCGTAGCTAAGTTAGACCAACTCATGGATTTAGTCGGAGAAATGGTGATCGCTGAGGCCATGGTGACCCAGAATCCTGACCTCAAAGGGTTGGAACTGAATAACTTCGAAAAAGCAGCGCGACAACTGAGAAAAATAACGAGTGAACTACAAGATACGGTCATGTCTGTGCGCATGGTCCCTTTGGCAGGGACGTTTCAGAAGATGAACAGGACCCTGCGCGATATGTGTAAAAAACTTAACAAGGAAGTTCAACTCCAATTGATCGGCCAAGAGACGGAAGTTGATAAAAATATTATTGAACATATTTCAGATCCCTTAATGCATCTAATTCGAAATTCGATCGATCATGGTATAGAGATGCCCAATGAACGGGAAACCAACGGAAAACCTCGTTCAGGAACGATTACTTTAGAAGCTAAAAATGCCGGAGGGGATGTCTTAATCATTATTCGTGATGATGGTGAAGGTTTTAATAAAGACAGAATTTTGGCAAAAGCTCGTGAAAAAGGATTAATTCAAGACTCCGAAGAGGAGATCACGGATAAGGAAATCTATAATTTAGTCTTTTTGCCTGGTTTTTCGACGAACGAGGAGGTTACGGAATTTTCCGGCCGAGGCGTCGGGATGGATGTCGTTGTGAAAAATATTGAAGCGGTAGGGGGAACAATAACGGCGGATAGCGTGCCGGGAAAGGGAACGACCATTACTCTTAAAATCCCGTTAACTCTGGCAATTATAGACGGCATGAATATTAAGGTGGGAAATTCCTGCTATACCATACCGACGACTGCCATCAAGGAATCCTTTCGGCCCAAGCTGACGGAGGTGATTGTTGATCCGGACAACAACGAAATGATCATGGTCCGAGGACAGTGCTTCCCTATCTTGCGGCTGCATAAAATTTACCATGTTCAGACAGAGGTGACTCATTTCAGCGAGGGGATCATCATTATGGTGGAACAAGACAGCAAAACCCTTTGTGTCTTTGCCGATGAGTTGATCGGTCAGCAGCAGGTTGTTGTCAAAGCCTTGCCAGCCTATATCCGCAACACTAAAAAAGTCAGAGGTTTGGCAGGGTGTACCTTATTGGGGGATGGAAGTATAAGTCTCATCCTGGATATTGCCGGACTGATTAGTTATGGACAATCGGCGTAAGTACTGGTGGAAAGGAGAAACACGATGGCAGATATTGTCGAACAAGATGCTCTGGATCAGACCGAAGACACTCAGAAAGGTAAGTTTCTAACCTTTTGCATGGGCAATGAATTTTATGGAATTGAAATCAAGTATGTCACAGAAATCATCGGACTGCAGCCCATCACGGAAATTCCTGAAATGCCCGAATATATTCAGGGAATCATTAATTTGCGGGGTAAGATTATCCCGGTCATGGATGTGCGGCTGCGCTTTAGAAAGCCCTTTAGAGAGTACAACGATAGAACGTGCATCGTGGTCATTGATATACAGGAGGTCTCGATTGGGCTGATCGTCGACAGTGTTTCTGAGGTGATATCTATCCCGGAAGAAGAAATTGTGGCTCCGCCAAGCATGACAAAAGAGGGGAACCGATATATCAAGGGGATCGGTAAAGTGGGAAGCAATGTCAAACTGCTGCTGGATTCCGATAAGCTCCTTAATGACACGGATTTGGAAAGTTTAAATGATCTTTAAAAAATAAGTGGAGGTGTTGAGGAATGAACTGGTTTATGGATTTGAAAATTGCAACGAAGTTATTAATCGGATTTATTATTGTGGCCCTTATTACAGTATGTGTCGGTGCGGTAGGCATTTATAATATTAAAGCTTTAGCCAAATCGGATGCCGTGCTTTATGAGAACTATACGGTGCCGATTTCAGAATTAGGGGATATTTCGACGCAATTCCAACGAACTAGGGTCAATATACGGGACATGATCATATCTAATGATCCGGCAGTGGCCAAAAGCTCGTTGGACGGTATAACCCAGAGACAAGCTGAGATTGCGAAGGAGTTAGATTCTTTTAATAAAACGATCATAGCAGCTAATGTGAGAGTATTGTTCGATGATCTGGTTAAGAAAAATACTGCTTTTGGACAGCAAGTTGCTAAGGTAACGGAGTTGGCCAGCCAAAACAAAGATGCTGAAGCTACAGCACTGGTCAGTGAGACCGGTCCCAGCGGCATCGCTTCACGAGAACTGCAGGATGCAATTGACAGTGTGATGAAGGCTAAGTTAGATGATGCCAAGGTAATGGCCGATAATAATACGAAGCAAGTCAACAGCACTACCGTTATCATGATTATCGTTATACTCGCAGGAGCACTCATTGCGGTAGGGTTAGGGGTGATCCTTAGCTCGATGATCAGTAAACCGCTGAAGCTCCTTGCCGAAACTGCGGACAAGTTAGCGCTTGGGGACGTTGACGTCGATGTAAGTGTTAAAAGAAAAACTAAGGATGAATTAGGCATACTAAGAGAATCTTTTGAAAAGATGATTGCTAATATTCGTGATCAAGTTAATCTCACCGAAAAAATTGCCGCTGGAGATCTATCGGCGACCGTCAACGTGAAGTCAGATAAAGATGTATTGGGCAAAAAACTTCTGGAAATGCAGAATACTGTGAAAGAACTGCTGAACGAAACCGACAAACTGGTCGTGGCAACCCAAGAAGGGAAACTGGATACCCGCGGTAATGCCAAAGCCTTCGCCGGTGGCTGGGGTAGCTTAGTGG
>Ga0326727_10011178_pt1 | contig 21034 bp, 15 predicted proteins | sample MB2enrmetagenome_FD_207643 | JGI IMG/M metagenome (GOLD analysis project Ga0326727, IMG submission 207643) | Lab enriched peat soil microbial communities from McLean, Ithaca, NY, United States - MB29MY | ecosystem: Environmental > Terrestrial > Soil > Wetlands > Peat | place: USA: New York...
AGGGGTTCCAAGGGCGAAGCCCTTGGTGGGGTGCAGGGGCAAAGCCCCTGCCTGGGTCCGGGGCAGCGCCCCGGCATGGCTCAGCAGCAGCGCAGCCCGCCCCCGCCGGCACCATAGCGCCGCGCCTGGCGATCGTGGAAGAACGCCTCCCGCGTCATCGCCGGCTGGTCGGGATGGGCGGCCGCAAGATGCGCGACATAGGTGTCGTAGTCGGGCAAGCCCACCATCAGGTTTGCCGTTTCGGCCAGCCGCCGGCCGAACAGCCGGATGCCGGGCGCCAGATCACACAGGCTGCAGATCACCGCCAACCTCCTTTGCCGACGCGTCGGGATTGCCGACCGCCCGCGCAATGCCGATCAGTCCATACACCAGCATGGCAACCACCACCGCCATGAACACGGCGCACATGGCGGCATCCACGTAGTCGTTGGTCACCACGCGCTGCATATCGGCCAGCGTCTTCGCCGGCACCAGCACGCGACCCTCCGCGAGCGCACTGCCGAAGCGTTGTGCGTGGGTCAGGAAACCGATCGCCGGGCTTGGGTCGAACAGCTTCTGCCAACCGGCCGTGAGGGTGCATATGGCGAGCCAGACGGTCGGCAGGATGGTCACCCAGGCATAAGCCTGCCGCTTCATGCGGAACAGCACGACAGTACACAGCGTCAGCGCGATCGCCGCCAGCATCTGGTTGGAGATGCCGAACAGCGGCCACAGCGTGTTGATGCCGCCCAGCGGATCGATGACGCCCTGATAGAGAAAATACCCCCAGGCCGAGACCGCCAGCGCGGTCGCCACCACATTCGCCCCCCACGATTCGGTCCGCTTCATCCCCGGCACGAAGGCGCCCAGCAAATCCTGGATCATGAACCGCGCGACCCTGGTGCCTGCGTCCACGGTGGTAAGGATGAACAGCGCCTCGAACAGGATGGCGAAATGGTACCAGAACGCCATCAGCGCCTGGCCGCCGATCACGCCCGACAGAATATGCGCCATGCCGACCGCGAGTGTCGGCGCGCCGCCGGCCCGCGACAGAACGGTGGTTTCGCCGACATCATGCGCCAGTTGGGTCAGCGCGTCCGGGGTGATGACAAAGCCCCAGCCAGAAATGGTCTGCGCGGCCTGGGCGGCGGTGGTGCCGATCAGCCCGGCCGGGCTGTTCATGGCGAAATAGGCGCCCGGCTCGATCACGCAGGCGGCGATCAGCGCCATGATGCCGACGAAACTCTCCATCAGCATGGCGCCATAGCCGATCATGCGGATCTGCGCCTCGTTCTCGATCAGCTTCGGCGTGGTGCCGGAAGCGATGAGCGCATGAAAACCGGACACCGCACCGCAGGCGATGGTGATGAACAGGAACGGGAACAACTGGCCGGAGAAGACCGGTCCGGTGCCGTCCACGAACCGGCTCACCGCCGGCATGTGCAGCACGGGCGCAACCACCAGGATGCCGGCCGCCAGAGCGAATATGGTGCCGATTTTGAGGAATGTGGACAGATAGTCACGCGGCGCCAGCAGCAGCCAGACCGGCAGCACCGAGGCGACGAAGCCGTAGCCGATCAGCATCAGCGCCAGCGTCTCGCCGCGATACGTGAACAGGGCGGCGAGTTCCGGCGTCTGGGCCACGGTCTGGCCATAGACGATCGAGCCGATCAGCAGCACGAAGCCGATCGCCGACATCTCGCCGATGCGGCCGGGGCGGACGAAGCGCCCGTAAAGCCCCATCAGGATGGCGATCGGGATGGTGGCGAACACGGTGAACGTGCCCCAGGGGCTGCCCGCCAGTGCCTTCACCACGATCAGTGCCAGCACCGCCAGCAGGATCACCATGATCATCAGCACGCCGAACAGGGCGATCACGCCGGGCACGCGGCCCATTTCAGAGCGGATCATGTCGCCGAGCGAGCGTGCGTCGCGCCGGGTGGAGACGAACAGGACGATGCAATCCTGCACCGCGCCGGCGAACACCACGCCGGTCAGGATCCATAGCGTGCCGGGCAGATAGCCCATCTGGGAAGCGAGCACCGGCCCGACCAGCGGCCCGGCGCCGGCGATGGCGGCGAAATGGTGGCCAAACACCACCCATTTGTTGGTGGGCACATAGTCCAGCCCGTCATTGCGGCGCATCGCCGGGGTAGGGCGGGCGGGGTCGAGGCGCAGCACGGAGCGGGCGATAAACAGGCTATAGAAACGGTAGGCAACCAGGTAGGTGCAGACCGCGGCGATGACCAGCCACACAGCGTTGACGGGCTCGCCCCTGGTCAGCGCCACCGTGCCCAGGGCAACCGCGCCGAGCAAGGCCACGCCGAGCCAGAGTAGCCAGGAGAGGGCAGCGTTTCCGGACGCGCGGGCTGTGACCATCGACGTTTCTCCCGGTTGGGTTTTTTATGATTATATTGCCTGATTTCGCCGCGGCAAGATGCCGGGGGTGGGTCAGAATCTTCCGTGCAAAATTCGATGAGCCGGCCTTTTTCCGGCGCGTCAAGAACCAAACGAATAAAAGTTTTATGGTTCTTTTTTTCAAAAAAGAACAGGCTTCTTTTTGAAAAAAGAAGCAAAAACTTTTATTCGTTGGGGTCCGCCTCTGCGTACCCCGCCGGATGCGCCTGCCGCCAGGCAAGTGCCGTGGCTACGATATCATCGATCGCGGCGAAGCGCGGCTGCCAGCCGGTCTCCCGCGTGATGCGCGCGCTCGAAGCCACCAGCACCGCCGGATCGCCCGGCCGCCGCTCCGCCATGCGGAACGGCACGCAGCGGCCGCTGACCCGCTGCACTGCATCGATCACTTCCAGCACCGAATGCCCCTGGCCGTTGCCCAGATTGAACACCGCACTGCGCTGATCGAGCCCCGGCAGCACGCGCAAATGCGCATCCGCCAGATCGGCCACATGGACATAGTCGCGAATGCAGGTGCCGTCCGGTGTCGGCCAGTCGGCGCCGAACACCGCAACTTCCGGCCGGCGGCCGAGCGCCGCGTCAATGACCAGCGGGATCAGGTGGGTCTCAGGCGTATGATGCTCGCCAAGCCGGCCTTCCGGGTCGGCGCCGGCGGCGTTGAAGTAGCGCAGACAGGCACTGCGCAGCCCATGCACCCGGTCGGCCCAGACCAGGGTGCGCTCCAGCATCGCCTTGCTCTCGCCATAGGCCGAGCCGGGGTCGATCCGGCTTTCCTCGTTGATCGGCAGCCGCTCGGGCGTGCCGAACAGCGCCGCCGTGGAAGACAGCACAAAGCGGGGCACCCGGTGGCGCACGCAGGCCTCGATCAGCCGCACGCCGGTGCCGAGATTGGTGGCGATGTAGCGGAACGGCTCGCGCATGCTCTCGCCCACCAGCGACAGCGCAGCGAAATGGAACACCGCTTCCCACCCGCCCTCGGCCAGCACCGGGTCGAGCACGGCCGGGTCGGCAAGGTCGCCCTCCACCAGCCGCGCCCCCGGCAGCACCGCCGCGCGATGGCCGGTGGAAAAATCGTCGATCACCGTAACCGCGCCGCCGCGGTCGAGCAGCGCCGCCACCAGATGGCTGCCCACATAGCCGGCCCCGCCGGTGACCAGGTAACGTCCCGCCATGCCCTCTATTCCTCTTTCATGCCGTGTCGCAGACTGTCGCGGATCGGCGAGAGCAGGAAGTCGAGCACCGTCCGCGCCCCGCCGATCACCAGCACGTCGGCGGGCATGCCGGCGGCAAGCCGCACACCCTTGATCCCGGCCAGCGCGTCGGGATCAAGCTCGGCGCGGACCAGGAAGAACGGCTCGCCGCGATCATCGACCTGCCGGTCGGCACCGACATACACCAGGTGGCCGGACAGCGTCGGCACCAGATGCACCTTGTAGGCAGTTAGCCGCACGTTCACCCTCTGGCCGACATGCACATGCTCGATGTCGGTGGGGGCGACCGAGCCCTCGATCAGCAGCCGGTCGTCGAGCGGCACCAGATCGAGCACCGGCTGGCCGGCGACGATGCTGCTGCCGGGGGTGAAATACTTGATGTCGGTGACGGTGCCGGCCTCGGGCGCGGTCACCACCTGTTTGGCCAGCGTGTTGGCGGCGGCACGACGGCGCTGCTGCGCATCGGCCAGGGTCGCCTCGGTCTCGCTGCGCTCGCGCGAAATATCGGCGCGGCGGGTTTCGATGGTGCTCGCCGTCTCCTGCTCGACCTGCGCGATCGCCTGGCCGGTCTCGGTCAGCTTCGCCTGCTGCTCGCCCAGTTGTCCACGCATATCGGCAATGTCGCGACGCATTTCGAGCACGTGGTTCCGCGGCGCGAAGCCACGCGCCAGAAGCCATTCCTGGCCGCGCAACTCCTCGGTCGTCAGCTCAATATGGGTGCGGGTGGCGGCGATCTGCGCGTCCAGCGCGGCGATCTGCGCCTTGTACTGGGCGATGCGCCGGCCATCGACGCGTCCCTGGCTGTCCAGCGCATCCCAGCGCACCGCGAATTGCCGCCGCTCGGCCTCGACCGCGGCCGCGATCCCGGAAGCGCCCCCGGTTTCGGCGGCGGTCAGCAGGTCGGGCGGGAAGTTCAGCACGCGCCGGTCCTTCGCTTCCGCGTCCAGGCGCGCGATGCGGGCCATCGATTGCCAGTACACCACGTCGGCGCCGTCATAGGCGCTGCGGGCCTGCACGTCTTCCATCCGCAACAGTGGCTGGCCGGCCGCCACCACGTCGCCCTCATGCACCAGCAGTTCCTTGAGGATGCCGCTTTCCAGCAAGGACACGGTTTTGCGCTTGCCGGCGGCGACCACCGTACCGGCGGCCGGCACCGCGCTGTCGAGCCGCGCCAGCGCCGCCCAGCCCAGCAGGCCGCCGAACCCGAGCCCCAGGGTGAGCGCGCTGAGCAGCGCGATGCGCCGCAGCGATGGACCGGGCACCGCCTCCTCCACCTGGTGTTCCCAGCCCAGGCGGGCATTCTCGGATACTGCGGTCATGCGCTCACCACCTTCCCCACCGGTACCGCCGCGATCGTCTGGTCACGGGGGCCAAAGGACTCCACCGCGCCGTCGCACAGCACCAGCACCAGATCCATCGCCTCCAGCAGAGCGGCGCGGTGGGTGGTGGCCACCACGATGCCGCCGGTGCGCCGCACCTCGGCGATGGCGGCCACCAGCGCAGCACTGCCCTCGTGGTCGAGACTCGCATCCGGCTCGTCCAGCACCAGCAGGCGCGGTCCGGCAAACAAGGCGCGGGCCAGGGCAATGCGCTGCGCCTGCCCGCCCGACAGCCCAACCCCGTCGCTGCCGAGCGCGGTGTCGTAGCCGCGGCGAAGCCGGCCGACCAGTTCATGCACGCCGGCACGGCGGCAGGCCGCCACCGCGGCATCCGCCGGCGCGGCGGTGAAACGGGCGACGTTGTCGCCCACATTGCCGGCGAGCAGGCCGACGGATTGCGGCAGATACCCGATGCGCCCGCCCGCCACCTGATGGGCCGGCACGCCGTCCAGCAGCACCTGCCCCTCGGCAGGCAGGATCAGGCCGGCGAGCAGGCGCAACAGGGTGCTTTTGCCCGCACCGTTCGGTCCCATCACCGCAACGGCATGGCCGGGCTCGATCCGCAAGTTCACGTCGTGAAGCAGCGCGCGTCCGCCGGGGTCGCGCACGGCAACTTCCGCCAGCAGCAAGCCGGGCGGCCCGTCGGCCGGCGTGTCGGCCGCCGGCCGGGGCGCCTCCGGCAGTGCCGCGACGCGGCGCCAGTCGGCGCGGGCCGAAGCCCATTGGCGCCAGTTGCCCACCAGATGGTCGAACGGGCCGAGCAGCTTGTTGATCAGCAGGTTGGCGCCCATCAGGCTGCCCGGCGTCACTTCATGCGGCAGGATCAGCACTGCCCCCAGCGCCATTACGCCGGCCTGCAGGATCAGCCGGGCGATCTTCGCCACGGTGGCCAGCCCCTGCGCCACCGCCTGCGCGCGGCGCTCCGCCTCCAGCGCCGCCGCGTGCTCGGCCGCCCAGCGCCGCGCCATGGCCGGCAGCAGGCCGAGACCCTCGGTCAGCTCCGGATCGCGCAGACCGTCGCCGAGCCGCGCCGCCGCGGCCACGGCGCGGGCATGCGCCGCAGCCACCGCCGGCCGCGCCCAGATATCGGAGACGAGGCCGATCAGCACCAGCGCCGCGGCGCCGCCGAGACCCAGCCAGCCATAGGCCGGGTGCAGCATGAACAGCACCGCCAGCAACAGCGGCGCGCACAGCGCATCCAGCGGCACCGCCAGGGCCCCCGAGGCGAAAAATCCGTGCAGCCGCTCCAGCGCACGCACCGCCTCCGCCCCGCCCGCCGCGTTGCCCTCCAGCCCGCGCGCGAGCGCGCCGCGCAGCAATGTCGGCCGCAGCCGTCGCACCACCTGGCCGGCGATGGCGGCGAAGCAGGCCGCCCGCAGCCATTCCAGCAGCGCGAACATGCCCAGCCCAACGGCGCAGGCAAGCGACAATAACAGCAGCGTGTCCATGTTGCGGCTCATGAGCACGCGGTCGTAGAGCTGCATGTCGTACAGCGGCACGACCAGCACCGCGCCGTCGATGAAGGCGGTCAACAGCAGGCCGAGACCCAGGCCGAGCCGGATCTGGCGGGATGCGGCGTTGAGTGCGGCGCGGTGCGGGCGGGTCATGCCGATTCAGAAAGCAAGGCCAAGGCGCTGCCCGGGTCCCGCCCAGCGCCCGGAACGTAGCTTCGGCAAGACGGGTCAGTGACCCCCTTGACCACGCTATTTAATAAGTGGGGTCCAGGGGCCTGCCCCTGGTGGGGGTCCAGGGGGCAAACCCCGTCGTGCCGAAGGCGCGCTCCGCGTGGGGTGGGGTCCGGGGCAACGCCCCGGCTGCCGCGCACCAGTCGGACAGCCGGGCCCTGCAACGCCTGCAGCACGGCTTCGCGGTTGCCGAACCGGTCCACCAGCCCGTCCTTCAGCACCAGCAGCTTATCGGCCGGGGCGATGATGCGCGGCCGGTGCGTCACCACCACGGCGCCGGTGCCCCGGGCGCGGCAGTCGCGCAGCAGCGCCACCAGCATGGTTTCGCCGGCGTCGTCGAGGAAGGCGCTGGGCTCGTCCAGCAGCAGCAGCCGGGGGCGGCGGTACAGCGCCCGGGCCAGCGCCAGGCGCTGCCGCTGCCCGGCCGACAGGGCGAACCCCGCGACCCGAGTGGCATAGCCGTGCGGCAGGTGCAGGATCGCCTCGTGCAGCCCCACCAGCCGGGCCAGGCGCAGCACCTCGGCCCGGTCCGGCCGCTCCAGGCCGGCGATGTTCTCGGCCACCGTCGCATCGGCCAGCGCCAGCGCCTGCGGCACGTAGCCGACATGGCGGGCGAAGTCGGCGCGCTCCCACAGGAAAGTGCTGTGGCCGTCGAGATAGGCGCCGCCGCCGGTGGGTTCGGCCATGCCGGCGATCAGCCGCAGCAGGGTGGATTTGCCGGCGCCGGACGGGCCGATGATGCCCAGGATCTCACCCGGCTCGACGGTAAAGGACACCCCGCGCAGCACCGGGCGATCAGCGCCGGGCAGGATCTGCACCAGCCGTTCCACCACCAGCCGCCCGTGCGGACAGGGCATGGGCTCGGTGGCGCGCACCGGCACGGTCGCCGCCAGGGCGACCCGCACCCGCCGCCAGGCGGCGGCTGCCTCGATCCACTGGCGGTAAGTGCCGGCGAGCGCCTCGAAGGGCAGCAGCAGACGGGACAGGATCATGTTGCCCGCGATCATGCTGCCGGGCGAGGCGCTGCCGCCCAGCACCAGCACCAGCCCCAGCGCCACCATGGCCCCGGTCATGCCGAGCCGCAGCGCCCGCGTCGCCGACAGCACCGCGCGGGCGCGCAGCAGCGCCCGCGCACCGCCGGCGGCCGCGTCCCGCTCCTCGGCAGCCCAGCGGCGCGCGAGGTCGGGCAGCATGTTCATGGCCAGCACCGGCTCGGCGGCGCGCACCGCGGCGGCGGCGGCAGCCGTCGCCAGAGCGTTCGCCGTGGCGGCGGCCCGCGTCTGGCCGCGCAGCATGGCGTCGCCCAGCACGTTCAGAATGCCCAGCACGACGCAGCACAGCACGCCCAGCAGCGCATAACCCCAGTGCAGCACCAGCAGCACCGCCAGCAGCACCGGAACCCACGCCATATCGAACGGCGCCAGGCAGGCGGGGCTGGCAACGAAGCCGCGCAGGCCTTCGAGGTCGCGCAGCGCGTCCGGCCCGGCGGTCGGCCCGCCGGCCCCGGCGGCGACGGCGCGCAGCAGCGGCGCGGCGACCTGCCGCACCAGCCGGGCGCCCAGCGCCTGCAACGCGAGCGTCCGCAGCCAGTCGAACGCCCCCCAGGACAGCACGCCGATGGCCAGCCCCGCGGCCAATGCCACCAACGTTTCCAGGTTGTGGGTGGCGAGAACCCGGTTGAACACTTCCATGTTGAACAGCGGCACGGCCAGGGCGCCGATGTTGCACAGCAGCGCCAGACCCGCCACGGCACACAGACCGCGGACCAGCGCCTGGCCGGCATGGAACGGCGCGGTCTCCACGGCGGCACTGCGCAAGGGGCTCACGGTGCCGCCTGCGCCCGAACCGTGGCGGCCACCAGGGACCAGGGCACCGAGCCCACCATCCCGACGACGGCAACCACCAGCGCCAGCACGGCAAAGCCCAGGGCCGCCCACGCCGCGCGGGGTGTGCGCGCGCCCGGTGCCACCTCCGGCCCGGCCAGCGCCGCCAGCCGCTCGTCCAGCCGCATGGCGATCACTTCCAGCCCGACGATCCGCTGCGCCAGCGCGGCGCCTTCGCCATCGGAAGCGGCAGCCTGGGGTTGCAGCACCGCGGCCTGCAGCGTCCGGTGCAGCACGCGCTGCGCGCCCATCACGGCGTCGAGCCCGCGTTGCAGCCGGTCGAGCCGTTCGGCCACCGCGTCGGCGGGCGTGACGACCGGCGGGGCGGCCAGCGTCGCCGGCGGGCCGTCGCCCAGCCTTGCGGTGACCGCGAGTTCGGCGCCGCGGCCGCGCAGCGCCTCGGGCAGGTCGAGCGCGAAGGCATAGCTGCCGTCGCCCACGCCGTTGCGGGCCAGATCCTCGCGCGGGCGATCGGCCGACGCCTCGGCCACCGCCTGCTCGCCGAGCCAGGCCTGCACCGTCAGCCGCGCCGCCGGCGCCCGCGGCGCCCAGGCCCAGCCGAGCAGCGTGGTGCCGGTGACGGCTTCGAGAAAGCCGACCAGTTCCACCGGCTGCGGCCCGGCGGCGGCGCTCATGTCAGGCCGCCTCGGCCGGCGCCGCGACGCCGGCCGGACGCCGCATGCCGGCATCCTCGTGCGGCATGTGATGGGGAATGACGTTCTCGTCGAGGAAGTCGCGCATTTCCCGCCAGCGCTCGCGATAGGCACGGTTGAAGCGCTCGAACAGCGGCTGGTCCCAGTACTCCTCCAGACGGAACGGCCGGCCGCCGAACACATCGAAGCTCGGGATACGGAAGGTTTCGGCAAACTCGACGGTGCGGCTGTCATAGGTGAAATAGACAGCCGGCACCCGGTTGGCCAGGCCCAGCAGGTTGCCGTGCAGCCGGTAGCCCAGCACGAGATCCTGCGCCCGCAGCTTCGCCTCGAACTCGGCGACCGAGTCGGCATAGAACAGCCGCGTCCGGTACAACACTTCCAGCGGATCGTCGGCGCCTTTCAGCCAGCCCTGCTCGCGCAGGGCAGCGAGCGCACGGTCACGCTGCGCCGCCTCGCCCCAAAGGATGTTCTTTTCCTCGACCTCGCCCTGCGCCAGCACGGACAGGTCGAAACGCTCCGCCATGTCGAGCACGGTGGCGCGCTGCAGGTCGAGATAGCGCTGCACGTCCTGGGCGTAGTCGGATCCGACCTCGCGGCGCAGCGTGTAGGCCGCGCGGCGCACCTGCGCGAGCGGCGGCAGGTCGATGCGCAGCCCGGGATCGCGGTTGCGGAACACGGTCGGGCAGCCGACGATGCGCGCATTGCGCACGCCGAGCGACCACAGCACATCGGCCGTGTAGGCGCCGCGCACGCCCATCGACACCGACCGCTCGGCGATCAGCGACACCACCCGCTTCGTGGCTTCCGACAGCTGCAGCGGTCCGTGCGCCGGCGCCTGGGCGCCGATGCCGAAGGCGATCACCGGAATGCGCAGCCGCTCCAGCACCGCCGGCGCCGCCTCCCAGTCCATGAAAGGGTGCAGGTAATTCGAGCCGCGCAGGAAGGCGAAGTCGTATTCGCTGTTGTATTGGTCGATGTCGGCGTCCGAAGGGTCGCGCGTGTTCATCGCCTTCAGACGGGTGAAGCGCAGCAGCTTGAGGCTGCTGTCATAGACGAAGGCGTCGCCGATATTGTGGTAGTGGTCGGGGAAGCGGTCGAACCCCTCGTCGCTGTACCAGCGTACGCAGTCATGGTCATAGACTTCGCCCGATGGGCTGATCACCAGCACGTTCGTCACCGGCACCTCCTGTGGGTTTTCGGGGCGATCCTTGCAGGGGGGAGAAAACAAGCCATGAACGGTCCTGTCGGGGCGCTGCCCATCGGTCCGCTTCGCGGCCCGATCCCGCCAGGGGGCGTTGCCCCCTGAACCGCCACCAGGGGCTTAGCCCCTGGACCCCACTTTCTTGCGGGTTCAGGGGCCTAGGCCTTCGCCTTCCCTCCTTACCGTCACCCATCATCACGCGGCTCTGGGCACACGCCGCTGCGTCGCCTCATACAGCGCCAGGTGCTCGGCGGCGAACCGCGCCAGATCGGGCGGCGGCGGCGCCGCGGCGGCCAGCCTTTCCCACAGCGCTGCATCGCCGACCGCCTGCCCCAGCCGCTCGGCCAGGTCCTCGGGGCTGGCGGCGCGGAAATGCAGGCCGTCGATGCCGTCCCGTACCTTTTCCGCCATGCCGCCGATATCGCTGACGATCGGCGGCCGGCGGTGCAGGAACGATTCCTGGATGACAAGAGGGGAGTTCTCCCACCAGATCGACGGCACCACCGTCCAGTCGACCTGGGCCATCAGCCGCGGCAACTCCTCGGCGCGGTAAGCGCCGAAGAAACGCACGCGCCTGCCGGCACGCTCCATCAGCGCGGCGAACCGGGTGCGGAACGCCTCCGGCTGGATGTCCAGGTTGCCGCCGAAAATGCACAGCGACGCCTCGCCCCACGCCGCATCCGGCACCCGCGTCACCGCCTCCAGCAGCACAGGCAGCCCCTTGAACTCGCTCACCTGGCCGAAGAAGCCGAAACGGTCGCGCCGCCCGCCCGGCGGAAGCGCTCGCGGTGGCGCCGGCGGGCGTGCGTCCAGCCCGTTCTCGACGAAGCGGAACCGCGCCTCGGGCAAGCCCCACCGCACGTAGCGGTCGATCAGGAACCGGCTCGGCGAGACGTAAAGGTCGGCCAGCGCCAGATGGTTCTTGATGAACTGCTCGCGCAGATAGATCGCGCCGGCCTCGTGTTCGGGGAAGCAGACGGCACATTCGGCGGGCGAGGCGCCATGGCACAGCTTGTTCCGGGCGCGCTTCACCATCTGGCCGTGATGCAGGCAGACCGACAGGTATTCGTGGAAGGTCACCACGATCGTTGCCTTCGGCAGCACCCGGCGCACGAGCGCGATGGCCTCCACGCCCAGGCCGATGACGTGGTGGAAATGCACCACCTGCGGCTTGACGTGCAGCAGGAAGTTCGCCAGCGGACCGGAGAGATCCTCAAGCGCCCCGTTGGAGAGATTGAAATGATCCCAACTGTCGGTGTGCAGGAAGGTCTCGCGCGGGCCCTGGCCGAGGCTCATCAGCTTCACCCCGCCATGCGGGCGGATCGGCGCGGTCGCGCGCGCCAGAAACCACGACTCATGCTCCCCGGTCGCCTCGATGGCGCGGAACAGGTTGTGCGCCGCCATCTCGGCGCCGCCGATCGAAAAGGCCGGATGGCCGTGCGAAACGATCAGGATGCGCATGGTATCTTTCCCCTCTGCACCAGGCCCGCTTGCGTCGCCTGGGCGCGCAGGCACCACCCGTCCACCAGCCGCCCGACCGTCGCCGCGCCGCCGGTCGCCGGAGGCTCGGTCTCCGGCACCACGAGCCGGGCTTTCGGCACCCAGACGGTCGCCACGCCGGCCTCGCGCAGCCGCAGGAAAAAAGCGATCTCGGTGCCCCAGGCGGTCGCCAGGCCGCGCTGCGCCCCGCCCGCCCGCTCAAGCGCCGCGCGCGGCACCAGGCAACAGGCCAGGCTGCCGATCAGCACCGGCTCCAGCGCCGTCTGCTCGGGCAGCAGCGCCGCCGGGAACCCGGCGAAAGCGCTGCTGGCGCCCAACCAGGGCGGACCGTCCGGCGCCTCCAGCGCGTGGACCGGGCCGTAGCGCACCGACATGTCTTCGTAGAGGATGGTCGGGCAGGCGCAACGCGGCGCCGGGGTGGCCGTCGCGGCGGCCCGCAAGGCGCGGCGCCAGCCGGCGGTGGCGCCGATCGCGCCGGGGGCGACCAGCAGCAGCGTGCGCGACGGCGTAGCGGAAGCGGCGACATCCAGGGCGCCGGCCTCGCCGGCGAGACCCTCGGCGCGCAGCACGGTGGCCGGCAGGCCGAGAAAGGCGGCGGCGCGGCGCAGGGCGGCCACCGACGGATCGTCCCAGCGCTCGCCGCAGACCAGCACCAGCGCCTCGTCGTCGTCGAGCGGGTCGTGCAGGAACTGCGACAGAAACGCTTTCGGCTGCACCGGTGCCCCGGTCAGCGGCACCACCAGCGCATGGGCGGCGTCGGCGGTGCCATGCCGCGTCACCGAAGCGGGCGCGGCCGGGCGGGCGGCCAGCGCCTGGAACAGCGGGCCGAGCGCCCGCGTGATGACGGCATGGGCGCCGCGCTTGTGCAGATCGACGCCGCCGAGCGCCAGCGCCGTCGCGTTCCCGGCCACGGCGCCGGCGGCCGACATCCCGGCCGGCAGGATCCCGTCGGCCGGGATGCAGGACACCGGCACGAAGGCACAGCCGCCACCGACGAAGCCGACTTCGAGATACAGACCGGCGCCATCCGCCAGGGCGGCGGGGACGAACACCGCGAATCCGTGGTCGTGCCATCCCGCACGGGGGAAGCGGGCGTCGCCGGCAAAGGCTTCCGAGACGTCCGCGCGCTGCACCCGGGTCCACAGCGTGTCCAGCCGCGCCGCCATGCCGCCCGGGGCTCGCAGCAGCAATTCGGTGACCACGCGGCCGGGATCGAACAGCCAGCCGGCCAGATAGACCCCGCCGCCGGGCGCCAGCATCGCGAGGTCGAGCGCCGCACGCACCGGCTGCGGCGCCTCGGCCAGCGTGTCGTGGCCATCGAAGCGCGGGCGCAGCGCCAGCCGCACCCGCTCGGCCGTCGCGCCGTCGCACTGCCAGGTCGGCAGCACGTCACGCAGATGACCCTGGCTGGCATCGGCATCGAGCACCCGGCGCGACACCACGTCGCGGCGCGAGACGCCGGCGGCGGTCAGCACATGCACGCGGTCGAGCGCCGGCAGCAGGGCGGCGGCCTGCGGCGGCAGCACCAGCACCACGCCGGTCGCGGGGGCGGCGATGTCGGTGCGGTCGAAGGCGGCGACCGCGGCACTGACCCGCTCGGCGTGCTCGCCCACCAGCACGAGTTCGGCGCCGGACGCGGGCAGCGGCCCCCAGCCCTGCAGGAAAGCGCAGGACTCCGGCACCGCGCCCATGATCTCCACACAGCCATCGGTGAGCGCCACATGGTCGAGATAGGCGACCAGCAGGCGCCCCGCATCCGGGAAGCGGCGCAGCGTGGCAGCCGGAAAGCTGTCACACAGGAAGCGCGCCAGCAGCCCCGCATATGGGCCGGCCAGCCGGGCCGCTTCGTGGGCGAATCGCCGGACATCGGCGAAGGCGTCGGGCAGGCAGGCGAGCACGGGCGGCCCGTCCGCCGGAAACAACGCCAGACGCTGCCCGGGGCGCGGGTCGGTGCCACCGGGCAGCCGCACCGCGGCAATGAACGAGGTGAGCGGATCGTCGGCGCTGCCACGCGGCCAGGAAGCGGTGCGGAACGGCCCGCGATCGGCGCGCCGGCGCTCCAATTGGGCCACGCCCTCGGCCGGCACCATACCGTGCTGCCAGCCGAGCAGCAGCAGGGCGCCGGAAGCAACCGGCCAGGCGGCGATGATTTCGCCCAGCGGACCGGCCTCGGTTTGGCCGGCCTCGGTTTGCAGAACCGGCCCGGCAGCGGGCGGCGCGGCGATCACGTTCATGCGGCGGTCCTCATATCGGCCGTCAGCCGGGAACCGGCGGCCAGAAGCTCGTGATAAAGTGCCAGATGCTGGCTGGCCGATTGCGCGATCGACGGCGGCGGCGTGATGCCGCGCACCAGGCGGCGCCAGAGTCCGGGCTCGCTCGCCGCACGCCGCATGACCTCGGCAAGACCGGCCGGGTCGCCGAGCGGCGCATGCAGCCCATCAATGCCGTCGCGCACCATCTCGGCCATGCCGCCCACGTCAGAGCAGATCACCGGCCGGCGGTGGCGGAACGCCTCCTGAATGACCAGCGGCGCGTTCTCCCACCACACCGACGGCACCAGCACCCAGTCCACCCCCGCCATCAGCCGCGGCAGGTCGGCGCGCGCATAAGCGTTGCAGCGTCGTGCATCGGGGGCCGCCGCCAGCCGGGCCCGCAGCTGCTCGCGGAACGCCTCGGTCTGGTGGTCGTCGCCGCCATGCAGCGCGAGGCTGTGGGCAACCCCCGCACCGGACAGCGACGCCGAGGCTTCGAGCGCAACGGTCGCGCCTTTGAAACGGTTCAGGTGGCCGAAGAAGCCGAACCGGTCGCGCCGGATCGCCTGCGGCCAGCCGAGCGGCCCCCAGCCGGACCGTCCCCAGCCCGACCGGCCGGGCGGCTGGCGATGCGGCGCCGCCGGCACCGCCGGCACGCCGTTCGGCAGCACGCGGATCCGCCCCGCCGGCACGCCCGCGGCCACGAACCGGTCGCGCAGGAAGACGCTCGGCGCCACCAGCATGTCCGCCACCCCCAGCGCCGCCTCCACATGCAGCCGGCGGAGGCGGAAATCGGTGAGGCTGCGCTCGGGCAGGCACTTGCGGCAGGCATCGAGCGAGGCCGCATGGCACAGCGCACCGGCCGGCGTGACCATTTGCCCGTCATGCGCGCAGAGCGGGTAATAATCGTGCAGCGTCAGCACGATCGCCGCCCGCGGCGCCAGCCGGCGCACCATCGCCGGCAGCTCGCAGCCGAGCGTCAGCAGATGGTGGAAATGCACCACATCGGGCTGCAGCTCGGCCAGCACCTGCTCCAGCGCCGGCGGCACGCCATGCAGATCGATCTGCGACAGGAAGAAGCTGTCGAACCCGCCGGTCCATAGCAGCATCTCGTCGGCGGCCCCGTCCGCCGCCTGCAGCGCGCAGCCCGGCACCGGCGGGCGCTGCGCCCCGGTGGCGCCGGCCAGGAACAGGCCGCGCATGCCGGGCTCGCGGCACAGGCGGCGGAACAGGTCGCGGGCGAAAATCTCCGTGCCACCGGTCTGCAAGGAAGGGTGCGCGTGGCAAAGATACAGCAGGCGCATGGGTCAGCCTCGTTCGAAGATGCAGACATCCTGGAAGATTTCCGCCGGACGGCCGCTCCAGTGGCCATATGCCGCCGGGCGTTTGCGGCGCAGCCCCGCCCGCAGGAAGGCGGCGAGGAAAAAATCCTCGTCGAAGGCCGAGGCCGCCAGCGGCGTGGCGGGGTCGCCCGGCACCACCGGACCGGCATCGTCGGGATCGACGGCCCAGCGCCCGCCGCCGGCACGCAGCGCCGCACGGGCCGGCGGATTAAGCAGGAACGCGGTGACGAAGCAGCGCCCGCCCGGCGCCAGCAGGCGCGCCGCCTCGGCGGCGTAGTGCGCCAGCCCGTCCGCCGCTAGATGCGTCAGCAGCGACACCATGGCGATAAAGTCGAAGGCGGCGTCCGGGAACGGCAGCGTCGTATCCGTGAGCGCGCACCTGCCCGCCGGGTTGTAGAGCGGATGCGCCACGTCGAGCAGGTGGAAGCGAAAGCGTGGATACAGCGGCGAGATGCTGGCCCGGCACCAGGCGATGCCGTCGGCAACGACATCGACGCCGTCATAGCTGCCCGCGTCGGACAGGTACTGCGTCAGCGGCACCGCAATGCGCCCCGGGCCGCAGCCGATATCCAGCACCCGCTCGGCCGGCGCCAGCCCGCCGCGGCGCACGAAATGGCCCAGGAACTCGGCGCCGATGGCGCGGTAATCGCCGTCGCCGCAATAGATCAGCTGCGGCGGCGGCACCGGCAGGAAGCGGTTGGCGGCAAGCTGCGCGAGCAGCGGCGCGAACCCGGTCATGCCGAAGCCCCGAGCCGCGGCGTGGCGATCCAGGGCGCGGCTTGCCGTGGCGCCCCGAGCCGTGGCCCGCCGGAAGCGGCCCCGGCGGGCGGCAGCGCCACGGGGCGGGGCGCTTCGATCCGGGGCGGTTCGGCCGGCATCGCCTCCAGCTGCGCCGCCATCAGCGCCTCGATATCGGCATCCCAGCGGTCGTGGTGCAGCGTGCGGTTGTACAGCGAAGCCAGGGTGCGGCCGTATCCCGCATGCAGGTGGATCGACCGCCGCTCGAAATGGAAAAGCTCGGCCAGCGGCGCATAGACGATACCGCCACCGGCCGATTGCAGGCGCAGGCAGAGATCGGAATCCTCATAGTCGCCGATCACATAGTCCTCGCAAACGCCGCCGGCCTTGACGAAGGCGCGGCGCTCGACCAGCAGCGCCGCCCCGGTGACGCCCGGCACGGCCCGCTCGATAGCGGCCGCGCCCCAGCCGCGCGGCATGCCCTTGTGGTAATGGCGGTTGAACCAGACGCCGTCGCCGTCGCGCTCGAAATACAGGCCGGCATGCTGGATCGACAGGTCTTCGAACAGCAGCTTCGGGCCTGCCGCCACCGCCCCCGCACGGGTCCGCGCCGCCTCCAGCGCGCCCAGCCAGCCAGGCGCCAGCGGCACCACGTCGGAGTTCAACAGCAGCAGCAGCGGCGCGCGCGCCTGCTCGGCGCCGGCATTGGTGGCGCCGGCGAAGCCCAGATTGCGCTGCGCCACCACCAGCGTCATCGCCAGCCCATGCAGCAGATGCAGCCCGCGCAGCAGGTGCTCGGCCTCGGCGTGCTGCTCGGGGCTGTCGAGCACGTAGATCAGCTCGGCATCGCGCAGTTCGGGGTCGGCGGCGAACGCTTGCAGCTGAAAGCGCAGGAAGCCCAGGTTGCGATAGAGCGGGATGACCAGCGAGGCGGCCGGCCGCGGCACCGGCGTGCCGATGCGCCGCAGTTCCGCGACGCGGTTGCCCCGCAACGCGGCGCGGTGCAGCCGCGCCACCGGGGGCGCCAGGCAGGCACGCATCAGCGGCGGCGTCACATCGTCCGGGCGGACGCTGGCCAGCACGGCGTCGCGGGCGGCGGCCGGCGGCAGCACGCGGGTCGGCGGCACCAGCTCGATCTCGGCGCCGGAGCGCAGCCGCAGCGCAAGACGCGGCTGCGGGCCGGCGTCGGCGGCGTCGACATGAGCGACGAAGCCGGGGCGGGCGGCATCGTCGGGATGCTGCGCCTTGCTCATCGCCTCGGCCAGGTCGGGCCGCCGCACCCGCCACAGCGCCTCCAGCGGCAGCGGCAGCGAGTCGCCCGGCGTGACCAGGATCATGCCCTCGACCAGCAGCAACGGGTCGCGCAGCCAGCCGCGGAGGAACAGCCCACCGGCCCCGTCGGGGATGGTCATATCCAGCGCACCGCCGACCGGATGCTCCGGGGCATCGAAGCGGCGCGGCGTGGCTGGGGCGAAGGCCTGCATTTCCCGCAGCAGGGCGCCGCCGGGACTGTCGGCTGGCAGCGCCGCCAGCGCCCGCCGGCAGCAGGCGCGGGCGCGGCCCAGTTCGGGTTCGGGCAGCGCCAGGATGTGCGGCAGCGCCAGCGCGGGCGCCAGCGTCCAGACCAAGGTCTGCGTGCCGGTCACCAGCAACAGATCGTCCCCGCCGGCACCGATCACCTGCAGCTCGCCACGGCCGGGCCGCGCCGTCGGCAGCGTCGCCACCTCGTCGCGCCCCAGCCGGTACAGCGTGCTGCCCGGCGGCAGGCGCAGGCCGCGCACCAGCACCAATCCCTGCGCCACCTCGGCGATCGGCGTCGCCGCGCCGAGCGGCTCGGCGCACACCCCGGCCAGACGCCGGCAACTGGCGGCGAAGCGCGGCTCGGCGCCGAGGCGGAAGGCCGACCGGCAGAAGCCGAGCAGGAAATCGAGCAGCCGGCGCTGCGAGTCGCGGTCGAGCTCGGCGGCCAGCGTCACCGGATCCCCGGTCAGATCGGCGGTCAGGTCGGTGGCGAACAACCCGGCTCTGCCGCCCGGCAGCGACAGGGACGTGCCGGGAATCGGCGGGCGCAGCGCCGCAACGCGACGCGGTATGCCGCGCCAGAGCACCTCGACCGACCCGTATGGCGGCGGCACGGCGGCGCCGGCGAAGCTCGCCTGGACATCGCGGCTGCCCTCATCGAGCAGCAGCAAGGCGACGCCTGGGGCCAGCATGGCCGCCGGCGGCGCCACCATGTCCGAGGGGATCGTGCGGATCAGCATGAAAAGCGTCCGAGGTTCGGGGTGGGCGGGCCAAAGCGGCGGCAAAAGGGAAAGCGGTGCCGCCAGCATCCGGTCATGGCGGGTTTTGCCTCACGACCGCGGCGCGTGTGCGAAGCGATCGGACCTGTGAATGAACGCCCGCCGATGTCATGGCGTTTTGCGGCAGGAAAGGCGCTTTGCGGACCTTCATTCACAAACTGTCAGTGGACCGTGAAATACCCTGAAGGGTTGTGTTGCATGTCCTCGGCCTTGACGCCGATCAGCGTGATCGTCTCGCTGCCCAGCTTGATCACCGCGTTGCCGGCCGAGTCTTCCTGGATGTAGGGGAGCAGATCCTGCGGCTTGGCGATGTTCAGGCCGTTGATGCCTTTCTGAATTTGCAGGATATCGCCGTCGCCGAAGCCCATCACGACCTCCTTGCCGCCGCCGCTGTTGAACACGAAGGTGTCCTGGCCGCCGCCGATCATGGTGTCGTTGCCGCTGCCGGCGATCATCGTGTTCACGCCGCTGCCGCTGATCATCAATTCGTTGCCCGACCCGGCCACCATCGTGTCCTGGCCGCTGCCGCCGATGATGGTGTCGCCGCCGGTGCCGCCCTGCAGGTAGTCGTTGCCGGTGCCGGCCTCCAGCAGGTTGCTTTTGCCGCCGGCCATGATCGTGTCGTCGCCGGCGCCGCCGATGATGGTGTCGGAGCCGCTGCCCGTGGTGCTGACCACGTCGTTGCCGTCGCCGGTTTCGACGTAGTCATGGTTGCCGGACATCTGAATGACGTTATTGCCGCCTTCGCCGAAGATGGTCTCATGGCTGCCGCTCGTACTGATAAAGTCGGAGCCGCCGCCGCCGTAAATCGTATCGTTGTTGTCGAAGGCGAATATCATGTCGTTGTTGCCATTGCCCATCAGGATTGCACCTGCATGGGTATCCTGGATGTAGTTCCCGTAACTGCTGCCTGGAACCGTTGCCATTGGCACGTCCTTTCGCGATGCTGTGCGGCGTCTTGTGAGACACACAATCGGCCGCCGTTGAGATTTGTCTCGCGGGTCGAGACGGTGCCTTGCCTTCGCTAAGGGGGCGTTAACGGCGACAACAGAACTTCACCGGCCTGGAGCCCCCGGGAGAAGACATCATGCGCCTGACACATTCGATCGCCGCGCTGCTGGCGGCCGGCCTGCTGGCCACGCCGGCACCGGCGCGCGCGCAGGCGCCGGCGCTCGCCATGGTCGTGGCCGGGCCGCCGGTTGCGGTGTTCGCCAAGGCCCGCGACGCCTGCGATCCGGACGACATCCCCGACGCGCCGGCGCGCGCGGTGCGGCTGGAGTCCGGGCGGGTGCTGCTGTTCGCCGCGCATTTTCGCAACCGCGTGTCGGCCGGGCCCGACCTGCTGCATCTGCGCCACGACTGCCGGATCGTGCTGGCCGGCGCCGAGAGCGCCGACCCGGCCCGGTTCGACGACCGCAGCTGGATCGCCGCCACCTGGACCCCGGACGGGCACCGCCTGTTCGCCGTGCTGCACGACGAGTTTCAAGGCCATCGTCACGTCGGGCTCTGCCCCACCGGGCGCTACATGGAGTGCTGGTACAATGCGCTAACCTTGGCGGCCTCGCCCGACGGCGGCGCCAGCTTCGCCCGCCTGCCCGGGCTGGTCGCCGCCCTGCCCTACCGTTACGACCAGCTGGTCGGGTCGCATCACGGCTACTTCAACCCCAGCAATATCGTGTCGCTGGACGGGGCGCTCTACATGACCGTTTTCGCCACCCGGGCGGAAGCGCAGGCGCCGGGGAACTGCCTGCTGCGCACGGACGACATAGCTGACCCCGGAGCCTGGCGCGCCTGGGACGGCATGTCGTTTGGCGCCCGCTTCATCGACCCCTACCGGGAGCGGGCGGAGCCGGCGAGGCATGTCTGCACGCCGGTCGGTACCGGGCAGTTGCGCTGGCCGGTGACCAGCCTGGTGCGGCACGCGCCGAGCCGGCTGTTTGTCGCCACCATGCAGGACGGTGCGCGCAACGGCGGTGTCTGGTATGCCACCAGTGCCGACCTGCTGCGGTGGTCGATGCCGGCGCGGTTGATGCCGGCCACCGGCCTCGGCGCATGGCAGACGGGCGACCCGCCGCCGCTCGCCTATCCGTCGGTGCTCGATCCGGCCGGCACCGACGCCAACTTCCAAACCGTCGGTGCCGCGCCGCTGATGTATGCGACCCGCTTCAATGGCGTTACCCCGGGACATCCGGGCATGGACCGTGATCTGATCGCCATCCCGCTGCGCATCGGCCGGCCCTGAAAGTCCATCCGCTCTCGCGCAGGTTGCGCCGTTTGTCCTACGACGGTGAAGATCGGGCACTTCAGGCGACGCAGCAACCGGCGCCGGCACGATCTTACCAGCCCGTTGACGAAGTCATGGGTCATGCGAGCGGGTCTGCCTGAAGGCTGACGGCGAGGAGGGCGATCTGATCGTCGATCGCGGCGATGATCAGGACGATCCGGCATCATGACGACTCCAAGCCAGGCCGAAGCGCGTGCCCGGGCTTGCA
>Ga0326727_10011181_pt1 | contig 21032 bp, 13 predicted proteins | sample MB2enrmetagenome_FD_207643 | JGI IMG/M metagenome (GOLD analysis project Ga0326727, IMG submission 207643) | Lab enriched peat soil microbial communities from McLean, Ithaca, NY, United States - MB29MY | ecosystem: Environmental > Terrestrial > Soil > Wetlands > Peat | place: USA: New York...
AAAGCAAGAGCAACACCAAGAGCAACACCAAGAGCAACACCAAAACCTTCCACGAAAGGAAAAGTCAAAACCTTTCGCCGGTCCACGTGTCTCTTGACAACGCCGACACGGTTATAGAGGGTGGCCCGCATCCCAGGATCTCACCCAACCACGATCTGGGGCACCCCAGGTCTCGATTTTGAGACCTGGGATCGCAGGAATTCCTCGCAACCATAGATTAATCCTAACGCGCATGGAGCTATATATTCCCCCACACCCATCTGATCCTAGAATTGTGGCGCGATGCCGACTTGTGGGGAGTAATATCTCAGAAGCCCGTTTGGGGATAGCTACCAGTTTGCCGGCCAACCTCCCGCTACCAACGTTGGGGAAAGAGCTTGTTCAACCGTTCCACTAGGGAGCGCACCGCCTCGTTGAATTCAGGAAGCCCGGGTGTGTCGTAGTCCACGTCCAAGGTCTCCAGGTCGCGTGTGACGTCCTTAACGAGCAGGGTCGCCATTTCTACACGCTGGCGCATGACCTGCGGCATCAGCTTGTACGGATCGTTTCCTTGCCCTTCCGACTCCAACCATTGCTGCACGGCTGCGCTGGCTTGCCGCGCCCGTTCGGCGGCGTTCCGGAAGTCCATGAGAACTTTCACATTGATCATTCCGGTTCTCACCGAATCTTGCAGGTTCCGGAGTTCTTCGTTGGTTTTTTTCAGGCGTGATGAAAGTTCCGGATCTTGCTGCGGAGTTTGGGCCATAACTACAATATCCTTCCGCGCCGGGCAGGGCTGAGCCCTGCACAGCTACTTCGTATAGCGTAATGCGATGTCCGGCTATTGTCGATATTACCGGAGTACAACCCTGTGGCCTAGGTTGGCTGGCCGCCGGTCCGGCATCGTACGGGGCAGAGCGACGATGCTCAAAGCCACGAGCCGGAGGCGCCACGTTTCACGGTTTTGCAGCGGCGGGTACACCTAGATTGAATCGATCCCGCAAAAACTTGGCCGCCTCGTCGCGCTCCGGAGACGAAGTTTCAGGAGTGGAATTCAGGTACATTATGTACTGTTCGGCAGCGCCATCCGGGTCGCCACTCTGCGCGCGGTTTCGCGCTTCCTGAAGGACATTGGCCGGCAACCCCGATGCCTGTTCCCGGACAGCCTTGACCATGACATTGCGGGCTTCAATCTCCAGATCGGCGAGAAACTGGGCCTCGACCTGCTCGACACCCTGGTTGGTAATTCCTTCGGTATCTTCCGGCTTGACATCCTGCAGGACAACCGTGCTCTTGCGGTTGTCTTTGTGAACGTCGACAGGCTGGCCGATGACATTGCCAGACCGATCAATAAGGCGGAATGTGAGCTCGATGGACGCGCTGAGGTCGATGGTCTTTTTTGTATAGTGATAAGGTTCAACGATCGCCTCCACGCGGTCCCGATCGGTCGTCTCCACTTTGTTGCGCAACTCGTCCGCATGCTTCTGCGCTTCCTGCACTGCGTCGTTCGCAGCCGCAACCATCTCCTTCTTTTTGTGTTGGGACTGGGCGTCGGCCAGCGCGTGCTGGGCGGCGGCGAGTTGCTGTTGAGCGGATTCATAGTCGCTCTTGGCTTGCAGCCACGCCGGATTCTTGATTTCGTGCGTGCCTGCCCGGTATTTCGATTGCGGCGTCTCCAGATTTACATTCTTGACCACCCGGTGGTCCAGAACTTCTCCGACCAGCATAAAGTTGGGCTGCAATACGTCAGCGGCCTCCGAGGGCTTGCGCACGGCTTCAACCGACGCTCCGGAAGATTCCAAGCCGTTGGCTATGGCGTCCGCCAATTGCTCGGCGAAACCGGGGCTGTCGCGCCTCGAAGTCTGGTCGCGGAGCATGATGCCGACCGAAATCCGGGCCCGACGTTGATACAAGGAAGCATAATGGGCCATCTGGTCTTTGAGATTGTCGAGATTCGTCACTCCGTAGCGTTGCGCCTCTTTAAGATAAAGCCATCCAACCCCGGCGCCGGAACCCGAGGGCTTTTCCAGATATCGATTGGCCTGGTCGACGTAGTAAGCGCTGATCTTGTCGGAAAGAAAATCGCGCTTGAGAGTGATCGCCGGGTCGCCGCTTAGAGAGCTGGCGCGGTCCAGCAAAGCGCAGGCTTCCCGCATTGCATCTTCATCGCTCCGGCCCTTGATCGGAATGTGTGCTTCCTGAAGTTTCTGTGCGCGTCGCGGGGCGGCGCTCACATAGTCGCTGGTCAACGCGGAAAGCTGCGATGTCACCAGAGCGCGCTGCTTGTCCGGCAAGTCGGCCAGTACGTTATAGGCCTCGACAAACTGGTTCTGGCTTGCGTAATCGTTGCTCTGGAGGAGAGCGCGGTTGGCCTCTTGCCGATCGTGTTGGGCGCTGAGTTGGATCTTGGCGTCATTGAGGGCAGCGTCCACTTCCTTGCTGTCGGGCCGGACGGTAGCCGCCTTGCGAAACTCCGCGACGGCCTGCTCCCACTCCTGCCGAGCGGCCAGTCGTTGCCCGATATCGAAGTGGTGCTTGTATGCCGCATTGACAACGGCATTCACGCGTGGGAGTTCGGATGCAAAGGAGTTGTAGGGTCTCAGCCAGTACAGCGCATCGTCGTAGCGCGCAGACCCTATCAACGATTCGGCAGTGGCGATGGCCGTTTCGAGTTTCCGTTCCTCCGCGGCGATTTCGCGGCGAAGATTGAGCACAGGCGCGTAGTCGGATCGGACCTCCAACAACTGCTCCAGATGCACTCTGGCTGCAACCAGTTGCAGGTATCCAGGGCCGTGGTTTTGCAGGGCCATTTGAAACGCTTGCAGGCGCGCGCGGTCCGGTCCCAGCAGGATATCGAGCTCTCGACCAATGGCGGCCATCAGCATGATGGCTGGGTCATATCCGGCAGACACTTGGTTCGCGGCTTGCGCCTCGAGACTTGCCCGCCGCAGTAGGGCAAGGTCCTGTTTGCCGGCACTGCTTGACTTTTGGTACTGCGCGAACGCAGCTTCCGCGTCCTGCTGGTGGATGCCCGCCATTGCCTTTCGCGCACCGGCTAGACGTCCGGAAGAGGGATACCGGCCCATGAACTCCTGCCAGTCTTTGACAGTATTTGCCCGCTGTGCACGTAGAAAGTCGGCAAGTTCAACGTCCGGCGCGGCAACAAACACTAGTTGTACGCCGGGCTTCAAAGCGGGGATTGCGAGATTGAGAGCGGATGAAGAGACGGGAGTGCCCTGGAGCACGGCCTGCTCGGCCGCCTCCGCCGGCGTGAGTTCAAGTTTCCTGTCGAACTTGAGGTTGCCGGGGACAACGCAGAGTGTCTTGGCATTGACGGTCAAGGTGAGCACGCCGTCTTCCCTGCGTTGCAGCGATGAAGCCCCGGTGAAGGGGGCGCGAGGAAGCGCGTTGTAGGCGTTCTTGTCGAATTTTGAAACGCCGTCGCAGAGGCGCACTTCCGTCTTGCCGTTCAGGGTCATTCCCACAAGCTGAACATAAGCCGCGCCTTCGGTCGCATCAAACAAGGCGACCACCGTAGCGGGAGCATCTTTGGCGAGGGTGGAAACCGAACCGCCTATGACGACGATCGCAAACCAGCAAAGCCGTTCCAGGCGGGCAAAAACCATGCCTTGCCGGCTAGGCACGGATAACCGGGACAAAATGGGTTCCCGCAACTTCATGACATAACCTGAAGGCTATTTTCTCGCGGCAGTCGGAACCTTCGTTAGACTGGTCAAGCCGTTAAGACACCAAGGTAACCGGCGAGAATCATGGTGCTGCGGCTATCATAGATCATGTGGTTCCAGGCCTGACGAGCTTGCGTGTCCCCACATGTTTGCGAGGCCAACTGGGTTGCGATGGAATTGCCGGGGTCTCCACAGAATCGCCGTGAGCAATACGACTCCCCTTCCGACCGGGAGGCCCTCGGCGGCGGTGTGTCGCTCTTCATGCGCCTATGGAGCTATGGCGGCCCATCGCAGCCTCCAAACGGCCTGGCTTTGGAACGGTATCCGGAAATCGCAGAACTCATTCGCAGGATCGTTCGCGATGGCAAGGGAGCAATCGGCGAACGCCAGCCCGAATTGTTGTCGGCGCGATTCAATAGTGCTCTGCACGCTCTGTTAGCGGCCAAGGCACTGCAGCGGCACTTCCTCACTTTCCACCGGAAGGCGGAACCGCGGCAGGTAGTTCCATCGATCCTGATTTACTGTACGAAAGATGAAAGAATTCCCGGCGCCGGCGCCACGGCTCCCGAGGACATGCTGGAGAACGTCACATCGGCGCAAATCCTCGTCTCGAACAGTATTTATGAACAGGTCAAGAGCGTGCCGGGGCTTCAGTTCAATCACCAGCCGGTGCGTGAAGCGGGAGAGACCTTCTGCCCCGAAGCGATCTACGAGTTGCTCTGGACGGATGAGTCGACCTACGGGCACTTGCGGCAGGCAAGCCGGAGCGGCCTCGACAACGTAGGCCGCTACCGGATCCAGGAGGAACTAGGACGCGGCGCCATGGGGGCCGTCTATAAAGCGTACGATCGGACCATTGGACGGACTGTCGCGCTCAAGACCATCTCGATCGATCGCAATAATCCTGACAGCGACGAGCTGATTGAGCGGCTCAAGCTGGAAGCCAAAGCAGCCGGAAAACTGGACCACCCCAATATCATCACCATCTATGACGTGGCCCAGGAGGACGACGTTGTCTACTTGAGCATGCAGTTCGTGGAAGGAAAGACGCTGTTCACATTACTGGCCGAAGATGGTGTGCCTTCGCTGCCAACCTTCATTTCCTGGGCCGACCAGATTTCGAGTGCGGTCGGTTTTGCTCACGCTCACGGCGTGATTCACCGCGATCTCAAGCCGGCCAATCTCATGCTGACCAGCCAGGGCGTCATCAAGGTGCTGGATTTCGGCATAGCCAAAGTCGAGAATGCGACGCTCACGCAAACTGGGTTGGTGGTGGGCACTCCCAGCTACATGGCTCCCGAGCAGGTGGAGGGCAAGAAAGTCGACTGCCGCGCCGACATCTTCGCGCTGGGCTCGGTTTTCTACGAGCTTGTGACTCGTGAAAAGCCCTTCCGGGGCGATGTCGCGACCATCCTTTATAAGATCATGGAGGAAGATCCGGTGGCGCCATCGCTCATCAATCCGGCTCTTCCGGGGGCCATCGACGCCATCATCCGCAAAGCTCTGGACAAGGACCCCAATCAACGCTTCCAGACCTGCGAGGAAATGCGCAATGCCTTCCTTGAACAATCCGCGCTGTTGAACATTGCACCGGCAGCGGGAGGTCCTGGTGTTCGCGCAGCCGCCAAGCCAGCGCCGCTCGCAACCGCCGCTATTCCCAAATTCCTTCTCCAGTACAGTGCTCCGCGGCGATCGAGGCGTATCTGGCCGAGTATGGTCGTGGGATTGGAGTTGACGCTCATTGGGATCGCAAGCTGGGCCTTCTACACTAGGGCGTATACCGGTTCTTTTCCCCCTGTGGTGAATACGCTCGTGAGTACGTTCCATCGCCTATTGCCGCCACCTGCCAACAGCGTGAAGCCTGAGGAACCTGCCGGGCAGCAGCCCAGCGCTGGCGTGAACGATCAGAGGAAGAACAGTACCGTCAACGATCCTGCCAGTGCTGGGACGAGCTCCGGTACGCCAACGTCGGAGGCGCCCAATGACGCGCACATGGTTCAGGCGCAGGCGACTCCCGAGAGCTCTGGCGCTTACTTACCCGTAGCGGCAACATCGGTATCTTCCGCACCGGGACCGTCGCAGGCCCCTCGGAGTTCCAGCGCTTCTGGCCAGCCAGTGATTTTGCCATCTCCACCAGCAGTTCAGCGAAGCGATGAAACCCAGCCCGCGGCGGAGAGCGCTAACGCCCTGGGACCTTTTGCACCGAAAGGAGACCGCGCAAAATCTCTCGTTAATTCGGGTACCGACGAAAGCCAGACTGCACCTGCGTCCACAACCAAGTCTGTGAAGAAACCAAGGCCCGAAACCGCCCTGACTGTCGACGGTTTCAGCCGCCATGATGTTCCGGAACTGCTGCGTCAGGCCGATGCCGCAGCGGGACGCGGCGATTATCGCCTGGCACGTTATGAGTACACCCTTATTCTGAAGCTTGACCGCAACAATACTACGGCGCGCGAAGGACTAAACCGCGTCCAGGCAGCGGAACAGTAGCACTGATCGCTGCGCGGAGTCTATTTCTGGCTCCGCTGCTTCTTTCCCTCGCGGTTCACGACACGCCTCGTCGATTTTCATCCTCCCGGCTAAGACATTCGAGCGGTCGTGGCCCGAACAATCCATAGTCGCATCCACATCAGGCATGTTGTCGCCGGTGCTCGCAAAACACTTGAAGTCGTCGGCGCAGCGACTATCTTTAATATGGGCCGAACGGTTGTACACTAGCCGTCCACATGTATTGCTCGAAGGGGGCCAGAAGTCGGCTTGTAGGAAGTTTCACCACATAATAGGGATCGAGAAGCGCCCATCGAACAAAGTATTGTCTGGAACGCGCTCGGCCCTAGAATCATGGCGCGATGCCGACTTGCGGGGAGTAATCTCCCCGAAGCCCGTTTGGGGATAGCTTCCGTGTTATCGACCAGCCGCCCAGTGACGAGCCGATTCTGGCATTGTGATTAATATGGCGATATTTCGCCGACAAATCGCTACGTCTTTCAAGCTTCCAGCGGGCAAATATTACGTCAAGCACACATCATTGCGGGCATTTCTGAAAATTCGGGAACACGGATTTGAGTTTCTTTTCATCGAAGCCGTTGCTTTCGGCCTGTCGGGAAGACTGTGGTCCGCTTGGTAAAGCCCGTGGCTGAGTTCGGAGTTCAGAGCTCGCGCAAGGCAACGGCAATCCGGGCGCCGGCCGCGCGAATAGCCGGCGGAACGCCGCCAGCCAACCCCATGAAGAGCGCAAAAATCATCCCTCCCACCAACAGCAGCGGCGTCACACGAAACGCGAAGGCAAGGTGAGAAAAGGTTTGCCAGTTCATCGTCCCGCTGGTCATACCGTTGAGCGGTAGTGCGCAAATACAGCCAAGCACTCCTCCAACCAGCGCGATGCAGAGCGATTCAAAGACGAAAGACATCACCACGCTGCCCGTACCGAAACCCAGGGCGCGCATGGTGGCAATTTCGCGCGAGCGTTCCGCCACCGCCGAATACATGGTGTTGAGCGCCCCCAGCACGGCCCCGACGCCCATGACTAGGGCAACCATGGTGCCGAGCACCTCGATCAGCGTCGTGATGGAGCGCGATTGCTTCTCATAGTAATCGAGTTCCCGGCTGGCCTGGAGCGTGACGCGAGGATCGGAAGTGAGCTTGTCTTTAAAGGCGGTGAACGCCTCGACTGAGGTGAGCCGGGCGGTGACGGATTGAAAAATATTCGTCGGCCGCTTGTAGACCGCATCGAGAATGGTGGAGTCGCACCAGAGTTCCGAGTCGAAGGCGCTGCCGCCGGCGTCGAAAACTCCCACCACCGTCCACTCGCCTCCGCCAAACCTCACCTTGCTTCCCATCTCGAAGCCGGAGTAAGTGGTGGCCACATTGCGTCCTATCACCAATTCGTTCAGCCCTGGCTGAAAAAAACGGCCCGCAACTATTTTGATGGAATCGCGCACTTCGAGAGCTTTGGGCGAGACCCCCCGCACCTGAACGTTGGCGTCGGTACCGGTAGTCTTCAAGGGGAAGGAGGCGACAACCACCACTTCGGGACTCACCAGAGGGCCCGACGCGTCGCGTGCCACACCCGGCGCATCCTCCACAACATGCACCTGGTCGAGGCTAATAGCGCCCATCATTTCCGAGGTAGAGCCGCCGCGCATCACAATGGCATTGCGTGGCGATCCCGACGAAACCAGGGTCATCTTGAATCCTTTCGCCATCGCCAACACGGCCACGAATACACCCACCGTGCCCGCAATACCCAGCACGGCGACCACGGTCGAGGTCCAGCGGACGCGCAAGCTGTTCAAGTTGTAACTCAGCGGGATTGCCATGTTCACACCCTCCGCAACGCATCTACCACGTTGAGATTCATTGCAGAAAGGGCGGGGAGCAATCCAGCCACCACTCCCACGGCCACGGTCACGGCAAAACCACATATGATGGTTGGCGCCGATAAGTAGAAGAACGGCAACATGCCGCGGGTGGGATCGCCATGGAGCGTAAGCACCTTCGCAGCCCCTAGGCCCAAAGCTCCTCCGATGGCCGCGATCAACACCGACTCGGCCAGCACCAGCACGAGGACGAAGACATCGGAAAATCCGACCGCCTTCAACACTGCGAGATCGCGCACCCGCTCCCGCACCGCGATGGCCATGGTGTTGCCGGTGACCAGCAGCAGTGTGAAGAACACCACCGCGCCGATGCTCAGGATCAGCAACTGAATGTTACCCGCCTGCTTCGCCCACGAAGTCATAAACGCTTTTTCGGTGTCCGTTTTCGTTTCCCAGGGAGAATTGGCAAAAGTCTCGTCGATCTCTTTGGCTACCCTTACCGAGTCGTCCGGGTTGTCCACCTTGACCATGTACCAGCCAACCAAGCCCTTCCAATAAGCGTTGGCGCGCTCCTCCAGATATTTGTAGTGCAACCAGAATTGGGTGGTGTCATCCTGCACTTTCTTGCCGCGATAGATCCCGCGGATGTTGAACTCCCACGTCCCTTGAAAAATCGTTCCTTTGAGAGGAATGCGGTCGCCGACCTTCCAGTGGAAGCGATTGACCAAATCTTCGCCCACTACCGCGCCCTCGCGGTCGCTCATATAGGCCTGCCACTGATCGTCAGGCACGACGTACTCCGGATACACGGAGCGATAAGAGTCGTCGTCGATGGCGTATTGCGGAAAGAAATTGCGCTCATCCTGGTACACGCCTCCAAACCAATTCGCGTGCGAAACCTCTTTGACTCCGGGGATGCGCAACAGGCGCTCGGTGTAGGAAACCGGGAGCGGCTGAATGATCGAAACCTTGTTCATGACCATCAAGCGATCTACGCCTGCCGCCGCAATTCCCTGATTGAAGGCCCCGCGAACCACCGCCAGCAAACCGAACAGGAAGAGCGCCACCGCAAACGACCCAATCGTCAGCACGGTGCGAATCTTCTTGCGAAACAGGTTGGAGAGAATCAGCGCGAAGTATTTCATAAACGCGCCCCTGCTTTGTCGTCCGCTTTCTGCCCCTCGACCAGAATGCCTTTATTCAGGTGCAGCACCACATGAGCGCGCTCGGCTGCCACGGGATCGTGGCTCACCAAGAGCACGGTTTTTTTGTGCTCGGCGACGAGCCGGGCGATGAGATCCATGATTTCATCGGCGCTCTTGCGGTCGAGATCGCCGGTCGGCTCGTCGCACAACAGGAAAGTGGGATCGGCAACGATGGCGCGCGCGATGCCCACCCGCTGCTCCTGGCCGCCGGAGAGCTGGCGCGGATAATGGTGCATGCGGTCCTTGAGTCCCACAACTTCAAGCGCGAGCTCGACGTGGCGACGGCGTTCCGCCTTCGACAGCTTGGTCAGAAGCAGCGGCAGCTCCACATTCTGAAACGCGGTCAGCACCGGGATCAAGTTGTACATCTGGAAAATAAATCCCACGTGCCGGGCACGCCATGCGGTGAGCTTCCTGCCCGATAAGTGCGTGATCTCATCGCCCGCCACCGTGATGGTACCGGCCGTGGGCAGATCGATGCCGCCCAGCAAGTTCAGCAGAGTGGTCTTGCCGGAGCCGCTCGGGCCCATGAACGCCACGAAGTCGCCCGCATCCACATCGAGGTTCAGGCCCTGCAAGACGTGGATTTCCTCGCTACCGCGCTGGTACTTCTTGTCCAGCCCGCGCACACGCACCAGACTGGAGCCGTTACCACCACCATCGACTCTAACCATGACCTCTCCTTGAATAGCTGGTAGTGTTTCTATCGCTTAAGCTTCACGCGAGCGCCGTCGCTGAGCCCGTCAAAGCCGCTGGCTACGACTTGGTCGCCATCCGCGAGTCCCGCGACGATTTCCCGATCGCTGCCCCGCGCGTCTCCGGCACTGACCGCGCGCCGTTCCACCCGTCCGTCACGATAGACATATACAATGCTACTGCCGTTCTCGTTCCGCACGGCGCCTTGCGGGACCAGCAACCTCGGCGCGCCGGCTTGCGCCGCCTTCGGTGCATTCCCGAGAAACGTGACCTTCACGCCCATGTCCGGGAGAATTCGCGGATCCAGTTGGTCGAACGAGATGCGCACCTTTACCGTCGCTTTCTGCCGGTCCGCAGTTGGGATCACGGTGCGGACCTTCGCGGGAATTTTCCAGTCGGGGTAGGCGTCGAGAATGGCTGTGACCGGCATGCCTGCGGTGACGCGCGCGATGTAGGACTCATTCACGTCCACCTCGACCTCAAGCGACTGCATATCCACCACCGTCGCGATGCCGGTCCGCGTGAAACCGCCGCCGGCAGAGATGGGCGACACCATTTCCCCTACCTGCGCGTCTTTAGAAACAACTATGCCCGTAAAGGGCGAGCGCACAGTGCAATTGTCGAGGTCCTGTTGTGCCACGCGGATGCGTTGTTCCGCAGCCTGCGTCTGCTCCTCCGTGAGCGCGATCTTCGCTCGCATGCTGTCGGCAGCCGTGCGCGCGAAGTCCAGCGCCTGCGGGCTGCTCACTCCTTGCTTCTCCAGCGCTTCGGTGCGGCGCAGCTCCCGATCGGCATTTTCAAGCTGCACTTGCAGGTCTTTCAGGGCTGCGGAGGTGGCCTCGCGGTCGGCCTTGGCGGAATCCAGCCGGACTCGCGCGTCCGAATCGTCCAGTGTGGCCAGCACTTGTCCTTCTTTAACATGCAGCCCTTCGTCGGCAATCATCTGCGTCACGCGGCCTGTAATTTTTGCGGCGATCGTGGCGCGACGGCGCGGCGTCACGTAACCGCTAGCATTTAGCAGGATTTCTCTGGCTCCAGCCTCTGCGTGCGCCGGCGCCACTTCGACAGCGGGAGTCTTTCCTTTGAATGCATAGACAGCGCCGGAAACAAGCAGCAAGGCCACAAAGGCTGCCGCGAACCAGCGAAACCATTTGGGTCCGCCACCTTTGCGCGCGCCCTCTTCAATCCTCAGTGCCGACAAGTCGTGGCCCGTTGTGGCGCCCATACCCGCGTGCCTCCAAAATTGTCTCTGTCCAAACCACGGACCGTCCTGAACATCCCGCCCTGAACCTTGAAGATCGCGCCAGCAGCGGCCACATCCCACCACTAACTTATCTGAATCAGAAGGATAAAGGGCGACTGTTTCGTATAGCAAGTCCCGATTGCGCCGCTACGTTTGTCGCTGATTGAGGATCGGATTGCAGCCAGCGTCGGCCGGGGACTTCGAGGAAGCCCGGCGTCAGACACACGGTCGGTAAGCGGGTTCCTCTTGGATGACGGGCAAACCGGAAATCATTCTCGGGCCAGAAGTCTTAGTGCTGTATCTGAAGCGCCCACGCGCGAAGAGCTGGGGGTTGAGACGCTGTGTAGGGGCGCTTCAGATACAGCACTAAGACTTTAAGACTTCTCGTTACTAATCCGGTCAACTTCCTCAGCCTCACCACCGAAACGGTAGAAGCCAATCTGCTTCGCGGCATGGTGCTGGTGTTGGTCGTGCTGATTTTCTTCCTGGTCAGTTTTCGCGCTGTCGTCATTGTCGCCATCACCATTCCACTCTCCCTTCTGTTTGCCTTCATCGTGCTCCATGCGCACGACGTTGCCGCGAATTTGCTCTCCATCGGCGCCATTGACTTCGGAATTGTCATCGACGGCACCGTGGTCATGGTGGAAAACATCTACCGTGAGTTGGCGCTGCGGGAGGGACAGCAATACAAGCTGAACGAAGTCATCCTTGCGGCAGCGAAAGATGAGGATCGCCCGATTTTCTATTCGGTGGCCGTCATCCTCGCCGGGTATCTGCCGATTTACGCGCTGTGCGGACCCTCGGGCAAACTGTTCCACCCCATGGCTGAGACCATGTCCTTTGCCGTGGACGAAGCTCTCATCCTGACCCTCACGTTGATCCCCGTACTCGCCTCTTATTGGTTCAAGAAGGGCGTACACGAGAAACAGAATCGCGCCTTCGAATGGATGAAGCGCAAATACACCGTTCAACTGGATTGGTCGCTCAACCATCCTAAGACCACCATGTTGATCGCCACCCTGACCTTCGGAGCGACCCTGCTGCTGGTGCCCTTCATCGGCGGCGAGTTCATGCCTCACCTCGATGAAGGCGCGCTCTGGGTGCGAGCCACTATGCCGTACACCATTTCTTTTGAGGAGGCCAGCAGCATCGCCCCGCAGATCCGCGACATTCTGATGTCTTATCCCCAAGTTAACATGGTAGGTTCAGAATTAGGACGCCCCGACGACGGAACCGATTCCACGGGCTTTTTCAACTGCGAATTCTACGTTGGTTTGAAACCGTATTCAGAGAATTCATCGAGTGGTACTGTTCAGAGCCAAGGCTTGCTTTCAATAAGACTGTGGTCACGTGGTACCGGATATCCCTCGAACAACAGAACTACGCGTCATCTACCATTAACCTGCGCCTGGCGGCTGTCCGAAGGCTGGCCTATGAGGCTGCGGATTGTGGTCTACTGAGTGCTGACTTGGCTGCCGGCATTCGCCGCGTTAAGGGTGCCAAGCGGCTGGGTGTGCATGTTGGCAATTGGCTTACTGCGGAACAAGGCAAGCGCCTCTTGCTGGCGGTAACGTACCGGAACCTTCGAGCCTTCCGACGTTTATCCGCGAAAACGACAGCAAACTCAAAACGGAAGACATAGCAGCGTCTACCCCAACAGGAGCGTTGACATACAATCATGCCCAAGAAACGAAATGCTTCCGCCCCAGTGACTCCCCAGCGATGCTTTGTCAAAGAACTTGCAGGTGAGACACCGCCATCTTTCCCGGCGATGGAGCGGCTTTATGGATTGGCCTCCGACCTGTACGGTTTGCGCCCCTGGCGAGTCCTCGACGAGGACAACTTGATTGTGGTCCGCGACAGCGTCACCGGCGAACTCTGCTACTGCTCGGTCATGGGCGCGCTCGGTGAGGTCCTTTCCATGCACGCCTATATTGGAGCAGAGGGACTTCGCCAGTTTCGCAAGATGGAAGCCGAAGAGATCGCCGATCCCGGCGAATTCTTCGCATCCACGCACTGCGTTTATGTGGAGTTCGTGCCCAGATCTGAGTTGCAGCGGCAGGACCGGGAATTGCTTGCCAAACTGGGGCATCCGCAGGGCAGAGGCTTGGCCTCGCCCATCTTCCGCACGATGCGCCCCGGCTTTCTCCCGTGGTTTGTCACGGAGGAGGAGGCCCGGACGTTAGCCGAGTGCATTCGCGCCGTGATCGTGGTCTGCGCCGCCGTTGCCAGCCAAGAGAGCGTGAAGTTTTGGGAGGTAGCCGATACCTATCCGATGGTCACGCGTATGGAGGGGGCCGAGCCTCGATACCAGGTGGATCTGATCCAATCGGTCCTTCCCGCCGAGCCACCTATTGCGCCGTTGCGTCTGGCGGAAGAGACTCTGGGTTCTCTGCGTGGCCTGGACTATGCCGTGCGGGGAGTAATGGAACTCGACTACATCCACAGCGGGGCTGCGATTGGCAAGAAGAACGAACGCAACTCCTGTGCCTCGATTGCGATCGCTGTCGATGCCGAGAGTGGAACGGTCCTTGCGCTGGAAGCAACCGATTCCAGCGTCGCAGCCGGAGAAGCGCTGGCCAATGTGTTTCTCAAGGCGATTCAAACCAGCCGGACACTGCCCAAGGAAGTCAGGGTGCGCAGCCAAAGGCTGAAGGACTGCCTTGCCCCTCTCATCGAATCTTTCGGCGTGGCGGTTCGTGTTGCCAGACAGCTTCCGTCCTCTGACGAGGCTCGATCCCATTTGCTTGGATTTTTCCATGGAGACATTGGCCGCAGATAGAACGTGAGCGTCCCAATCTGAACGGTGCAGGTCTCCGACAGCCGAATACAGGCTGCAGGTGATGGGATCGAGAATCAGCCAGCCGCTCAGTTTATCCCGACACGACCCGCAACAACTGTCATCGCTGGCCGACTTCCCAGTACTAACCTCGCGATGACAGGACCGGACTACTTCCGGATTGCCGACCGCTCGCCCAGAACCGTCGGCCCCCCTCGACTAATGTCCTACTCCACCCGCAATAAAATTCCCCCACCTGGGGCGAGCCAGTTCTGCTCGCCCCGAAAGGGCTCCGCTCGACCTGAATAAGGATTAACACGCATGACGTTGTGCACTTCCTGCTTGAACTCAATTTCGAAGCGGAAAGAGTACGTTAAGTCCTTGTTGACGATCATCAGGTAGGATCGCCCTTTCCCGTCTTCGAATTCACCCACCAGAAAGCGCGCCGCGACGGAGGGCGGCACATACCCATCTTCGTCTTTCACCATGTCGATCCACCGCACCAGGCGGCTCTCAGAAAGCGGCTGGCCTTGCTTGGGCACATCGGGATAGTGGTAGACGCCGGTGCTGCGCAAGCCGACCAGAGTTGGCGCAAGTGCGTGGATCTCGTAGTTAATGCGGCGCAGCGCTTCCCAAGTTGCGGTTTTGTTTCCAAACTGGTCGATCGCCCCCATCCGGTAATTGCCGCGTTGCGGCGTGAAGTAGGTAAAATACTGGATGCCGCGCCCGCCATAGGCCAGTGTGCTGTATACCTGCAGGTGCAGAGTGGCATCCGAAGGTACCAGATAGCCGAAGTGGGCCACGGCCTGAATGCAACTCCAGAAGGGAGTCTTAGTCGCCAATCCCACCTTGCGCACAATCTCGAGGTTAGTGAAAAACTCATCTCCCATACCGCCGTAAGACAGCGAATAGTTATCGAAGCTTAGGATCGGCTGATGGACTATATCGACCAGTGATTTTGCATAGTCCTCATAGTTCGTGTACCAGTGCTGCTCTCCCTCGCGGTAAGGAAACAAGTTTATGTAGGGGAGTTTGTCGGGCATGGATTCACGCAGCAACGCGCCTACGCGTCCGAGAGCAGGCATTTCAGGCGTGCGCGGCTCATCGCTCAGGAAGAATCCGAGTACCGTAGGATTGCTGCCGAACTCCTGCTTCAACTCGGCGACGTCTTTGCGGATCTGGTTCTCAGGCGGCAGTTTATTCCAGTCGTAGTTGCTCAGCGGCGCGTCCCGCACGATGCAGATCAAGCCAGCGGCCCGGACGCGCTCGACATCCTCCGCCCGGCAAAATCCAGCGATATTCATGCCCACATCTTTCATCCCCCGCAGAAGCTCCGGATCGGGAGATGCGTCGTCCCAGGGCATGACGACAAAATCATGCGGCGTGACGGCCTGCGGATGAGGAAACTGCTGAGCACGGATCTGCGCCGGCCACGAAAGAACTAACAGGGACAGAACCAGCAAGCGATTCATTAACGTGTCCTCTCGTCTGCGGCTAGAAGCTCAGGCTGGCTCCGAGCTGCATAGTGCGGGGCGCGTAGGCGCTCGTAATTGTGCCGACACCTCCGGGACCCTGGCCTGTGCCGATAGCGGCGTTCGGCAGTCCGAAATTCGGGTGGTTGAGCAGGTTCGAGGCTTCTGCCTTGAACTGCAGTTTTCCCTGTTCACCAAGTTTCCGGATGGAAAAATTCTTGAGCAATGCCCCATTGATGTTGACATAGCGTGGACCGTACAAGATATCCCGCCCTGAATCGCCGAAGGTATACGCGTCCGGCACCACAAATGCACTCGGATCAAACCATTCATTAATATTCGGGTTCGCAACCGTTCCTTGTCCGATGCGGTTTGGGCGCCAAGCCCCGGCCAGCGAACCGGTTAGGTTGGCGGAGCCGACATACGGCGTAAAAGGGCTACCCGAGTGTATCTGGAACAAGGATGCAGTCTCCCATCCACCTACAACCGCGTTCAACAGGCCGTTCTCGCTCTGAAAACGCTTGCCCTTCCCAAAGGGAAGTTCGTAGACCACGCTCCCGTTGAAGAAATGACGGAAATCCGTGGTTGAAGGACCATAGTTCGATTTCGGATCATATTGGTTCTGGAGCGCCCCACCATGTTCTGCGTGACCTAAACCACCACCGACGAAGCCGGAGTTAGTGATCTCGTCCATGGTCTTCGACCAGGTGTAATTGGCTGTCAACAACAGCCCGTGAGATACCTGCTTCTTCACACTGGTTTGGAGAGCGTTGTAGTTGGAAATGCCGTCGAAGAACGAAGCACTGACGCCGAGATAGTTGGGATAAGGTTGATTCAGTTGAGCATTGCCTGGCCCCAATTCGCTCTCGGGCACCTGGTCGATATCTCGCGTATAAGCTAGATGTATTCCCCGGTTTCCTACATATGCGGCCTCCAGTACTATGCCGCCTTTGAACTGGTGCTCGATACTTAGCTGATATTCCTCGGAGTAGCCGAGCGGACTGTGAAACAGCGGATAATTAACACTCTGGCCGTTCAGTATGTCTGGAGTCCGCATCTGAGGACCGGGATAGATGGGCGCAGGCGGGCCTTGGGACAGCTTAAAAACGGGCGTAAGCCCATCGGTGGTGCTCAAACTACCTATGGGCGCCCAGCCCTGTCCAAATCCCCCAGAGGCATAGGTATTCCATCCGGCGATGACGTTGTAGATCCCGAAGCCGCCGCGAATCGAGGTATCGCTTCGGGGAGCCCAGGCAAATCCTAGGCGACGAGCAAAGAAATCGTGAATCGTGTCCGTTTCCGCCCTGTGCCCAAGCTGGCCGGCAAACCATAATGCACCTGGCGTATCCGTGGCTGGGTTGATGATGTTCGGCTGAAAGCCAGATATCTTGTTGTTGACCTCGCTCCATCCGCTCTGAATGATGTAACGCAGCCCCGCCGTCAGAGTGAGTTTCGGGGTGACTTTGTATTCGTCCTGGGCGAAACCCTGCGCACTCCAACTCCGCGCCCCAACGACGGGTTGTGGGTCGATCCACCAACCGTCCGGCAAGCCCAGGAAGAAATCGGCATAGCCCGTTCCTTCGATGAGTTGAGGATTTGGGCTAACCTGGTCCGCTGGGTTAAGAGTGAAGAGGCCGCTGAAATCAAAATTCCCTTCGTTAGCTGTAGGCCAGCCGGAGTTGACCCGCCACCTCTCGAATTCACCTCCGAATTTGAAAATATGCTTTCCCCTGATCCAGGTGAAAACGTCGGAAGGCACGAAGGTAGTCTCGGCATCCACTGCCGGACCGCCAAACCCTGCTGCGTCAACCCCGATGGTAGTGCTGAAAACTCCTTCGATATAGGTATACGGAAAAAGATCGCCGGCAGGGTTGTTTAACCCCAGCTTGGCCGGATAACCTTGGCCCATACTTGCTACATTGGCGATGAAGTGCTCGCGGGTAAGGGCAAGACGTAATTCGTTCACCCGGCTTGAACTCATCGTCCAAACATCGGTGATCTGGCCCTGTATGTCGTGTTGAGGGGTGGTTAGGCAGTCAATGCTGCAAATCGGGTCCTTGTAGGTGGTGGTCTGATGGACCAGCATGAACGATCCCGTCAAACGGTTGGTTGGCGAAATGTCATAGTCTATTTTCCCAGTGAACCATTTCGTGTCGACTGGATAACTGACGTTGATATTGAAGTTGTCGACGATCGCATCGGTTTGGGGCAAAGGGAAGTATTGTTGTATGGCTCCGGCCACACTATCGAGCCGGTTAAGAGGAATAATGTTCCCTAGGAAGGGCTGATTCGTGTTAGTGGCGGAATTATATGTGGCGGGGTCATAGAGTTGGACGGCGGTGAGACTCGAGCCTTGGGGCGCAGGGATGCACAGACCATTGGCATCAAAGCCGGTTTGACACAACGCCGAAAAATTGCCCCCGCGCATAAGTTTGCTCGGGTAGGAATAGAAAGCTGTACTTGGAGTGCTGGTAGGATTGTCCTGGAAGCTAGCGAAGAAGAAGGCCTTGTTGCGCTTGATGGGTCCACCGACCGTGAAACCGAATTCGTTCCATCGAAGAGCGGGTTTCGGTTGGGTGGGATTTGAAAAGTAATTAAGCGCGTCAAACTTATCGTTTCCAACATATTCGAACGCGTTCCCATGGAACTGATTGGTCCCACTCTTGGTAGTGACGTTGAAAACGGACAGGCCAGTTCCGCGTTCGGCGCCAAAGTTTGCCGTGCTTAGATCGACTTCTTCGATGGTGTCCAACGGGGGCTGCAGGATGTCTGGGTTCTGAGACGCCCCGAGCATGGCGATTCCACCATCGATTTGCCAATTGGACTGATATGCCGTTTGGCCGTTCACGCCGATGCCTTGTCCGGTAGCATCGGCACCGCCGCCGCCGTTCACACCGGGAAGCGTTCCCAGTAATTCGTCCCAACTGCGGTGGACATTCGGAACGTCCGCGACGACCTGCGTCGACAGCGTCAGGCCCCTCTCGGCATTCTCAGTCTGCACCAGAGGCTGGAGAGCAGTGACCGTTACGTTCTCCGAGACCAACCCCACCTGGAGAACGGCATCGACTTTGATGGTTTCGACATGCAAGACAATTCCGTTGCGAACGTACGTCTTAAACCCGTCCTTGGCGAAAGTGATGGAATATTCGCCGGGCGGCACGAATGGCGCTTCGTAAACCCCTGTGGAATCCGTTGTGAGCTGCTGGCTCACCCCCGTCTGCACGTTGGTGATGACAACTTTGACACCTGCTACCACCGCGTTGGATGCGTCCATCACGGTTCCGCGGACCTCCCCGGCTTGCTTGCTCTGGGACGTGGCCCGGTAGCAGGGCAGCAAAAGGAGCAGAATGAGAGCACAAGCACAACCCAAATATCGGCTCAGGAAAGGCACACAAAACCGGCGTTGGTTCGAACCCATGAAATCCCCCCTCCTTGCGGGGTAAGGGCCGGCCGCTGTTTTTCGGCGGCCAAAGTAGTACTGGTTTGACTATCGGCCCCCCCATGCGGAGAGTCAACGCGCGTAACCGTGCGTAACCGTCCGCCTAACAGTTCCACAGCGGTCGGTCACAACATTGCTAGTGGAATGATTTCACTGGCGTACGCATTTTCTTGTGCCTGGTGATACGGGCTGAGGTGCAGGCTACCAATAATGGGAAGCGATCACTTGAGGCGACGCTGGAGCGTTGGCAATCACCTTTACATGCAGCACAAGCTGCAAGTTCTTTCTTTGCCAACCTTCTGGCGCACCGCGAAGGGCCTCAGCCAGGAGAACGGGGTTTGTGACTAACTCCGCCGCCGCTTCTGTGCCGTACTGAGTGCAGCCGCTGACCAGAACGATCATGGTATGGGTCTGTGGGTTAAAAGCGCGCGAAAGGATGGCATAGTCTTCGTCCGTATGAAAATCCGTACGGAGGTGATGGGGGTGCCAATCTGTAGGCTTTCCGTTATCGTCCACGGCCCCCTGATCGTGGTCGATAAAAAAGCGGAAACCCTTGGTCACATCTTGCCAGTAAGTACTGGAATAGCCGATCAACACGGCGGGAGAAGTGCGCAAGTCCTCGAAAGTCACCGCATTGCCAACTCGAATCGCGTAGGGGTGACCCATGCGGCTTAACATTCCAGAGATCTGAGCGGCGGCAAGCAGGTCACCTCCGCCGACGAACTGATCGCTTAACAGAACGAAGTCATTGTCACGGGGAGCTCCGGTCTCGCGCGGAGGCCCCAGAAAACTGCTGGGATAGTAAACGGGCGCATAAGAGGTGGCTACAATGATAGGGGCCCGGCTACGTAGAACGGGTTCCCAAAACTGGTCGAGCACGGAGGGGGGACTGTAGATCTTCCAGCCGGCGATAGCGGCGAAAGCAATCGCCAGCAACAATCCGAAGGCCCACCCAAATTTCCACCAGACCCCGCGAGTTCGCCGTGCCTCGAAAATCTGTTCTTCCGCATGCTCGGTGGCAAGCACAGCGGGCAAGTTTTCTATCGATGTCGAGGAAAGGTTGCCGGGGCCGTTTCTTGGAATTAGCGAAAAACTCGGTACGTAGTGGCCAACAGGAAGGTCGATGACAACTTCGTCGTCCTTGCCGCAACCGGCGTAATAGAGCCCCAGCCGCTTCCGGACTTCACCCGCCTTGATGCGAACGATGCCGTCTTCGTTGGTGTCGTAGGACGCCTCACGTCCAAATACACCTGCGCCAACCGTACGTTCCTTGAGGGGGAGACCAGCCAGCGTTTGTCCCACTATGAAGGTAAGAAAATCCTGGCAGCGCTTGCTGGATCGGAACTCTGAACTTTCCAGGATGCGCTGCAGTTGCGCCCGAACTGCCTCCGTAGGGACAGAGGCGGACGGTGACTCGTGTAGCACCGGGCCCTTGGTGGCGAGAGGTACATCCTCGGACATTACGACCCAATTTTACACCGCCGCCGAGGATGCAGGAGGCCGCTAAGTTTAGGCATCAGAGAGAGCCTTCGCTCGCAAAGGAGACGTGTCGCCGTTCTTGCTGACTGCCGGGGCACGACACCGAATTGGTGAGCAAGATCAGTTTGCCGCAATGGGGATCACAGCCGCACTTTCCCAGAAGTCCGCCTTCCCACTCAAGATTGCAGAAATCTGGGTATAAACAGAAACCAAGCTTTTCCATTTACCTTCCCCAACGATTCCGGCCGGTTGACGAAACCCGGAAGTAATGCCTCCGGATTGGTCCCGATAAACGCCCTTGTGACCAGTAATCGAACCAGTTCCCGGATCGTCGGCCATTCTTCCCTTGCCGGATTGAGTAAGGGTAGCCGGTGATTTGAGCGAAACCAGTGAATCCACCAGCCCCTGAGGCGACGCTGAATGCGAGGCTATTCATCGCTGCGTTCGCCATTTCTCCACGTAGGGTAAATATGAGCAACCAAATCACCGGTTGTCCGCAAAAACACTTGCATCCATACAGCATAATGTACTTGTCATTGCACGTCAGTATATACTTGCGATAACACGACGCTATAAACCTGTAGCTGCCCACAAGGCACGCAAATGGCTGTCAAGGGCGGAGCAAAACTAGACCACTGGGACGGAGGAAAAGTAGACCAGAGGTATGAGTTGAGGGTTGGAGATTGTCGGGGAGGAGGGCGTCTGGAGCGAAGGCCTGCGCCGCCTGTAAGGCGG
>Ga0326727_10011182_pt1 | contig 21032 bp, 24 predicted proteins | sample MB2enrmetagenome_FD_207643 | JGI IMG/M metagenome (GOLD analysis project Ga0326727, IMG submission 207643) | Lab enriched peat soil microbial communities from McLean, Ithaca, NY, United States - MB29MY | ecosystem: Environmental > Terrestrial > Soil > Wetlands > Peat | place: USA: New York...
CCTCCAACCCGCGCCACCCCACCTACTGGCATTCGCGGAGTTACGGCCTGTTTGCGGCGAATATTTTTGGCTGGCACGATTTTCTGAATGACAAGACAGCCGACGGCAGCCTGACTCTCGATCCCGGCCGCTCCATCCGCTTCCGCTACCGCGTGATCGTCCACCCGGGAGATTACAATAGCGCCAGGATTGCAGCCGAGTTCGCGAAGTTTGCCGGCCAGTAGCCTTACGCGGACGAAGCAGCCATTGTTCTCGAATCCTCGAGCAACTTCTGAAGCGCATCCGCGATGGCCTCCGTCCCGAAGGGTTTTTGAAGGATGGCGCATTCCCCGTAGGCACACCGCGGTCCAGGGCACTCCGCTGAGGATCTGTCGGATAGGAACAGTACGCGAATCTGCGGGCAGAGACGTTGCAGCCGGGCAACCACTTCCTCTGAGCCTTGGCCTCTAACTGCTTTCGTGACCGCTAGATGGACGGGCCCACGGTGCTCCCGGCAGGCTCTGGCGGCTTCCAGTTGCGTGCTTGCCTCGAGGACCGTATAGCCGAAAGACCGCAGGACCAACGCCTGCGCGATGAGGTGAGCGGAATCGTGTTCGATCAGGAGGACCGTTTGCATATGACCTCCGTCTTGCTCAGCCCAAATGAGCTGCCAAGTGGCGCGTAGGGGTTAACTTACACCCGTCCGGTCCCTCCCGTCAAGGGGGCAAATTCCCGGTGTCGCAGCAAAGTGAGAATGTCCTATTTGGGCAAAGTAGAAATGTCCTATTGACAGAGTCCAGCCTGAGGGGGTGGACGAAGGACAGCTACTGATGAACCAAGCCGACCGAGACCGGCTGGATGCCCTGAAGCGGGCTAAGAAGAAACTGATTACTCAAAAGCAGGCCGCCGAGGAGATCGGCGTCACGGAGCGGCAGATACGGCGGCTGCTGCGCAAACTGCGGCGGAAAGGAGACCGGGCGGTGATCCATGATCTGCGTGGGCGAGCGTCCAATCGGAAACTGCCAGCCGAGACGGAACAGCGAGCGATCACGATCCTGGCAGATCCGGTCTACCGGGGATTCGGTCCGACGCTGGCCGCCGAGTACTTGCACAAACAGCACCAGATTACGGTGAGCAAAGAGACACTGCGGCAATGGATGGGGAAGGCGGGATTGTGGCGCGCCGGTCGTAGGCGCGTGGTGGAGGTACACCAATGGCGGCCGCGACGACATCGCTATGGCGAGTTGGTGCAGTGGGACACCAGCAACCACGACTGGCTGGAGGGCCGTGGGGAGCAGATCCATCTAATATCGATGATTGATGATGCCACCAGCCGGCTGTTGGCGCGGTTCGTGCGGCATGACTCGAGCGAGGAGAACATGCGGCTGTTGTGGTTGTACCTGGAGCGGTTTGGCCGTCCGCTGGCGTTCTATACAGATAAGGCGGGCATGTTTCAGGTGGCGGTCAAGACGAAAAGGCAGCAGGAGCGTGAAGGCCGAGACCGGCCCCAGATGCCGCCGACGCAGATCGAGCGGGCTCTGCGCGAGCTGCACGTGGTCTGGATTCCGGCGCATTCGCCTCAGGCCAAGGGCCGTATCGAGCGCCAGTTTTTGACGGCGCAGGACCGTCTGGTGAAAGGGCTGCGGGTGGCCGGGGTGTGCACGATCGAGCAGGCCAATGCATACCTGGAGAACGAATATCTGCTCTGGTGGAACCAGACCTTGGTCGTGCAGGCGACCGACGCTGCAGACGCCCATCGGCCACTGGGCAAAGAGCACGATCTGGCGGCAATCCTGAGCCACGTCGAACCGCGGCAGGTGACCAATGATTACACCCTGCGGTACCACGGAAAGATCTATCAAATCGACCGCCGCGACATTCAGGTTGGAATGCGCAAAGCCTGGCTGCGCGTGGAGCAGCGATTGGACGGGATCATCGCCGTGCAGTTCCAAGCTCGCTATGTACGCGTGTGCTGCTGCGCTCCTCCATTGCGCCAACCGGCCTCGGCCCAGACGACGGAGGCTAAACCGCCACGCCTAACCGGCAAGCCCCAACGCAAAAGCGACTGGATGAAGAACTTCTCTTTCCGCTCGGGCCCTTCTCTGCGCCAGGCTATCGAGGTATCGAATGCTCGCAGTGGGGGCAAATTCCCGGCTCAGGCCGTTTCCTTCAATCTCCGGCCCGTGACGGCGTTCATGCCCTTGCGTTTAGCCAGCGCCCAGCGTTTTTTGGCCGCGATCGAGATATTTCGTCTCCCCTCGGCGGACAGGCGGTTCGCTCCGGCCGGCGGCTTCTTGGCGGCTTTTGTGGGCTCTTGTCTGCCTACCGTCTTCTTCGCTTGCACGATCGAGGTCTTGGCAGAGTCGAGGAGTTCGCGTAACCCATTGTCGCTCTTCGAAAACTGGCCGATGACATTCGCCAGGATCGCCTCAACCTTGTTTAACCTCTTGATTGCCTTCTTTGCTTTCATTGGCACTCCTTGCAAACTGTCTATATTACATTACTGTGACAGTCCCGTGAAATTTATTTTCGAAATGACTCAATCCTGAGTCGATCCGCCTGTCAAACTCGCGCTCCATGACTGGCTCAATGGCCGATGCGACTCTGCCCACCCAAACCGCCGCGCACAGTGTACTCTATTTCGAGGGAGGGGATCGCTAATGGAAAGACGTGAATTCCTCGCCGGTCTGGCGGCGATGCAACTGAAGGCTTCGCTCCAAGCCGCGAGTTCGGACGGTATGATTTATCGCAAGCTCGGCACGACCGGCGAACAGGTGTCCGCCATCGGTCTCGGTGGCTACCATGCCGGTGTGCCTCAGGATGAGAACGACTGCATCCGCATCATTCGCGGCGCCGTCGATCGTGGCATGAACTTCCTCGACAACTCCTGCGACTATCACGCCGGCAAGAGCGAAATCGTCATGGGCAAGGCACTCCGCGATGGTTACCGCAAACGTGTCTTTCTGATGACCAAGTTCAACGGCCGCACCCGCGAGGCCGCCGCCCGCAATATCGATGAGTCGCTCCGCCGCCTACAGGTCGATGTCATCGATCTCATCCAGTTTCACGAAAACATCCGGCTCGAGGATCCTGACCGCTACTTCGCCCCCGGTGGCGCTCATGAAGCCGTTATGGCGGCGAAGCAGGCTGGCAAGGTGCGCTACATCGGCTTCACCGGCCATAAGGACCCGCTTGTGCACATCCGCATGTTGGATCTCGCCGCCCAGCATAAGTTCCATTTCGATTCCTGCCAGATGCCGCTGAACGTGCTTGACTACCACTTCCGCAGCTTCGCGCACAACGTGGTGCCGCGTCTCGTCAAAGAGGGCACCGCCGTGTTAGGCATGAAGCCGATGGCATTCGGCAACGTGTTTAAGGCCCGCGTGGCCACTGCCATTGAGTGCCTGCATTACGCGCTCAATCTGCCCACGTCGGTGGTCATCACGGGCTGTGACTCGATGGAGCGCCTCGATCAGGCCTTCCAAGCGGCCCGCACCTTCAAGCCATTCTCACCGTCTGAGCTCGCCGCGCTCGTCGCGAAAACCAAAGAGGTGGCTCTGAGCGGCGTGTACGAACCCTTCAAAACCACCGCCGAATTTGACGGCACCGCCCAGCACCCCGAGTGGATGGTCTGATTCGCCGCATCGGTCTAATCTCCGACACGCATGGTGTGTTCCGCGAGGAAGCCCTGCGCGCACTCCAGGGATCGGATCTGATCATTCATGCCGGCGATATCGGCAAGCCCGAAATCATTGCCGCCCTTGAAGCCGTGGCCCCTGTGGTCGCCATCCGCGGCAATGTCGATAAGGGACCCTGGGCGCAAGCCTTGCCGGCGACTGCGGTCGCCAAAGCCGGCCCAGTTCTCTTCTATGTGCTCCATAATATCCACGAGCTGGATCTCGATCCCGCCGTGGCCGGATTCCACGTCGTCGTGAGCGGGCACTCGCATCAGCCGTCTCGCACCGAGCGCGCCGGAGTCCTCTACATCAACCCCGGCAGTGCCGGACCAAGGCGTTTTCGCCTGCCCGTTACGGTTGCCCGCCTCAGCTTAAATGAGTCACCCTGGAAAGTAGATTTTATCGATCTCGGTTAGTGGCGCACGCCTTCAGCGTGCCGCTGCCGGCTTCAGCCGGCGGTCAAGCAGCCCCGCCCACGCACGCAGCCCGGCCGGTCGCCGTCCGCACAGCCGGTGCGACGTACGATGGTCCCAAAACTTCCTCTACGCGTCGCATCAGCCGGGCCGGCGTAAAAGGTTTGGCTAGAAATGCATCATCCGGCTCCACCCATCCATTCACGACCAGATGATCCTTCGGATAACCGGAAATGAACAGCACTCGCAGATGGGGACAAAGCGCGGTGAGGTGGTCTGCAATCGCCCGTCCCGGCCGCTCGTCGATGCACACGTCTGCTACCAGGACGTCGATCTCCCGGTTCCTTTGGTTGCACTGAGCCACGGCTTCCTGTTCCGTGCCGGCTTCCAGAACGCGATACGCGCCGTTGGCGCGAAGAACGAGTCCCAGCATCCGCAGCACTGTGGGATTGTCATCAAGAATTAGAATTGTCGTCACGGGTGGCGCTCCGTGCCTCCATTTCTTGTTCCCGGCGCATTACCGCGAACTAAGTTGTCACTAGCTATATCACAATGAAGAGGTAAATTCTATAGAAAATGATTCCATTTACTTAATTAATCACGGTAATTATTATCAAATTTTGATGTGGAAGCGGCTAAAATGTGATCTTTATCACTCTTCTTGCGTGCGGCATTAGGTCCGGGTCCGCCATAATTCATGTCATAGTTGCCTGGTTCCGCACCGCACGTTAGTATCACTCATTAGAGATAACCCAAAACCTCGGTGGCCGCCGGACCGCTCTTTTTTATGGAGAAAAGCACTTCCGGTCCGGAACCACGATATTGGGCTTGATCGCAGGAGGCCCTGCTGCATGAGACGTGCGTTCACTTTCGCTTTGCTCGGGCTGGTCTCGGCAGCCCTCATCCCGGCGCAGGCGCCGAAGCAGAAGATCACCCGCGCTGCCGACGTTCCCGAATTCAGCTATCCCGTCAGCGGCAAAGTCGAGGACCTTCTGCACTCGGACGAGGCCTTCGCCAGCTTGACGGCGCAAATCCGCCACAACATTGAGTCCGTCCTCGCGAACTACGACATCGAGGAAGCCGCCACCAAGCGCCGCCTCATCGGCACCCTCGCGCGCCTCGACATCCTCGAAGGCAAAGACCAGGATGCTCTGCGCTGTCTCGACGAAGTCCGCGCGCTCGAGGACAAGCCCGCCCAAAAGCTCACGAGCGGCCTCGCGCTGCGCGCCATGCTGGAAGCAAGAGCCACGTACAAGGACCGCTCCTCGCCCGAGTATCGTCGCCAAGTCTACAAACTCATCCGCCAGAGTCTCGACACGCTCCCCTTCGAAGTCGTCCAGAACGAAATCAAGGGCGCCAAGGCCGGCTCCGAGCTGCTCAGCGAGGGCGTCATCATCGGCCGGTTACGCTCCGTTTTCGATCCCGTCGTGCAGAAGACCGGCTCATTGAGCAGTGATCTCGCCGATCAGTTGCCCGTCATCAAGCTGACTCTCGTCGAAGTCGTTCCGCTCAAGGACTCGCTCGCGGAGGCCTACGGCTCCTACCTCTCCGCCCATCGCCAGGAGAAACCCGACATCTGGGCCGCTCGCGCCGTGCGCCTCGAGCCGGGCAAGAGCTACACGCCCGTCAATATCGCCGTGTGGGATAGCGGTGTCGATACCGCCATCTTTAAGGATCAGCTCATCCGCGGCCAGGACGGCAAGCCCGCGGTCATCGCATACGATCTCGAAGCCCGCAAAACTACCGGCGAATTGTATCCCTTTCCCGCCGAACGCGCCAAGAAGATTCCCGAAGTGAAGCAGCGCGTCAAGGGCCTGCTCGATATGCAGGCCAATATCGATAGCCCTGAAGCCAGCGAAATCAAAAAGGAGATTGCGACGCTCAAGCCCGATCAAGTGCGGCCCTTCATCGAGCAAATCAGCGAAGTGAGCAACTACATGCATGGCACCCACGTGGCCGGCATCGCCATGGATGGCAATCCCTACGCCCGCCTCGCAGTCGCGCGCATCACGTTCGACTACAAGCTCATTCCCGATCCTTGTCCCACACGTGAGCTTTCCGAACGAAGTGCCGCCGCGTCCATGGACTATGTCAGCTTCTTCAAAGCGAACCACATTCGCATTGTCAACATGAGCTGGGGTGGCTCGGTGAACGATTATGAGGACGGTCTCGAGCGTTGCGGCGTTGGGAAATCGGTCGATGAGCGCAAACAAATCGCGCGGGAGTTGTTCGACATTGAAAAGCACGGACTTGAGAAGGCGTTCGCGTCTGCACCGGACATCCTGTTCGTTACGGCCGGCGGCAACGCCAATAACGACGCAAGCTTCAACGAGTTCATTCCATCCAGCATCCAGTTGCCGAACCTCATCACCGTGGGTGCGGTCGATAAGGCCGGCGATGAGGCGCCCTTCACTAGCTACGGTCCCACCGTGGTCGTGCACTCGAATGGCTACGAGGTGGATAGCTACGTTCCCGGCGGCGACCGCATGAAGTTTTCCGGCACGTCCATGGCCTCGCCCAATGTCGTGAATCTGGCGGCGAAGATCCTGGCGGCCAACCCCGGTCTGAAACCGCCCGATGTGATCCGCATTATTCGCGACACCGCCGACACCACCGCCGACGGCCGCCGCCACTTGATCAACCCCGCGAAAGCTGTCGCCGCGGCACAATCCGCCGGTGCGGCGGTCTCGTCGCGGTAGCTGGGAGATACATATAAGGCCGAACAAGATGCGTAAAGCTCTGGTGGTTGCCGGTTGCCTAGGGCTGGCCCTCGCTTCCTGCGGAAGGCACAAGGTTCGGGCAGCCGTTCCGCCTTCGGTGATCGGACCCGAGATCGGCATCGCGAGTTGGTACGGTCATCCGTATCATGGCCGTCCCGCCGCAAACGGTGAAATCTACGACATGGAGCAGCTCACCGCCGCGCATCGCACGCTGCCGTTCGGCACGCTCGTCCGCGTCGTGAATCTCGAGAACAACAAATCCGTCGATGTGCGCATCACCGATCGCGGCCCGTTCGTGGGCGACCGCGTCATTGATCTCTCCCACGCCGCCGCGCGCGCCATCGATATGGTCGGTCCCGGCACTGCCCGCGTGCGGATCGAAGTCACGCAGGCGCCGCCCATTCCGGCTCCCGGCTTCTTTGCCATCCAGGTTGGTGCTTTCCGCGTTCGCGCCAACGCCGAACGTTTGCAAGCCGAGATGCAATCCCGCTACGGCGCTGCCCACATCGTGCTCCGTCCCGGCGACCCGCCGATCTGGCGTGTCCTGGTCGGCCGCGCTTCCACCGTCGGTGACGCTAGCTCGCTCGCCGCCCGCATCGAGTCCGAACACGACGGCAAGCTCGGCCAACCAATCATCATCCGCGATGACGCCGTGAATTCCACTATGTGATGTGGGAAATCACAACATCGAAACACCCACTCGCGCCATCCGCCCCAATAGAAAAGCACTAGACGAGTGCTGTGGAACGCCACAGGCGGTGTGGCTGTTTTCAGCAGCCGTAATTCATTGAAAACAAATAGCCTCCGCAATCTCCCGTCGACGATCTCTACAGTAGGGCCTTATCATTCCCATGTAACTATATGAAAAATATATCCTTACCTATGGCCATCAGAATGCCCCTTCCATAGCGGAGGCTTTGCCATGACCGTCCTACTGGTTCTATTTACTTTCTTAGTTTTCGCGCTCATTGATTGGGCTCTCAACCGCCACAAGGTGCCGGTGGTTAAGTTGTCCACCGAACCCGCTGTGCCGCATGCCGTCAGTGCTTATGTAGATGGATTTTTCGTTCCCGAAACACTTCGTTATCACCCCGGCCACACCTGGCTGATCCGAGAGAGGCCGCACCTCGCCCGAGTTGGCGTTGACGAATTTGCCGCGAAGCTCGCCGGCCATGTAGAAAAACTGGAATTGCCCAAGCGCGGCCAGTGGATTCGCCAGGGGCAAACCGCCTGGAATCTGTTCAGTAAGGGTGAAAAGGCATCCATGACTTCACCTATCGAAGGTGAGGTGGTTGAGGTCAATCAGGAACTGCTAAATGATCTTTCGCTGCTGCGCCGTGACCCCTACGGCAAGGGTTGGCTGATGACCATAAACGTGCCTGACGAAGAAAGTACTTGGCGCAACCTCATTCCTACCCGTCTGGTGCGCAGTTGGATGAAGGAATCTGTCGCCCGGCTGTATGCCAGACAGCCACTTCTGGCCGGTGCTGTCGCCGCCGATGGCGGTCGCCCCATGGACGATCTGCTCGAAGCCATGCCCGAGGCCAACTGGTCGAAGATCACAGCCGAGTTCTTTCTCCCGTAGTGGAGGGGGGATTGCACCTCCAGTAGGGGGATAAACCGGGGAATGAGCTTTGCCATCCTTTATGACTCCACGCTCTGCATAGGGTGCCGCGAATGTGAGAAAGCCTGCGCAGGGCGTTGGAAACTTCCTTACAACGATACGATCGCCGCCGAAGAGCAAATCTCAGCCCACAAACTGACCGCCATCCAGACTCACGGCGATCACTTCAGCCGCCGCCTGTGCATGCACTGTAACGAGCCTTCTTGCGCGTCGGTCTGCCCGGTTAGCGCACTGCACAAGACCGCCCTCGGCCCGGTGGTGTACGACGAAACCAGGTGCATTGGCTGCCGCTACTGCATGCTGGCGTGCCCGTTCCAAGTGCCGACGTATGAATGGTTGAGCCGCACGCCACGGGTTCGCAAGTGCGATGGGTGCTACGACCGTAGAAAGGCTGGACGGCCGACGGCTTGCGCTGAGGCCTGTCCGACCGGAGCCACGAGCTGCGGGGATCGCGATGCGCTGATTGCCGAGGCAGGGCGTCGCATTGCCGAAAAACCGGACCAGTATTACAACCGCGTCTTTGGGATCGACGACGTGGGCGGCACTTCGGTGCTGTTCCTCTCCGCCGTGCCGTTCGAGCAAATAGGGGTCAAGACCGGGCTTCCCAAAGAGCCACTTCCGCTGCTGACCTGGCGGGCGCTCTCGCTCGTGCCGGACGTCGTGTCTCCCGGTGGAGTCCTGCTGGGAGGCATCTGGTGGATCACGCATCGCCGCGAGGAAGTCGCTGCGGCGGAAGGTCGCGAGAAAAAGGGGAACAACTGATGGCCGACACAGCGAAGACCATAAGCTTCCCGCTTTCAGGGGTTGGCTCTCGCGTGCGCACCATGCCCTTCTGGACGCCGGTTTTCTGGGTCCTGATGGCCGGGGGCGCGTACGTTTCCTATCTGCGTCTGTTTCGTGGTCTGGGCGCGGTGACCAACTTGAGCGATCAGTTCCCGTGGGGCCTGTGGATCGGTTTCGACGTGCTGTGCGGCGTGGGCCTGGCCGCGGGAGGATTTACGCTCGTCGCCGTGGTCCACATCTTCAACATCGAACGGTATAAACCGATCCTGCGCCCGGCCATTCTCACGGCGTTTCTAGGCTACGTGCTGGTGGTGGTGGCGCTCTTGTTCGACCTCGGCCGGCCGGACCGCATCTGGCATCCGCTGGTGATGTGGAATCCGCATTCGGTGATGTTCGAAGTGGCATGGTGCGTCATGCTTTACACGAGCGTGCTGGGCCTCGAATTCGTGCCCGCGGTGTGTGAGCGCTTTGGCTGGAAGACGCCTCTGAACGTGCTGCGCGCCATCTCGGTTCCCGTGGTGATCCTGGGCGTCCTTCTCTCGACGCTACACCAGTCTTCGCTTGGCAGCCTCTATCTGATCGTGCCGGAAAAGCTCTATCCGCTCTGGTACACGCCGCTGATGCCGGTGCTGTTTTACATCTCGGCCATTTGCGTGGGCCTGGCCATGACGATTTTCGAATCCTGGCATTCCAGCCGGGAATTCGGCCGGTACATCGAGATGCCGCTGCTGAGCGGCATGGCGCGCCTGCTGGCGGTGCTGCTCTCGATGTACGTCGCGCTGCGCCTGATGGACCTGTTCGAGCGCGGTGGGCTGGGTCTGGTACTCGTGCCGAGGACGGAAACGTATTTGTGGCTGCTCGAAATGTGCCTGCTGATTGCGCCCGCGCTGCTGCTATACAGTTCCCGGGTGCGCCACAACCCGTCGGGGTTATATGCCTGTTCGCTGATGGTGGTGTTCGGGTTCATTGCCAACCGGCTCAATGTCAGTGTGACCGGCATGGAGGCGGGGACGGGCGTGCACTACGTGCCGAAATGGACCGAGGTCACGGTCACCCTGGCGGTCATCGCACTGGGCTTTGCGATTTTCCGCTTCGCCGCGCGGCGTCTGCCGGTGTTTGAAGGCGCCGAGTTAGGAACAAAGCCAGCGGCATAGGAAGTTTATGCAATCGCTGCATGTCGTCCTGCGGAAGCACACGGGGCTGGCTTACAAGCTGGCCCTTTGCCTGATGGTGAGCTCCGCGGGCATTTTCAGCGTGCTGGGCTTCCTGAACCTGCGGGCGCATCGCCGCAATTCCGAAGAGCTGGTTTTGCTGAGCGCCGAGCGCCTCAGCGATATCATCCAGCGCAGCACGCGCTACCAGATGCTCGATAACGACCGCGCCGCGCTCTACCAATCCATCCGCGAAATGGGCAGCCAGCCGGGCATCCGGCGCATCCGCATTTTCAACAAAGAAGGCCGCATCATGTTTTCCACTGACCCGGCGGAAGCCAACGCCATGGTGGATAAACACGCCGAGGCATGTTACGGATGCCATGCGCAGGCGGCGCCGCTGGTGAAGCTGGCGCGGCCGGACCGTGCCCGCATCTTTACGGAAGAAGCCACCGGCACGCGTGTGCTCGGCGTCATCCGGCCCATTGAGAACCAGGCGGCGTGCTCGAACGCGGCCTGCCACGCGCATCCTCCGGAACGAACCATTCTGGGGGTCATCGATACGCAGTTGTCGCTCGCCGCGGTCGACGCGAACCTGGCCCAGCAACAGAGGCAGCTTCTCGGATTTACGGGCACGGCGCTCGTGTTGCTCCTGTTGGTGAGCACAGTGTTCGTGTGGCGCGTGGTGCACAAACCGGTGCAGGAGCTGATTGCCGGAACGCACCGCGTGGCGGGCGGAGATCTCGACTACCGGCTGCCGGTGCGCTCGCGTGACGAAATCGCAGATCTGGCGGAGTCGTTCAATAAGATGACGGCGGAGCTGGCCGAGGCGCGGGCACGCCTGTTGGAGCAAACACACAACGCGCTGGCGGGCAGCGAGAAGATGGCCTCTCTCGGCAAGCTTGCGGCCACGGTGGCGCACGAGGTGAACAATCCGCTGTTCGGAATCCTGACGTACGCGAAGCTGTGCCGCAGGGCGATCGAAGGGTCGGACCTGGCGGAAGAGACGCGGCGGCCGATCGCCGAGCAGCTCGCCGTGATCGAACACGAGAGCCGGCGCTGCGGCGAGATTATGCGCAACCTGCTGACGTTCGCGCGGCAGGCGCCGCGGCGGCGCGAGCCGAACGACGTCAATGAACTGGTGGGGCGTGCCGTGCGCTTGATGAAGCACCAGTTCGAGATCCAGGGGATCGAGATGCAGGTCGAGCTGGCTGTGGAACCGGCGTCGGTGGATTGCGACGCGGGACAGATCCAGCAGGTGATCCTGGCGCTGCTCATCAACGCGGCCGAAGCCATGCCGCAGGGCGGACGGCTACGGGTTGCGACCGAGCTCGAGGGCGATGCCGTGAAGCTGCGGGTGCGCGACTGGGGTCCGGGAATCCGCGCCGACGTGCTGCCCCACATTTTCGAGCCGTTTTTCACGACCAAAGACGAACAGCAACGCACGGGCCTGGGGTTAGCGGTGGCCAAGAGCATTGTCGATCAGCACGGCGGCACGATCGAAGTGCATTCGGAGGAAGGGCAAGGCGCGGAGTTCGTGGTTTCGCTGCCGCTCGAACGAGCGGAGCACGAGGCCGAACCCGCCGGTGCACATTATGAGCGTTCCTAGCAAAGGCAGAATTCTGATTGTGGACGATGAGTTGGTGGTGCGCGACTCTCTGGCGCGCTGGTTCGCCGCCGAAGGGTACGAAACCAAAGCCGCCGCGAGCGCGCGAGGAGCATTGGAAGCGGCGACCCAGGAATGGGACCTGGCGCTGCTCGACATCAAAATGCCGGGCATGGACGGCATGGAGCTTGAAGCGCGGCTGAAAGAAGCCGAGCCTGACCTGGTCGTGATCATGATGACCGGCTACGCCACCGTGGACACGGCGGTAAGAGCGCTCAAAAACGGCGCGTATGACTACCTCACCAAGCCCATCGATCCGGACGAGCTCTCGCACGTGGTGGCCAAGGCGCTGGAGCATCGCGCGACGAAAAAGGAAGTGGTCCGGCTGCAAGAAAACCTGAAGGAGATTTTCCCGAAGACGGATCTCATCGGCAAGAGCCCGGCGATCCGCCGCGTGACGGAAATGATCGAGACGGTGGCGCCGACCGATACGACGGTGCTGATCACAGGCGAGAGCGGCACCGGCAAGGAAGTGGTGGCGCGCGCAATTCATGCCGCGAGCCCGCGCCGGCTGATGCCCATGGTGACCATCCATTGCGGCGCGCTGACCGAGACGCTGCTCGAGAGCGAGCTGTTCGGCCACGAGCGCGGCGCGTTCACGGGAGCGCAGTTCCGCAAAAAAGGCAAATTCGAAATCGCCGACGGCGGCACGGTGTTTCTCGACGAGATCAGCGACATCAGCCTGAAGATGCAAACCGACCTGCTGCGCGTGCTCCAGGAAAAGGAGATCGTTCGCGTGGGCAGCAGCCAGCCGATTCACGTGGATTTCCGCGCCATCGCGGCGACGAACAAGGATTTGCAGACGCTGGTGCAGGCGGGCAGCTTCCGGCCGGATCTGTTTTACCGGCTGCACGTGGTCATGATCGACATGCCGCCGTTGCGCGACCGCCGCGAAGACATTCCGCTCTTGGTGGAACATTTCATCGCCAAGCTTTGCGCCTCGATGAACCGGCAGCCGGCGCCGCAAGTCGCGCCCGAAGCGATGGATTTGCTGATCCGCCATCATTGGCCGGGCAACGTGCGCGAACTCGAGAACGCGGTGGAGCGGGCGCTAGTGGTTGGGCGGGGAAGGGAACTGCGGCCGGTGGATTTCTCGTTTCAATTGCAAGGCGCAGGGGCGGTGGCTAGTGGCCGCTCACTCGATGAGGTGGAGCAGGCACACATCGCGCAGATCTGGGCGGAATCCGGGGGCAATCACTCGAAAGCCGCGCGCACGCTGGGCATTGACCGCACAACCCTCTACAAAAAACTGAAGCGCTACGGGCTGGAGTGATGATCGAGCTGGTGACGGTCGGCGAAGGCGTCGAGCCGGACCGGCTGGGCGAGCTGGCGGAGGAACTCGAGCGGATCTTCCGCGTGCCCTGCCGCATGCGCCAAGACGCGCTGGATGCGAAGTTCGCGCACAACCCGCTGCGCGGGCAGTATCACTCCACAGCCATTCTGGAGCGCTTGCAGTCACTCGCTCCCAGTAAACCTTCCCGGCTCCTTGGCATTACGGCGGTCGATCTGTTCGTCCCTATCTTCACGTTTGTGTTTGGCGAGGCGCAGCTCGCGGGCAACTGCGCGCTCGCGTCCCTTCACCGGCTGAGTGAAGAGCGCTACGGTCTCCCCGCGGACGAAGGCAAGCTGCGCGAACGGCTCACCAAAGAAGCGGCGCACGAACTGGGCCACACGTTCGGTCTGCGGCACTGCGACGACTGGCGGTGCGTGATGGCGTCGAGCCACTCGGTGGAGCTGGTGGATGTGAAGTCGGCCGAGTTTTGCGAGGACTGCGCGGGCGTGGTGCGCGGGCGCTGAGGCGGTAACGGGTCACTTACTCGCCGGCTTGACAGGACAAGTTTGACAGGTTGCATCGGGCAGCATGTCGCCATGCCTGAATGGGAGCGCTCTATATTTCCAAGTGCGACCGTTCACGTCCATCATCTCAATACTCGGACGCTGGTATTTATCGAATCCGAACACGCCACGAGAGACGCCAGCGTCATCCACTAACACGAACTTGTGGGCGCGAATCTCCTGGTGCACGGGTGCTTGCTCCTGCGCAAAAACCGGCGCGGGCACGATGCGTTGAGAAACGATCCCGCCCATGAATCCGGCGGCCAGGGCTACTGCGATGGTCGTTCTTGTGCTCATGCGTTCAGTATGCCCCCGCTGACATCCGCCGCCAACTCTGCCAGAATCACCCAAAGGAGCTAATCGCATGACGAAGCGTACCGCGCTTGCTGCCGCCGTTATTCTGCTGACCCCTGGGTGGACACGGGCGGAAATCTTGAACCAATCAGCCAGCGGATTCACGGTCAAAGTGACCCTGAACATTCATGCTGCGCCGGATGACGTGTACCGCCGCATCGTGCGCAACGTCGGCGACTGGTGGAGCCCCGCGCACACCTTTTCCGGCGACGCGCGCGATCTGACCATCGACCCAAGAGCCACGGGATGCTTCTGTGAGAAGCTGCCGAACCTGGGCAGCGTCCGTCACATGGAAGTGGTGATGGCAGCGCCCGGCGAAAGATTGGTCATGATCGGAGCTTTGGGTCCGCTCCAGCCGCTCGCCGTCACCGGCTCGATGACCATCCAGCTTTCTCTAGTCGAGGGCGGCACAAAGCTCGAAATGACCTACGCGGTTGCCGGCTACTTTCCGGCCGGCATGAACACGTGGGCCGCACCGGTGGATGGCATTCTGACGGAGCAATTCACGCGGTTGAAGAACTACGTCGAGCACGGGGATCCGGCGCTGACGGCAGACCAGCCGAAGCCGCAGTAGCCGCGCCCGCCCTCAGCTTCGGCAGTGCGCTTCGAACAGCCGGTCGAGCGTAGAGTGGATGTCATCGATCTCGACGGTTTCGCGTTCGCTCAAACGCACGACGTTCGAAAGCTGATCCTCGAGCGAAGCCAGAAACTCCGCCCCCCCGCCATCGTCAAGAGCTTCCACGCGCCGGCGAAAGTCTGCGCCCATTTCCGCTAGCACCTCGGCGTCGTCCGGATCCGCAATTTCAGGCCAATCCTCGCGGATGCGGAAGTACAAATTCCCAGTGGCATCGTCAAGGACGAAAACGCCCGCGGTGCGCTCCGGGTGGTCAGGCAGAAAAACCCTCAGATAAACAACCTGGACAGTGCGCCGGAGCTCGGCTGGCATCGGGAAGCCAGAATTGTATCAAGCCGATTTGTCGAAAGAAATCACCACGGGATCGCCGGGCAGTTCGGGCTGTGCTCCGTAATGGTGGCTTCACAGTTGTAGCAGCGATGTCCGAGGTAGAACTGGCCCTTGGGCCCGGCGAAGCCGTAGCCCGCTGGCACGGTGGGACCACAACAGAACGGGCACTTGGCGTCATCGGCGTACATGGCCTCCGCCACCCGGAAGTGGTCCGCTCCACAGTCCGTGCACGTGAACAGCAACGTCTGGCTGTGGCCATCGTTTTCGGCGGCGACTCCCTGGTATTGGCGCCCCCCGCAGTCCGGACACTGCCAGTGGCGCAGCGGCGTGTTGATCGCCGCGCGGATTTTCTTGGCGAGGTCCGCGCTGGTGAACGGTTTCTGCAAAAAGAAGTTTGCCGGAATATGGTCGGCCTCGGCGATGAGCTCGGGGAAGCCGGAGATGTACAGTGTTTTCAGGTGGTGCTGTTGTCTCCCGAGCGCGGTGCTGAGCGCCAGGCCGTTCATGCCGGGCATCTCGATGTCAGTCAGCAACAGGTCCACGCCGTGGGGCTCTTGGCGGACCAGCTCCAGGGCCTCGGGGCCATCGCTTGCCTCAACCACGCGCAGGCCTTCGTTGAGCAGCATTCGATGGATGGTCTCGCGCACCTTGGCATCGTCGTCAACCAGCAGTACGGTAGGATCGCAGGCGGATGTGGGACATAGATTTTATGATTACGCCCAGTTAGTTGCCGCGGAGGCGCGCTTATCTCGCGTAGTTGTTGGAAAAACAACTCTAGGACCATGATTTGGTGGGACTAGGGCGCTGCGCCAAAAGACCCGCTTTCAAGCGCAGACCGTTTCCCTCACGCAAACCGAGAGAATGCGCGACGGGCCGCACACTATAAACAGTTAAGGCCATTCATGGGTTCCGTGTGTGTGGATTCCGGCCACGGTCTGGTGGGGGAATCGCCGCCGATCCGCCAGATCCGGCGGCAAATCGAAAGGCTGGGCCGTTCGCGGTCCCCGGTGCTGCTTCTGGGGGAAAGCGGCACGGGCAAAGAAGTCGTGGCGCGCGCCATCCATAACGCCAACCCCACCGGTAATTTCATCCCGATCGACTGTGGGTCTTTGGTGGGCCCACTCATGGAAAGCGAGCTGTTTGGGCACGCGAAAGGAGCTTTCACCGGTGCCACGGAGGTCAAGCGCGGGCTGATCGAACTGGCCGACGGCGGCACGGCATTCTTTGACGAGATTGGCGACCTGCCGCTTGAGCTGCAAGTGAAGCTGCTGCGCCTGCTCCAGAAGCACGAGTTCCGGCCGGTGGGTTCGCTCACCACGCGCAAGGTGGAGATCCGGGTGATCGCTGCCACGCACCGCGACCTGGCGCAGGAGGTGGAACAGAAGCGTTTCCGCCAGGATCTGTTTTACCGCCTCAATGTCGTCGGCCTGCGGCTACCACCACTGCGCGACCGCACTGGCGACATTCCGCTGCAGGTCGGGCGCTTCCTCGATGCACTGGGCGGAAAGCATCTGCTGAGCAGCGATTGCATGGATGCGCTCCTCACTTGCGCCTGGCCTGGCAACGTGCGGGAGCTGCAAAACTGCGTGGAGCGCATGGTGGCGATGAACTCGGGACCGCTGTTGCAGACGAGCGACCTGCCTTCGGCGCTGCAAACGCATCTGGAAACTCGCCGGGGCGGAGTGCTTTCAGTGGCGGCAGTGGCCAACGCCAATGGCGGGTCGCGGCCGGTGCCGCCGCAATCAGGTATCATTCCTTTGACGGAGATGGAAAAACTCGCCATCATGAACGCGCTCGAATACACCAAGGGAGACCGCGCGACGGCGGCGTATCTGCTCGGCATCGGCCGTACCACTCTCTATCGAAAACTGAAAGAGTACCGCCTGGTCAGTTGAAAATCGCGCTCGACGCAACCTATAGCGTAGGAGAAAATCTCTCCGGGGTCGGAGTGTATTCGCGCGAACTGTTGCGCGCCTTGACGGCGTCCCACCCCGGGCAGAAGTTCGTATTCTGTTACCGGCCGCACCGGTTCTTGCGTGCGTTCGGCGCTACGCTGCCGGCAAACGCGCACCGTGCGTTGCTTTATGAGCCCCTGTTCCCGCGCGCTCGGGATTTGTTTCACGGGCTCAACCAGAGGCTTCCCGCGATCCGCTTTCGCCGGACGGTGACCACGTTTCATGACCTATTTATTCTCACGGGCGATTATTCCACTCCCGATTTCCGCCGCCGGTTTGCGGAACAGGCGCGGCGTGCCGCCGAGGCATCAGACGCCATCATCACAGTCTCGGAATTCACGGCGCGGCAGGTGGTGGAACTGCTGGGCGTGGAGCGAGGCCGCGTCCACGTAGTGCACCACGGCGCGGATCACGTGGCGGTTGCCGAACCGGCGCGGCGCGAGAACATCGTGCTCACCGTCGGCGCGATCCAGCGGCGTAAGAACATCGCGCGGCTGGTAGAGGTGTTCGAGCGCACGCCGCCGGGATGGAAACTGGTGCTGGCCGGATCCCAGGGCTACCAGGCCGGCGAGATTCTGGCGCGCATCGAGGCGAGCCCGCGGCGCACCGATATTCAGTTGCCCGGTTACGTTTCGGCGGCGGAACTGGCGCGATGGTATGCGCGGGCGCGGATCTTTGCGTTCCCTTCGTTGGATGAAGGTTTCGGGATGCCCGTGCTGGAGGCCATGGCGGCGGGAGTTCCGGTGATCGCAGCGAACCGGGCCGCTTTGCCGGAGGTCTGCGGAGACGCCGCGTTATTGGTGGATCCCGAAGACGTAGAGGCGATCGGGGCAGCGCTCGAGCAGCTCATGAGCGACGCCACGCTGGCGGAACGGCTGGTCGTGACAGGCCTCGAACGTGCGCGACAATTCCGTTGGGAAAAAGCAGCAGCAGAAACCTGGAAGGTATATCAATCCCTGGCGGCGAGTTGAGATGCCCAGACTACTTCAGATCTTCGTCGACTGCGATCTTGAGCGCGCGCAAAAAACGCTGGTCCTGGTTGGTGAACTTGATCTTACCCGTGGATTCAAACGTGCGTTTGGGCTCCGGGCGAACTTGCGCTTCCGTCCCCTCGTCGGCATCTTCGTTCTCGTCACGTTTGTTGAAGCCGATGGTGGCCTCAAGGACCAGAAAAACGTCGTAACCAGCTTGCTTGATCTCGCCGATGGCTTCAGCGATGCGATCCGAGTCTGATAACGAGTCGTTAATCGCGTTTCCGAGTTCCTGCATCAAGGCTTTTAAACGCTCTTCCAAAATCAGCCCCTTTCTCCGAGGCAGCCAACGGCCTGGAGGACCCCTTATTAATAACGGATGCGCGTCACCTGAGAAACGTTACAGATTGTTCACCACCCTCGGAGGCCAGATCCAGTGCCCGTTCCGATTGTAGTGAACCCGGTGACGCCACACAAGTAATTTATCGGCCTAAAGGTCTCGTCCCATTAGTAACATACGGGGGGCATCGCTGGGCTGGATGGCCGGGCACCGTCTAATTCCTTTGCTACCATGAAAACGTGAGTACAGCCCGCCTGGTTCACCAAGGATATCAGTTCGTACGCCACGTTGTACCCGCGGTCGTTCGGCCCGCCCACAGCCTCTGGCACGAGGTCATTGGCTTCCTGTTTTTGTCGCTCGCCACCATTCCGGTTCCCTCCGCCATCAAGACCATTCGCGAACTGCAAAACGGAAAAGGCAGCGTGCTCCGGTTGGTGGTGACCGTGATGTTTGTGACCATCATGGCAGGGTACGGCATTTCTTCGTTCCGCCGGGCACGCAAGATTTCGCGGTCGTGAGCCACAAGCAAAGCTAGACCGGAGCGCGAATAAAGACTAGAGTGAGCGGCACGAGGCGAACAAGACCGGGTGCCGCTGATCTTAAATGCAGCGGCCGTTTAGGCCACGCCGGGGGATACCTCCGACCGGCCAATGTCCGGGTTCGGAGAATACTGCGAAGCAGCGTAAGGGATCGCAGCGTGACGGACACGTGGCTTGCGGTCGCGCAACCCTAGTTTGTAGAGCAGACGGCCGACGTGATCGCGGTCGTAATGCACGCCAAACTGGCTTTCGATGACGGCCGCCATGCGCGCGGTCGTCCAATGATCGTCCCCAAAACCGTGGGCCATCGGCCGGTCGCGATAAATCTGGGCGACGCGATCCAATTGCTCCTTGGACAGACGGCTGGGCCGGCCGGTCGCCTTGCGGCGTTTCAGGGAACTGACTCCATTGTTGGCCAGCGCGCGACACCAGCGGGAAGCAGTCGTGCGGCTGACGGAAAACTTGCGGGCGACTTTCGATTGAGAGAGTCCGTTCAGCAGATCCTGCGCTGCCTCGAGACGTCTCTGTTCCATCTCCTCACGAGTTAAGGAGATCTGAGCGGCTATATCCATAGACGCGCGGTAAATTGATTGGCCAGAGCATGACCAGCATAACGCAAAACAATTTAACTGTAAATTGTTTTTTGTGGGAACCAATCAAAGGCGGGTTTCGGATGGGTTACGGAGCGTTCACAAGTCAGGTGACAAAATCTTGAAATCGGGGTATGGCTACGAAAACACAGCCGGATCGGGCATTTTTGCCGCCGGCCGCCGGGTGCTTGCAGCGCAGTCGCGCGAAGGCGCGGTGCTACACTCCGGGCAAGATGACACCAACCTCCTTAACCACCGATCCTCAAGTACTTACAGCTGCCGGCCCCGCCGCGCCGGCCACCGGACTCAACATATCCGCCCTCACGGGCGACTACACGCTCGAAATTACCGTGCAGGCGCTTTCGGCCGCCAGCGGCGACTCCGCAGCGCGCGTTGTTCTTGAAGACACAGTCAACGCGTTCACGGCCGCCATCCCCGTAGTCGAGGTCGCCGTACAGGGACCGATCACCATGCCGCGGACGTACCTATTTCGCAGCGACGAAGCGCCGGACCTGCGGATTGGCACAGCCAACGCCAGCCTGCGGCTGAACGTCTACGAGCTCGATGGCACGTCGCCGAGCATCACGGTGCACGGCGCGATCTGGCAGTAGTGGCGCGCAATCCGGCTCCGCGCGATAGAATGGATGCGCGATGGAGCAGACCGGCAAGTCCGAAAGGCTCAACAGGTTCATCGAAGCCGCCAAAAGCAAAGGGGCTTCGGACGAGTTTCTGGTCAACCTGCTGCGCGAGGAAGGCTGGGCCGCGAAGGAGATTTACGCGGCCTTCCGGCGGCATTACGAGAGCCTGACGGGTTTGGCATTGCCGGCGCGCGGCGAGGGGGCCGGGGAATCGGCGCGCGATGCGTTCCTGTATCTGCTGGCCTTTTCCACGCTGGCGACTTGGGCGACGGCGCTGGGATCGCTGCTGTTCACCTTCATAGATCGATGGTTCCCCGATCCACTGGTCCAGCAACGGTTTGAGAATTCCCGCTACGCGGTTTCCTCCGAGATGGCCTGCATTATCGTGGCCTTTCCCATTTTTCTGCTGGTGATGCGGTTCATCCTGCGGGAAGTCGACAAACATCCGGAAAAAGTTGAATCGGGCGTGCGCAAGTGGCTCACCTATATTGCACTTCTGGTCACGGCGGGGATCGTGATCGGTGACCTGATCACGTTTCTGGCGTTTTTCCTGCGTGGGGAACTGACGTCGCGTTTCGTCCTGAAGGCGCTGGCGGTGATCGTTATTGCGGGCAGCATTTTCTGGTACTACCTCGGTTTCCTGAAGCGAGGCGCTGCAGATGCCGAGGCGTAAGGATCTGGCGCTGGCCGTGGGCGCGGCCGTCGTGGTTGCCTTGGTGTTGGCGCTGGGCTTTCACATGCTCGGGCCGCTTCGCGACCAGCGAGGGATTAGCGCCGACGAACGCCGTGTGCAGGACCTGCGGGCCATCGCCCTGCAGATCTTCTTCCGCCG
>Ga0326727_10011183_pt1 | contig 21031 bp, 20 predicted proteins | sample MB2enrmetagenome_FD_207643 | JGI IMG/M metagenome (GOLD analysis project Ga0326727, IMG submission 207643) | Lab enriched peat soil microbial communities from McLean, Ithaca, NY, United States - MB29MY | ecosystem: Environmental > Terrestrial > Soil > Wetlands > Peat | place: USA: New York...
GACCCGTCAGGCGACACCGTACCCCACTGGTTGTTGTAGCTGCCGTAGAGGATGTGGCCGCCAACCATGAACCCGCCGTAGGCCACCTGCAAGCCGGCATCGAACACCCGCAGCCCGTGATACATCACGGTGTTGCCGCCAGTAGTCGAGTTGTTGGTAAACGTCCCGCTGTACCCCACGTGACTGCTGTACATACCGCCGACCGTGGCGACGATGCCAAGCGGGCCCACCACATACCGCCCGCGCAGGACCGCGTCGAACGTATTGCGGCGCCGCTGCGTTTCGCTGCTGAGCGAGCTCGACGACGCCGAGTCGCACCCCAGCGACTGGTTCGAAATCAGCGGTCCTTGGACGCCGCCGCTGGCCGTCACGCCGTACGGGCAGTTGCCCGGCCCGTTGCCGTTCTCGCCCACCGTCCCGGTCGATGGCTCGAACGAAACGCCGAAGTCGAGGATGTTCGCGAACAGCGGCGACATGTACACGATCTTTTCCGTCGCGTACAGGTTGCCGACGTCTTCGTACGGCCACTGCAGCTGTGTACCGGAAGTCATCAGGATCGGGTCGCCGTTCCACCCGCCGTCGTCGAAGTTTTCGAAGTTGCCGGTCAGCATCAACGACGTCGGCTGGTCGGTCGCGCCGAAGCGCAGGAAGCCGAGGTTGTCGGCGCCTATATACCCGGACGTCCGACGGAGGTAGAGCTCGCCGCGGGCCCGAACGCTGCCCGAGACTGAACCGTTCGCGCCGCCGCCCGGAGCCACCGCGTTGTCCGTCCGGATTTCGACGTACGCACCGTATTTCATCCCGTTCGCCGCCACCGCGTCGAAGCTCGGATAGAACCGGGTGTATGTCCACATACCGTACGGGGCAAGCTTGGTGTTCGCCTGCGGAGACCCGACACTGCCGACGGCGGACGCGGTCACGGTCGGGGTCACGGAATGTGAGCCGTTGCCCTGATCCGAGGTGAAGCCGAAGGACGCATAGATCCGCCCCAGGATACGCACGGAGATGTTGCCCGGCGACAGCGCCGGGTTAGCACCGTACCCGGGCCCCGGCGACCCATACGGGCCACCGCTCGCAAGGTATGCCGGGCCGACAGCCGGCGTTTGCGTCGGCGCAACCTGCGGCCAGGGGGCCGGACCCCCGGTGACGTTGTTATACTGCATAGCCACCTGGGCGCTGGCTACACCCGCCAGGGCCACCATCCCGCCTAGCGTGGCTACGCTGGCCAGTAGGAGCTTACGCATCCATCATCCTCCTCATCTCGCCGGCGCGCCGGCGGTATTGGCAGGCCCCGCCCCGCTTCCCAGCGGATAAACCCGCGAATCCTCCACGGGAGGGGCAGCCGGACCAGCCGCGAGTATTGCCGCGCCTTCACGAACCCGCAACGGCTGAACAAGCCGGCCATGGCATTTCCGAAACACTGTGTCCGGAAGGACACAGGTGCGCCCTCACAGCAGCGCCCCGATCGCCCCGGCCCCCGCGCAGCCCGGCAGCCGCCGCACGCGTCGCCCGTCGATGCCGCCGAGCGCCGCCACCGCGCCCCCGCATCGCCGGGCCATCAGCCCCCACCGGCACGGCCCGAGTCCCGCCACGCCGGGATGGCTCGGGGTGCCAAACGCCGGCGACAGGAAGGTCATGGCGCCCTGCCGTCGCCCCCGCCGACCCTCCGCCACCCCATGCGCCGAGGCCGTCGTCGCCGGCAGCGCCCGCGGCGCCGTCCCGGGCCGCCGTCCGCCCCTGAGATGCAGCCCGGCCCCGAGCGCCGCCGCCAGCCGCCAGTCTCCCGCCACCGACAGAGCCAAACGCCGCGCCCGGCACACCCGTGCCAGTTGCCGCCCCAGGCCCGCACGGTCGGGGAACGTGTCGTGCCGCAGCACCACGCCGCACAGCCCCCTGGGCAGCCCGGCCGCCGCCGCCAGCGGATCCCCGCCCCGGCGCGCATCGGTGAACAGCCACAACACCGGGCGTCCGGCAAAAATGCCGTTGCGCCGCTGTCGCGACTTGACCGCGCGCGCCCAGGCGACGAGCCTCGCATCCATGGCCGAACTCTCCCGGGCGGATATTGCCGCCAACCTCGCCCGCGTGCGTGAGCGAATCGCCGTTGCCGCCCGCAACGCTCACCGCCGCCCCGAGCATGTCACCCTGGTCGCGGTTTCCAAGACCCATCCCGCCGACGCCATCGCCGCCGCCATCGCCGCCGGCCAGCACGTCTTCGGCGAGAACCGCGTCCAGGACGCGGCCGCCAAGTTCCCCGCCCTCCGTGCCGTCCACCCCCATCTCCGCCTGCACATCATCGGTGGCCTGCAGACCAACAAGGCGCAAGACGCGGTGCGGCTGGCCGACGTCATCGAGACGCTCGACCGCCCGCGGCTCGCCGACGCGCTGGCGGCGGCAATTCAGCGGGAGGGTCGCAGCCCTGAGATGCTGGTGCAGGTGAACGTCGGCGATGAACCGCAGAAATCCGGCGTTGCGCGCGCCGAGGCCGACGCCTTCATCGACGCCTGCAGACGCCGCTTCGGCGCGGCTGTGGCCGGATTGATGTGCATTCCGCCTGTCGATGCCGACCCTGCGCCGCACTTCGCCTGGCTCGCCGCGCGGGCGGCGCGGCACGGCCTCGGCATCCTCTCCATGGGCATGTCCGCGGACTACGAGACCGCGATCGCCTGTGGCGCCACCCATGTCCGGGTCGGCACCGCCATTTTCGGTGCCCGTGTCGGCGCGGACCCGTGACCGCCTCGACGCAAGCGGCGGGCCGCCGGCCGATCCGGCTCGGCCTGCTGGTCGGCGTGCTCGGCGTCGTCTACGGCGATATCGGCACCAGCCCGCTCTACACCGTCAAGACCAGCCTCGAGCACTTTCGGCAGGTCGGCATTGCCGAGCAGGACATCCTCGGCATCATGTCGATGATCTTCTGGTCGCTCGTGCTGATCGTCACGGTCAAGTACGTCGCCCTGGTCATGCGGGCCGACAACCACGGCGAAGGCGGCATCCTCGCGCTCATGGCGCTGGCCCAGCGGCTCTCCGTCGGTCCCAGGACCCGTCGGATACTGGCCCTGGTCGGCATCAGCGGCGCCTGCCTGTTCTTCGGCGACGGGGTGATCACGCCGGCGATCTCGGTCTTGTCGGCGGTGGAAGGCCTGGAAGTTTCCGCCCCGCAACTGGAGGAATTCGTCCTCCCGATCTCCGTCATCGTCATCATTGCGCTGTTCGCGCTGCAATGGCGGGGGACGGCCTCGGTCGGCCGCATGTTCGGCCCGGTCATGATGGTGTGGTTCCTGACCATCGGCCTCTTGGGGCTGTTCGAGGTGGCCCGTCATCCGGGCGTGCTGGTGGCGCTCTCGCCGACCTATGCGATCGCGGCAATCCTGCGCGATCGTTGGGTCGCATTCTTCACCCTTGGGGCCGTCGTACTGTCGGTCACCGGCGCCGAGGCGCTGTATGCCGACATGGGCCACTTTGGCCGCCAGCCCATCCGCATTGTCTGGTCGTTCTACGTGCTGCCGGCGCTCGCGCTCAACTACTTCGGGCAGGGAGCGCGCGTGCTGGCCGACCACACCGCGGCGGAGAACCCGTTCTATCTGCTTTCACCCGAGTGGTTCCGCCTGCCGCTCGTGGTGCTGGCCACGGCCGCCACTGTCATCGCCAGCCAGTCCGTCATCTCGGGCGCCTATTCGATGGCGCGCCAGTGCGTGCAGCTCGGCTTCCTGCCGCGCATGACGGTCAGCCACACCAGCGCCACCGAGGAAGGCCAGATCTACGTGCCCCAGATCAACGTGGCGCTGGCAATCGGCGTGCTGGTGCTGGTGTTCGCCTTCCGCACCAGCGACTCGCTCGCCTCGGCCTACGGCATCGCGGTCACCGGCACCTTCCTGTGCACCGCCGTGTTGGCCGGCGTGGTGTTCCACTACCAGTTCGGCTGGTCGCTGCCGAAGACGGCCTTGGTGTTCGGCGCCGTGTTCACGCTCGACCTGGTGTTCTTCACCGCCAATCTGGCGAAGGTGCCGGAAGGCGGCTGGGTGCCGCTGGTGCTCGGCCTCGCCCTGATCGCCGTCATGACCTCGTGGAACCGCGGCCGAACCCTGTTGCTGGCACGCTGGCGGCAGGACAGCCTGCCGCTCGCCTCCTTCCTCGCCCGCCTGCCGCAATCGCGCATCGTGCGGGTCTCCGGCATCGCCGTGTTTCTCACCGGCAACCCCGATTTCGTCCCCAATGCCCTGCTGCACAACCTCAAGCACAACAAGGTGCTGCACGAGCGGGTGCTGTTCGTCACCGTCAACAACCTCGATGTCCCGGAAGTGCCCGCCGCCGAGCGCAGCAGCGTCGAGCAGATGGCCCCCGGCATCTACCGCGTCATCATCGACTACGGCTTCATGGAAAGCCCGGACATCCCGCGCGACCTCGCCGGGCTGCGCGCCCAGGGGGTCGATTTCGACCCGATGCAGGTCAGCTACTTCCTCGGCCGCGAGGTGCTGGTGCCCGGCATGGTGCCGAGGATGCCGATCTGGCGGCTCTGGCTGTTCCTGGTGATGGCCCGCAACGCGGTCTCCGCCACCGAATTCTTCCACATCCCGTCCGACCGTGTGGTCGAGCTCGGCGTGCGGGTGGCGATCTGATCCCCCCTCCGTCGAGGCCGGTGGGAAAACCCGCTCGCGCGCGCTACGTTGGCCCGGGTGCTGGGGCTGCGGGAACCACGGCTTGGCAAGGGTGACGATGCTGCTGGCCTATGCTCCGGGGCGGCCCGAGGGCGACCTCAGGGACCGGCTGGAGCTTCGTGTGCCCCTGACTCCGCAGGGCTGGCTCGATGACGGCGGGTCCTCGCTCCGCGTGCTGCCCGACGGCTCCGAACGCCCGGGCGAGCTGGTGGCCGTGGAAGGCGGCTGGGCCCTGCGCAGCACGCGCTCCGAGGACGAGCCGCTGTGGGCGCTCGAGGGCAGGGTATTCCGCCCCGGCGAACTGGTGACCCTCCGCCGCCCGGACGGCGAGGAGCACATCTTCCGGGTGGTCAACGTCGAACCGGACTAATGATAAGAAGGCCAGGGGCGCCGCCCGTCGCGCGAAGGCGCGCGCCGGACCTGGACCCCGCAAAGGGCCGAGAGGCCCGCGGATCCCACTCGTTAAGCGCCGCCGTCGATGGTGAGGATCGTTCCGGTCGTGTACCCGGAGCGCGGCGAGGCAAGGAACGCCACCGCCCAGCCGATCTCCTCCGGCCGGCCCATGCGCCCGAACGGCATGCCTTTGCACAGCTCGCGCCACCGCTCCTCGTCGCCCAGCTCCGCCTTCGCCCGCCCCCGCAGCTGCCGCTCCTGCCGCTCGGTGTCGGTGGCGCCGGGATTGATGCCGACCACCCGCACCCCATCCCTCGGGCTGGCGCGGCCGAGCGCCCGGGTGAACGCCATCAGCCCCGCGTTGCCCGCCGCGCCGGCGATGTAGTCGGCCGGGAATTTCTCGCCCGCGGCGCCAATAATATTGACGATCACGCCGCGCCGCCGCGCCGCCATCGCCGGATACACCGCGCGGCACAACGAGACGAACCCGAACACCTTCAGGTCCCAGGCCCGCCGCCAGGTCGCGTCGTCGATCCGGCCCAGCGGGCCGTGCGGAATGGCGCCGGCGTTGTTGACCAGAATATCGATCGCCCCCGCCTCCGCCGCCACCCGCAGCACCGCATCCTCCACCGAGAGATCGGCGGCGATGGTCACCACACCGACCTGCCGCCGCGCCCGCACCGCAGCCGCGGCGTCGGCCAGCATGGGCCCATCGCGCGCCACCAGCACGAGGTCTACCCCTTCCTCCGCCAGCACCAGCGCGGTCGCGCGGCCGATGCCCCTCGACCCGCCGGTGATCAGCGCGCGCCTGCCGGCAAGTTCCAGCTGCATGGCTCAGGCCGCCTTGTGGAGGGCTGTAGCATACGCCCGGCACGCGTCACCGAACGCCCGGAAGATCGCCACGCCGTCGGGGTTCTCGGCGTAGCGCCATTCCGGATGCCATTGCACGCCGAACGCCCAGCCAGGCGCGCTCGCTACCCGTACCGCCTCGATCGTCCCGTCCGAGGCCACCCCTTCGACCACCAGCCCCTTGCCCACCTGCTCCACCGCCTGCTCGTGCGACGAGTTGGTCCGGATGGTGGACTTGCCAACGATGCGCGCCAGCTCTCCGGACAGTGCCACGTCATGCTTGGGCCGGTACCGGTAATCCGGCGCCCCCGGCCCGCCGCGATGGTCCATCCGCCCCGGCAGGTCCTGCACCTGCTGGTACAGCGTGCCGCCGAGCGCCACGTTCAGCTCCTGAATGCCGCGGCAGATCGCCAGCAGCGGCATCCCCCGCGCCAGCGCCGCCCGGATCAGCGGCAGCGTGGTGCCGTCGCGGCATGGATCATGCCGATCGGGAGTGAGCGATTGCGCCACGCCGTAAAGATGCGGCTCGACATTGCTCGGGCTGCCCGACACCAGCAGGCCGTCCAGCCGGTCGAGAATCGCTACCAGCGCCTGGCCCACGGGTGGCAGCAGCACCGGAATGGCGCCGGTGCCGCCGACCACCGCCTCGCCGTAGCGGGCCGGCGTCGCATGCTGCGGCAGTCCGTTGATGTCCCGGTTGCAAACCGGGATTCCGACAATCGGGCTCATTCGGCACGAATCCTCGACGCGATCCCAACGATTATAGGTAGTCCGTTGACGATATGGGAGGAACTACGATCCGATCAGCGTTGCGGCCGGCACGCATCGAACAGATTTGCGCTCAGCGCGCCCACGAACATCAGGGCCGCCATCGGCCGCACCGTGCCGTCGCTGGCCAGCCCGACCAGTAACCCGCTGACCGCCCCGAGCGCGAACTGCAACGTCCCCATCAGCGCCGAGGCACTGCCGGCGTGCGCCTGGTGGTGGCTCAATGCCCCGACCGTGGCATTCGGGTTGTTGAAGCCGTTGGTCGAAACCGCCACGAAGATCGGCGCCGCCACCACCCACCACTGGGCCGGCCGCACGAACGCCAGCACCAGCAGCGCCAGGTTGGCCGCCAGCATCACCCGCACGCTGCCGCGCAACACCCGCCCGATGCCGAACCGGCCGACCAGCACCGGATTGAGCTGCGAACAGGCGATGAGGCCGATCGCGCAGCAGCCGAACACTCCGCCATAGGCCGCCGGCGGCAGATGGTAGATCTCTTCGAAGACGCCCGGGGAACCCCCGAGATAGGCGAAAAAGCTGAAGGTGACCCCCCCGCCCACCATCGTATGGGTGATGAAACCGCGCTCGCGCAGGATGAAGCCATAACGCTGCAGCATCGCCCCCGTCCCCAGCTTCACCCGCCGATGCCGGGGCAGCGTGTCGGGCAACAACAGCGCCACCAGCGCCGAGCACGCCGCGCCATAGGCGGCGCACACCCAGAAGATCGTCCGCCAACCGGCGAACCCCATCACCAGGCTGCCGAGCGAAGGTGCGAGGATCGGCGCCGCGCCCATCACCAGCATCAGCCGGCTCAGCAGCCGCGCCGCCGCATGCCCATCGGCCAGGTCGCGCACCACCGCGCGCGGAATCACCATGCTGGCCGAGCCGCCGAACGCCGAAACCAGCCGCAGCGCCGACAGCGAGGCAAGGTCGGGCGCCAGCGCACAGCCCGCGGTCGCCAGCGTGTAGACCGCGGTGCCGATCACCAGCGGCCGACGCCTCCCGTAGCGGTCGGACAGCGCCCCCTGAGTGATCTGCCCGACCGCGAGCCCGGCGAACCACGCCGCAAGCGTTGCCTGGGCAGCGCCGGGCTCCCCGCCCAACGCCCTCTCGATGGCCGGAAAGGCCGGCAGATACATGTCGGTCGAGACCGGCCCCACGGCCGTCAGGAAGCCGAGCAGAACGGGTAGCCAACCAGGGAAGGGCATACGCTACCATGTGGCGTACGCCGCGGCCGCGAAAGCCCCATGGCTGCGCCGGAGACCCTTCATGCACAGAAAGCTCCCGATTCCGCTGGCCCTGCTCTGTCTCGGCGCCGGCCCGGCGCCGCCGTTGCCGGGCGGCATCGAGCTCAGGCTTCCGTTGCCGGCGGCCTGCATTTCCTCGCCATTCGGCCCGCGTCACCGGGTCGGCCCGCACGCCTCCCTGATGCACAACGGCGTCGACCTCCCGGCCCCCGCCGGAACCTGGGTGATCGCCGCCGCCGCCGGCCATGTCGCTGCCGTGCGACACCTCGGCTCGTCCGGCCTGGAGGTGGACATCGCCCACGGTCCCCCCGGCAACGGCTTCATCACCCGCTACGCCCACCTCGGCACCATCGCCCCCGCCATCGCCACCGGCCACACCGCCGTCGCCGCGGGCGACCGCGTCGGCCGAGTCGGCCGCACCGGCGTCACCTACGGCACGCACCTCCACTTCGAGATCCGCATCGACGGCCACCCCATCGACCCGGCACCCTATCTGCACACGAACAATTGCTGAGGCGGCCGTGCCAGGTAAGCAAGGCCAGGGGCTCCGCCCCCTGGCCTTTCTACCCCGGCCGCGGCAGCACCAGGCGGCTTGGGCCGCCCCACCTGATATGGCCGGCGGTATGGCAGGCCGGGCAGGCCGGTTGCCAGGTCTGGTAGAGGCTGCCGCAGGTCTGGCAGCGCCAGGTCGGGTCCGCCTCGGCGGTGGCGGCCTGGCGCAGGGCGTCGCGTTGGGCCAGCCGGCCCTCCTCGGTCTCGCCGTGTTCCTCGGCCTCGATGTCGGCCAGCAGCAGCCACAGCCGTCGCTGGGTCAGTCCCGCGCGGCGCGCGCCTTCGGCGTGCCCGCGGGCCGCGCCGACCAGGCCGGCGGCCAGGTCCTCCTGTGCCAGCAGGAACAGGCTCTCCGGGTGGTTCGGCTGTTTCGCGGTGAGCCGGCCCGCCGCCTTCACCCGTTCCAGCCGGTCGCTCAGCGGTGCCAGCGCGAACGCGGCGAGATCGGGATGCGGAAACGATGCCCAGGCCTGTTGCACGACGGCGAGCGCGCGCGACTCGCGGCCGGTCCTTCGCAGCAGCCTGGCATAGGCGAGCGCGGCCGGCGTCAGGCCGGGGTTGGCCTTCCAGGCGCGGCGGGCGAGCCGCAGTGCCTGCACCGGGTCGCCCTCCGCCTCGGCCGCCGCGGTGGCGAAGTCCGCCACCGGCGCGTCGTGGTCGGCCAGCGTCAGTGCCTGCGACCAGTTGCCCACGCGCACCGCCAGTTGCGCGCGTTCGCTGCGCAGCCAGGTGCCGCCGGGGTGCACCTGTTCGGCGCGCCGCGCGATATGCGCCGCCGCCGTCCAGTCCTCGCGTGCCATCGCCTGCCGGAACAGCCCGCGCAGGCCGAGGAACGCGGTGTCTTCGCGCCCGGCCATCAGGTTGTAGATCTCGGTCGCGGCAAGCTCCTCGTTGCCGAGCCGCCGTGCCTCGGCGGTCAGCAGCAGGCACTGTGGCGTGTCGCCCAGCAGGCGCCGGGCCCGTTCCGCCTCGCGCCGGGCGTCCTTGGCCTCCCCGGCGGCCAGCGCCACCAGGCTTCTGCTCACCGCCCTGTCGCCGGCGGCCCGGCGGCGGCGCGCGCTCCAGAAACGGATCCGCCCGGGCAGATTCAGCACGCCGCTCAGCAGCCGGAGAATAAAGTGCACCAGCAGCACGAACACCACGAGCACGACGACGGCGATCGGCGCGGATGCCTGGACGCTGTAGCCCGCCACGGTCGCGCTCACCTCTCCGGGCAGGCCGCCAAGCCACCACGCCGCGGCCAGCACGACCGCGGCGATGACGATGATGACGATGACCCGGCGCATCAGGAGCGCGCCATTCCGGCCAGGGCCGCCCTGGCGTCGAGCAGCGACTGCGCCTGTGTCCGCCACCCCGCAATGGCCTTCGCCGCGCCCGGGTCAAGCTGATCGAGGGCAGCGACGGCGCCTGCGAGGTCGCCGGCATCCAGCCTGGCGCGCGCCTGCTGCAGCACCTGCGAGGCCGGCGGCCCGATCAGCACCTTGTTGCCTTGCCGCACGATGAGCAGGGTCTCGACCCGCTGCCAGAGGCGGTCGGTCAGGGACGCTTCCGCACTGGGCTGGCTGGCTTGTTCCGCCGCCGCGGCGGCAGCCGGAAACGCCAACCGCAGGGAAGCCTCGGTGGGCGGGTTGGCGAAGGCAAACCTGCTCAGGGCAGGTGGCGCGCCGGGGATGTCGCCAAGCGGCTGTCCGGTCGCCAGGGCCGCGCCGGCGGCCTGCAACCGCGCCACGCGTGCCGCTCCGGCGGTTGCGGCCTGCTCGCGCCGCTCGGCCTCACCGAGGCGCTGCTCCAGGGCCTGCAGCCTGCCGGTGAAAGACTGCAAGCTGCCCGCATCGGCGCCCTGCAGGGCATCCACCTTGGCGGCGACCTGGTCGATGCGCGACTGCAGCGGCGCCAAGTCCGGCGCGGGCGCCGCCACCGGCGCCGGCCGCTGCTCCAGCGCTGCGACCCGGCTCTGCAGCGCGACGAGTCGGTTCTCCAGGTTAGCGACGCGGGCCGCATCGATCGCCGGGGCCACCGGTTGGATCCGCGTAGCGAGGTCCTGCTGCTGCTGGAACAGCCATCCCCATGCGGCCGCGCTGATGACGAATCCCACCAGCACGACGACCCCAAGCATGCGCCGCCGGGGTCTCGGTTCGGCCGCCGCCGTCCTGGGCGGCTCCGCCGGGGGCGGCGTAACGGCGGGCTCCGATGCTTCGGCGGGGTTCGGATCTTCTTCGGTCATGTGAGCAGGCCCAACAGTTCGTCCTGGTTCGGCGCGGTCGCGATGCGGATGCGGTGCCATGGCAACGGCGCCAATGCTGCCGCAACCGCTGGCGAAATAGCCAGGGACTCGACAGCGGTAAAGGCGTCCCTCGGCAGCGGAACCGCCACCGAGACAAAGGCGTGCGCCGTCGCCGGCGAAAAGAACAGCGCCGCCTCGACCGCATGCCTGCACAAAGCCGCGCGCGCGGCCTCGGGCAACGCTGTGGCCGGCCGCGCCGCGTAGACATCGCGGTGCTCGACCGCGAATCCGGCCTCCCGCAGGCGTCGCGCCAGGTCGGCTCCCTGGCCCTGCTGGCCGGCCAGCAGCAGCGGCAAGCCGCGCGCGTTGCCGACGCGAACCGCCAGCTCCGCCAGCGCCCGGGCGTCGCCGCCGGCACTGTGCACCACCCTGAAGCCAGCCGCCCGTGCCTTGGCGGCCGTCCCATCCCCCACCGCCAGCAGCGGGAGCGCGGCATGGCCGTCGAGGGCCGGCAGCGCGTTGGCGCTGGTCACCAGCACCGCCTGCAAGCTCCCGGGCGGCGGCAGATCGACCGGCAGCGGCACGATCCGGAGCATCGGCGCCAGCAGCGGCGTTCGCCCCATGGCGATGAGGCGCCGTGCCGTCTCTGCCGCGCCGGGCTCGGGCCTGGTCACCAACACCGACAACCCAGGCCCCCTGAAGGCCAGGGGCGCTGCCCCTGGACCCCGCCAAGGGCCGAGAGGCCCTTGGAACCCATTCTTTTGGGGTCCAGGGCGGAGCCGTCGCGCGAAGGCGCGCGCCGGGCCTGGCGGAGCGCGAGGCAGCGCCTCGCTATCATGCGAAGATATCCCGCGGGCTCGCGGCGCGCAGGAGGTTGCCAAGCTCGCGGCCGATCCGCCTCGCGTCGGCCGGCGGTCCGCTGCGGCTGCCCCGCAGCAGGAAGCTGCCGTCGGGCCGCGCGATGAGCCCGGTCAGCTGCAGCTCGCCGCTCGGTGTGAGGCGCGCATGGGCGCCGATCGGCGTGCGGCAGGATCCGTCCACTTCCGCCAGCAAGGCGCGCTCGGCTTCGGCCGCCGCCCTGGCCGCTTCGTCCTCGATCGCCGCCAGCGTCTCGCCGAGGCCGCTCTCCTCCGCGCGCACGGTCACGCCGATGATGCCCTGCCCCGCCGCCGGCACCATGGTCTCGGCGTCCAGCGCCACCGCGGCGCTCTTCCCGAGCCCAAGCCGGCGGAGGCCGGCCATCGCCAGCACCGTCGCGTCGCACACCCCGTGTGCAAGCTTCTCGAGTCGCGTCGCCACATTGCCACGCATGGGAACGATCCTGAGATCGGGCCGCGCGTGCAGCAGCTGCGCCTGCCGCCGCACCGAGCTGGAGCCGACGACGGCGCCCGCCGGCAGGGCGGCGAGCGGTTGCGCCGGGTCCACCGCGCCGCAGCCGGGGCCGAGGATGAGCGCGTCCCGCGCATCCTCGCGCGCCAGCACGCAGCCCAGCACGATGCCTGCCGGCAGCGTGGTCTCCAGATCCTTCAGGCTGTGCACCGCGAAGTCGATGCGGCGATCCAGCAGGGCTTCATGTATCTCTTTCGCCCACAGCCCCTTGCCCCCGAGCTCCGCCAGCCGCCGCCCACTGGCCTGGGCGGCATCGCCGGTGGTGGTGATGACGTGTTCCTCGAAGGCGTCCATGCTGTCCGGGCAGCGCCGACGCAGCTGCGCCAGGACGGTGCGGCACTGCACGAGCGCGAGCGGCGAGCCTCTGGTGCCCACCCTGAGCGGCGTGCCGCGAGCCGCACGCTGGTGCGGCGCGGGGTGCCGGGCGGCGGGGGTGACGTCGTGCATAGGGGTTGATCCTAGGGCCGGGCAGGTGCGAATGGAAGTCAGTCCAATACGGAACAGCAACAACAGCCCCGGACCCGTCCTCGGGATAGAAAGTTCCTGCGACGAAACGGCCGCCGCCGTGCTGGCGGCCGACGGCCGCATCCTCGCCGAAGCGGTGCTCAGCCAGTCCGTGCACGCCGAGTACGGCGGCGTGGTGCCCGAGATCGCCGCCCGCGCGCACCTCGCGCACCTGGCCCCCCTGGTCAAGCGGGTGATGGAGGCGGCGGGCGTGGGCTTTGGCGGCCTTGCCGGCGTGGCGGCGAGCAGCGGGCCCGGGCTGATCGGCGGCCTGATCGTCGGCGCCAGCTTCGCCAAGGGCCTGGCCATCGCGCACGATCTGCCGTTCGTGGCGGTCAACCACCTCGAGGCGCACGCGCTCTCGGCGCGGCTGCCGGGGCTGGTGGAGGGCGGGGCGCCGTTCCCCTACCTGCTGCTGCTGCTGTCCGGCGGGCACTGCCAGTGCGTTGCGGTGGAGGCGCTCGGCCGCTACGTGCGGCTCGGCACCACGATCGACGACGCGGTCGGCGAGGCCTTCGACAAGGTGGCGAAGATGCTTGGCCTGGGCTGGCCGGGCGGCCCGCCGCTGGAGCGGCTGGCGGCGAGGGGGGATGCGGAGCGTTTCGCCTTGCCCCGCCCCATGCTCGGCCGGCCCGGCTGCGATTTCAGTTTTTCCGGGCTCAAGACGGCGACAGCACAGCTCCTCGCCGGCTGGCCGCCGGGTCCGTTGCCACGGCGGGATGCCGCCGACATCGCCGCCTCGTTCCAGGCCGCGGTTGCCGAGGTCATGGCCGACCGCGCCGCGCATGCGCTGGAGATCTTCGCCGCCCGTGCGCCCGCGGGCCGGCTGTTGCTGGCGGCCGGCGGGGTCGCCGCGAATACCGCCGTGCGCGCCGCGCTCGAGCGGGTCGCATCGGCGCACGGCTTCGCGTTCGGCGCCCCGCCGCTCCGGCTGTGCGGGGACAACGCCGTCATGGTCGCCTGGGCCGGGCTGGAACGCCTGCGCGCCGGCGCCCCCAGCATGCTCGACCACGCGCCCCGGCCGCGCTGGCCGCTCGATGCGCCCGACATGGCGCTTTCATGAACTACCGCCACGCCTACCACGCCGGCAATTTCGCCGACTGCATGAAGCACGCGGCACTGCTGTGGCTGCTCGGCGCCCTGCAGCGCAAGCCGGCGGGCGTGTTCGTGCTCGACACCCATGCCGGCGCCGGCCGCTACGACCTCTCCACCGGCCCGGCAATGCGCACCGCGGAGTGGCGCACCGGCATCGCCCGCCTGCTCGACGACCCGCCGGCGGCGTTGGCCGACTACCTCTCCCTGGTGCGACGCTGTGGCCTCTATCCCGGCTCGCCGGTCCTGCTCGCGGCGCTATTGCGCCCGCAGGACCGTCTCGCTTGCTGCGAACTGCATCCCGACGAATACCGCTCGCTGCGCGCCGAGCTGGCGGGCAAGGGCGTGGCCGTGCACCGGCGCGACGGGTGGGAAGCGCTGGGAGCATTGCTGCCCCCGCCCGGCGGACTGCACCGCGCCCTGGTGCTGGTCGACCCGCCGTACGAGGCGGAGGACGAATTCTCCCGCCTCGCCGCCGGCCTCGCGCGTGGCCAGGCCCGCTTCCCTGCCGGGGTGTTCGCCGCCTGGTATCCGATCAAGCACCGCGCGCCGGTGCGCGCCTTCCACGCGGCGATCCGCGAGGCCGGCCTGCGTGACGTGGTGGCCGCCGGGTTGTGGCTGCGCGAGCCGCTGGACGCCACGCGCCTCAACGGAAGCGGCCTCGCGGTGATCAACCCGCCGTTCGGCTTCGAGGCCGCGGCCGGGACGTTGCTTGCCGCGTTGCTGGCACGGCTCGGCGCCGGCGAGGCGGGGCAGGGGTTTGCCGTGGAGCGCATCGTCGATGAATGACGTAGCGGTGGTGGGCGCGGGCGGCTGGGGCGCGGCACTGGCGATCCAGGCGGCCCGCGCCGGTCGGCGCGTGGTGCTGTGGGCGCGCGAGCCCGCCCGGCTCGCCGGCGGCGAGTCGCCCCACTTGCCCGGATTCCCCCTGCCCGATCAGGTGCGCGTCAGTGGCGTCCTGCCGGCGGCTCCCCTGGTGCTGCTCGCGGTGCCGCTGCAGTTCATGCGGACGGTCGCCAGCCAGTTGCCGCCCGGCGGCCCGGTGGTGGTCTGCGCCAAGGGCGTGGAGGCGCGCACCCGGCGGCTGCCGCTGGAGATCTTCGCCGAGGTGCAGCCGGGCCGCCCGGCCGCGGTGCTCACCGGCCCGAACTTCGCCCGCGAGATCGCCGCCGGCCTGCCGGCCGCCACGGTGGTGGCGGGAGCGGATGCGGCGGTGCGCGAGGCGGCCGCCGCCGCGCTCGGCACGCCATCCTTCCGCATCTACGGCAACGATGATCCGGTGGGCGCGCAGGTCGGCGGCGCCGCCAAGAACGTGGTGGCGATCGCCGCCGGCGCGGTCGTCGGCGCCGGCCTCGGGGAAAATGCCCGCGCCGCCCTGATCACCCGGGGCCTCGCCGAGTTGGCGCGGCTGGCGGTGGCGCTGGGCGGGGCAGCCGAGACTATCGCCGGCCTGTCCGGGTTGGGCGACCTGATGCTGAGCTGTGCCGGCATGACCAGCCGCAATTTCAGTCTCGGCTTCGCGCTCGGCCGCGGCGAGTCCCTGGGGCAGGTGCTGGCGCGGCGGGACAGTGTCACCGAGGGCGTCGAGACCGCCCCGGCGCTGGTCGCGCGCGCCGCGGAGGTGGGGGCCGAGCTGCCGATCTGTCGGGTGGTGGCGGCGGCGATCGTGGGCCGGCTGTCGCTGTTGCAGGCCATGGACGAGCTTCTTTCCCGTCCAAGAAAGGATGAATAACCCGTAATCTTCGTCTATTTCATACTCCTGCGCATAAGTCCTAGGCGGGTCCCGCGCGTTCCGGCCAAGCTTCTCCCCCGCCATGTTCCACGGCGACGGAAGGATGGACCTTCCGGGTGTCCGGCTCCGCGATGCCGGATCAGAATCAAGGAGCACACACATGCGCAGCACACTGTTCGCTTCCGTCGCCGCCCTCGGCCTGGCGATGGCCATCCCCGCCCTGGCCGACACCGGCAACGCTCCCAACATCCCGGCTTCGGCCGGCAACCATGCCGTCATCATGGCCGACGGCGGCGACTGGATCGGTAACGACGGCTCGTCCTTCCACCAGCAGCAGCAACGTGTCGCCGACGGTGGCGACTGGGTCGGCAACGACGGCTCGTCCTTCCACCAGCAGCAACGCGTCGCCGACGGCGGCGACTGGGTCGGCAACGATGGCTCGTCCTTCCACAAGCAGCAGGCCTAGTGGGCGCGCCGATAGCGGGGGTTCCCCTGGCAGCTTCGGGAACAACCAGCCGCGCCAGGTTGCCTGGCCAATAAGGGGGATCGAACGACAGGACCGGCGGCACCCCAGTGCCGCCGGTTTTTCGTGCCTGCACTCACGGATGGCGGAGCCGCGCCGCCTGGGCTAGAGCAGCCCGATGCTGCGCGGCATCCTCACCGTTGGCGGCTGGACCATGGCCAGCCGCGTCCTGGGCTTCGCCCGGGACATCCTGCTCGCTGCGCTGCTCGGCGCCGGCCCGGTCGCCGACGCCTTCTTCCTCGCCAACCGCCTGCCCAACCTGTTCCGCCGGCTGTTCGGCGAAGGCGCCTTCAACGCCGCTTTCGTGCCGGGCTTCACCGGCCTGCTCGCTGCCGAGGGCCCGGCCTCCGCCCGTCGTTTCGCCGAACAGGCGATCGCGGTCATGGCGTTCTGGCTGTTCGGCCTCACCGCGCTCGCCGAGATCTTCATGCCGCAACTGATGGGCCTGTACGCGCTCGGCTTCACCGGCGATGCGGGGAAGTTCGCCCTGGTGGTGGAACTCGGGCGGATCACGTTTCCGTACATGCCGTTGATCTGCCTGTCCGCGCTTCTGTCAGGCGTGCTGAACGGGCTGGACCGCTTCGCCGCCGCGGCCGCCGCCCCACTGCTCTATAATATTGTCTCGATCGCCTTCCTGCTGACCCTGCCCGGCATCGTGCCCACGGTCGGCCATGCCGCCGCCTGGGGGGTCAGCGTCTCCGGCGTGGCCCAGATCGTCCTGCTCTATTGGGCGGTCGTGCGCGCCGGCATGCGCCTGCACGTGCCGCGGCCGCGCCTCACCCCGCAGATGCGCACCTTGTTCCGCCGCATGGCGCCCGGGCTGCTCGGCTCCGGCGTGATCCAGCTCAACCTGGCGATCGATGCCTTCATCTCCGGCCTGCTCCCGGCCGGCACCGTCTCCGTCATCTACTATGCCGACCGGGTGAACCAGCTTCCGCTCGGCGTCATTGGGGTCGCCGTGGGCACCGCGCTGCTGCCCACGCTGTCGCGCCAGGTGCACGGCGGCGAGCCCCGCCAGGCGATCGCGACCCTGAACCGCGCCATCGAATACGCCCTCATGCTGACCCTGCCGGCCGCGCTCGCGCTCCTGGTGTCGGCGCTGCCGATCATCTCCGTGCTGTTCGGCCGCGGCGCGTTCACCGCCGAGGACGCGCTGCGCTCGGCGCAATCGCTCGCCGCCTACGCGGTCGGGCTGCCGGCCTTCGTGCTGGTCAAGGTGCTGGTGCCGGCATTCTTCGCCCGCGGCGACACCAAAACGCCGGTCTGGACCGGCACCACGGCGGTGCTGCTGAACGTCGCCCTCAACTTCGCCCTCATGCGACCCCTGCAGAACATGGGCCCGCCGCTCTCCTCCTCGCTCGCCGCCTGGTTCAACGTCGTCCTGCTGGGCTGGCTGCTGCACAAGCAGGGCCACATGGTCGGCGACGCCTCGCTGCGCCGCCGGCTGCTCGGCATGCTCGCCGCCGGGCTGGTGATGTGCGCCGTGCTGTGGGGGGTCCAACGCAGCGTCTTCACCGTCCTCGGAGCCGCGCACGGGCTGCGCTATGCGGCCCTCGCGGTGCTGGTCGGCGCCGGCCTCGCGGCCTACGGCGTCGCCGGCCAACTGCTGGGCGGCTTCGATGTCCGCGACGCCACGCGGGCCCTGCGCAAGCGCGCCTGACCTTGCGCCTGCCCGGGCGCATCGCTAGTGGAGCGGCCCTGGCCTAGGAGTCCCCATCCCGTGCAGCGCATCTTTTCCGGCATTCAGCCCACCGGCATCCCGCACCTCGGCAACTATCTCGGCGCCATCCGCAACTGGGTGCGGCTGCAGGATGACCACGAGTGCATCTACTGCGCGGTCGACCTGCACGCCATCACCGTCCAGCACGATCCCAAGACCCTCGCCCAGGCCACCCGGGAAATGGTCGCGGCCCTGCTGGCCTCCGGCATCGATGCCAGGCGCTCCGTCGTGTTCCACCAGTCCGCCGTGACGGCGCACCTGCGCCTGTCCTGGATCTTCGAGTGCGTGGTGCGCATCGGCTGGCTGAACCGCATGACGCAGTTCAAGGACAAGGCCGGCAAGGACCGCGAGGCGGTGTCCGCCGGCCTGTTCACCTATCCAGCCCTGATGGCCGCCGACATCCTGGCCTACCGCGCCACCCGCGTGCCGGTCGGCGACGACCAGCGCCAGCACCTCGAGCTGGCCAACGACATCGGCCAGAAGTTCAACTTCGATTTCTGCGGCGGGGAGAGCTTCTTCCCGCTCATCGAGCCGTTGATCCTCGGCCCGGCGGCGCGGGTGATGAGCCTGCGCGACGGCATGAAGAAGATGTCGAAGTCGGACGCCTCCGACCAGTCGCGCATCAACCTGACCGATGATGCTGACGCCATCGCGCTGAAGATCCGCCGCGCCAAGACCGATCCCGCAGCCCTGCCCTCGGAGCCGGCCGGCCTGGAGGGGCGGCCGGAGGCCCGCAACCTGGTAGGCATCTACGCCGCGCTCGAGGATGCCGACTTCGCCTCGGTGCTGCGCGAGTACGGCGGCCGCGGCTTCGGCGACTTCAAGCGCGCGCTGTCGGACCTGCTGGTGGCCAGGCTGCAGCCGATCGCCGACGAGATGCGCCGCCTGCTCGCCGACCCGGCGAGCATCGATGCCACCCTGCGCGAAGGCGCCGAACGCGCCTCGGCGATCGCCGATCCGATCGTCCGGGACGCCGAACGCCTGGTCGGCTTCCTCAGGGTCTGATGGCGAGGCGCTGCCTCGCGCTCCGCCCGGGCTTCGCCCGGGACCCACCAGGTCCGGCGCGCGCCTTCGCGCGACGGGCCGAGAGGCCCCTGGACCCCATTTTTATTCAGGCGCTTCGCGCCAAACGGAAGGATGGCGCGAAGCGCACTAAAAGAATGGGTTCCAAGGGCCTCTCGGCCCTTGGCGGGTCCAGGGCGGAGCCCTGGCCTTCTTTCAGCCGATCGGTCTGAAGCTGTCGTGCGCGCGACGCCAGCACTGATCGGTGGCGTCGTGCTGGGGCGCCTGGCCGCCTATGCCGCGCTGGCGGTGCCATTCGGCGGCCTGGCCGTGGCGATGTGCCAGTTCGACTGCGGCTGGTATGAGCGGATAGCCCTGGCCGGGTATGGCGCCGACGCCGAATGGCCGCCGCACGGCAGCCTGCCGCACTGGGCGTTCTTCCCGCTCTACCCGTTGCTGCTGCGCCTCTTCGCGGCGGCAACCAGGCTCGCGCCGGACTGGGCCGGCATCGCTCTGTCCAGCCTGTGTTTCGCCGCCTTCCTGGGCGCTGGTGCGGCTTACCTCCGCCGCACGCGACGGGGCGAGGCCGCGCCGGTGCGGTTCGTGCTGCTGGCGGCGGCGATGCCATTCGGCCTGTTCTTTTCCGCCACCTACACCGAGGCGTTGTTCGCTCTGCTCACCACGCTTGCCCTGCTCGGCCTGAACACGGCGCGCCCCACGGCCGGCGCCATCGCCGCCGCCCTGGCCAGCGCGACCCGGCCCGGTGGCGTGCTGCTGGCGCCGCTGTTCGCGGTCCGCGGACTTGCTGCCTGGCCCCGCGAGGGCGCCCGCGCGCTGGTGCCGGCCGCGATCGCGCCGCTCGGTCTCCTGATCTACATGGCCGCGCAATGGCTGGCGGTCGGCGATCCCATCGCCTTCAGCCATGTGCAGGCGCTCTGGGATCGCAGCCCGCGGTTCCCCCTGCTGACCCTGTGGGATGGCCTCGCCGTCTGGGACTGGTCGCAGCTCGGCGGGCTGATGGCCGGGCCCAGCCGCTCGCTGTTCGCCGCCTGGGGCCTGCTCGGCCTGCTGGTCGCGCTCTGGCTGGCGGCCCGGCGGCGCTGGGCGGAGGCGTGGCTGCTGGCCACGGCGGTGCTGCTGCCCGCCTCGACCGGCCTCGATTCATTGCCCCGATACGTCGCCTGCCACCCGGTTTTCCTGTTCGCGGCGCACGACGCCGTCGCCCGGCTCGGCCGCCCCGCAGCCGCCGCGGTGCTGACAGCCCTCGCGGCTCTGGGCGTCATCCCCGTGCTGGCCTTCATGCAGGCCCACGGCGGCGTGTTCTGACGCCAGCGCTGCCCGGGCGCGCGCCAGCAGGCGGCCGTCGAGCGCCGCCAGTCCCGCCCCGATCAGCGCCACGCCGCCGAGCGCCCGCAGCGTGACGGGCTCGCCGAGGAACGCCGCCGCCATCGCCAGCGCGCTGACCGGGTTGAGGAAGGTCATCAGCATCACGTTGGCCGGCCCGGTCACTCTGAGCAGCCGGAAGAACAGCACATACGCCAGCGCCGTGCTCGCCAGAGCGATGCCGAACAAATTCAGCCACACCACCGCCCCCGGCATCGGCAGCGTCCAAGGCCGGTCGATCAGCGCCGTCGGGATGATGAGGAGAAAAGTGCTGCACACGATCTGCCCGGTGGCCGCCTCGACCGGCGGCACTCCGCCCAGTCGTCTGCCCCACAGCGAGGCGAACCCGTAGCAGAGGGCTCCTCCCAGGCAGGCAAGATCGGCCACGAAGTCGCGCCCGAACTCCCGCAGGTCCGGCCCGACCAGCACCGCGACCCCGCCAAGCCCGAGCGCCACGCCAACCACCCGCGCGCCGGTCAGCCGCGTGGCCCCGAACAGGTGCAGCAGCACGGCGCTCGCGATCGGCGTGAAAGCGGCGAGGATGGCCGCGATCCCGGCGCTCACCCGGGTCTCGGCCCAGGCGTAGAGGGTGAACGGCACCACGTTGTTCAGCATCGCCATCACGGCGAAATCGCCCCACCGGATGTCGAGCCTGCCGCCGCGCAGCCTGAGCAGCGCATAGAGCACCGGCGCCGCGATGGCGACGCGGCCGAGCACGATGGTCAGCGCCGGCAGGTGGGCGGCCAGCACCCGATAGAAAAAGAACGACCCGCCGAACGGCACGGACAACAGGACAATGAGCGCCCAGCCCTCGAGGCTGATGCCGCTGGTACTGCGCGCGGGAACCGACATGCCCCCACCATGCCCGCCGCTGCGGGGGCAAGTCGATATCCGAAGCTTGCCTTAGGCCAGGGGCTCCGCCCCTGGACCCCGCCAAGGGCCGAGAGGCCCTTGGAACCCATTCTTTTTGGAGGTGTATTGGGAGAGGGGGGTGAGGAGAT
>Ga0326727_10011184_pt1 | contig 21028 bp, 20 predicted proteins | sample MB2enrmetagenome_FD_207643 | JGI IMG/M metagenome (GOLD analysis project Ga0326727, IMG submission 207643) | Lab enriched peat soil microbial communities from McLean, Ithaca, NY, United States - MB29MY | ecosystem: Environmental > Terrestrial > Soil > Wetlands > Peat | place: USA: New York...
GGACCCGCCGAGGGATTGCCAGCTGGACCACGACGTGCCGTCCCACGTTTTTTGATACAGGCCGCCGTCCGTGCCTTGCACAAAGAGGTCAAGGCGACCTGCGCCGGATGAGCAGGCCGCTGGTCCTGTACCGGTGGGAATCTGTCCGCCGAGAGAGGTCCAGTTGGACCAGGTGGTCCCATTATTCGTGGTGCTCCTCGACCAGAGGGCACCGTCGCTGCCGCGTGCAAAGACGTCGATCAAGCCATTACCCGGTGAGGTCGCAGCGGGTGACGAGGTCAGAACCCCGCCGAGGGATTGCCAGCGGGACCATCCTGTCCCTGATTGATAATACTTGGACCAGAGCGCCTGGTCGGTGCCCTGCACAAAGACGTGGACAGGTGCAGAGGCAACGGGCGTGCTGGTGCCCTCAAGCGCATCGATTGTAGACTTTAACGTCGCCGCGTTCGTCGGATATACCGAGGAACTGGCCACAGTACCTGCCGGGCTGATCACGTAAACGGTCGGCGTTGACGCAATTTCGTACGCCGAAGCTACGTTGCTGCTCCCCGCCATGAGGATGGGCCACGATACCCCCGTCTCTTGGGCAAACCCCTGATCCTCCGAAACACTCCCACCATCGATTTCGACGCCTAAGAACTGAACTTTGGGGTCGTTCTTGTAATAGCTGTTGTACAGGGGCACAAGGGTATTCTTAGCGTCGTCTTGACAATAGCCGCAAGCCCACCCAAAAAAGTCAATGACGACGACCTTTCCGCGGTACTCGCTGAGCGTGTGGCTGGTGCCCGAAAGATCCGTCAACTGAAAATTTGGAGCCGCCTGTCCGTTAGGCAGAAGTGCAAGAGCCGGTGCTGCTGCAGACGCGATCAGCAACGCGGTGATCGCGATAAAAAGAACAATTCGCTTTGTTGCCATGTTGGATGCCTCCGCGAGATGAGTGAAGTCAAAGCCTGTACCCCCGTACAAAATAGCAGAGGTAATAAGTTTTACTATTCGCGGACAAACGAGCTATCGCCAGAATCGCCTCTGATTCGGCGAAAAAAGGCACACGCGTGACGCCCGCCGCAACGACGCCATTCAGCGCGTGAGCTAGCCGGGAGGCAGCTGCGCGGACGGTGCCTTCTCGAGGGTGGTCTGACCGCTAAGTCGTTGGTTTCCCCGTACGAGGTCCACGTCGACGACGTCGCCGACGTCGTGCGCGTTCATCACCTTTATCAGGTCTCTGACGTTGGTGATGTCAATAGCCCCAAGCCGAACGATGATATCCCCGGGCTGAATCCGCGAGAGGGCGGCCTGGCTGTTGCGCATCACCGTGGTCACCAGCACGCCACGTTCGACGGGCAGCTTGTAATACGCCACGATTTTCGGATTGAGATCAACTGCGCTTATGCCGATCCACGGACGCACGATTTCTCCACGCTCGACGAGCTGCTGAGCTACCCACATCGCCGGCTCTATCGCAATGGCAAACCCGATGCCTTGCGCAAACTGTATGACGGCGGTATTCATGCCTATCACCTTGCCCGCGCTGTTTGCCAAGGGCCCACCGCTGTTACCCGGGTTAATAGCAGCGTCGGTCTGTATGAGCTGCTCCATAAACGAGACCGGCGTCTGAATAGACCGATTGAGCGCGCTAACGATCCCCACAGTGACCGTCGGCCCACCGACGAGACCGAATGGCGTGCCCATCGCAATGGCCGTTTGCCCGATCTTGACCTCAGCGCTCTTTGCCATCTCAGGCACTGGCAGATCATCATAATCGACATGGATGACAGCAATGTCCGTCTTCGTGTCGATGCCGCGTACCTGCGCGCGAGAAGTTCGCCCGTCCTGGAGCGTCACTTGTATTTCTTGGGAGCCGAGGACCACGTGAGAGTTTGTCATAATATAACCGCCCTGACGGATGACAATACCTGATCCAACCCCTTGGACGGGATGCACCTGTAAATAAGCGTCCTGAATAAGCTTGACGTCGCTCACGTTGACAACGCTCGGCATGACTTTCTCGACCGCGGCGACAATTGTGTCATCAAAACTTGCTATGGTACCACCTCGTGCACAGCGCTGATGCTCAGTGCATGCTGTTAGCCGTTTCCCACCTTTTCCGTCACTTCCATCATCCGGGCGGTTTCGTGTTTCACAAGACTGGACAAGGTCTGGACGACGTGTAGCCCTTTCAAAAACCGATGCGTAACAAGACGTCCGCAAGCACTGCTGAGCGAACTCCAAAGCGATCAAAAAGAGAACGCGCCGAACGCGGGAGGCCGATGTCTACTGTTCGAACGGTCTGGACAACTTAGTCTCTTCCAGATCCGTGACGCGCTGTTTTTCGAATACACAAAAAGCGGTTTCCTTTTTGGTGTCGACGAGGTACGCGGTCTCATTTGTCGAGAGGGAGTAACTCAGCGCGCTGGCTCTTGGATTTATACCATAACGAACGCCCCTCTGCGTGACGTTAGTTTGCCAAACTAAGCCATGCGAGAAGCAGCACTCTTTGGCCTTGATTAAAACTGCACAGAAGAGTTGCTTAAGGTCGCGTGAGGCGGGCGTTGCGTGCGAAACGTGACCGCCGATCGTGTCACACGTCAGAGTTTCGCTAATTCGGCACGCTTGGAACGTGTAGCTGTTTCTTAACCGAGCTGCCATTTCACAGGATCGCGTCGAAATCCATACGCCTATGAGACCGGCATGCGCCCGATGAGCCAACAACAACGAAACGGTTAAGGTCGCAAGACTCCATCTAATATGCGGGGCGGTTCCGGTTTATACGCGACCAGGTGCCGCTCCAACTTCGATGACTTTGTTTGTTCGTCTCCGTCGTTCTGTGCTGTCGCGCCAATTCCGCGCTCCTTGAAGCATTATCGTGTCGAAGCGCCCGACATACGGCATCCACGCGAGCAGCGCCGCCAAAAGAGATGTGGCGAAGCGTGAACAACGAGAAGAGTGTTTTTTGAGGCTCGACCACGTTTGCTCGTGTCTGTTTTCGACGCTTTGTTTCACCTTCCTTACGAAAAGCTCAACATAACGCACAACGTGTGTGGTAGCAGATCGCTATGTTGCTGTGCTTTTCGTGTATGCACTTCTATCAGCTCTGCCCCGTGCCTGAAAAAATGGAGCCTAAGCGGCATTTTTCCAGCCACCCATCGTACCGTCCCGAAGGGTGTGCTCAGTTTGAACCGGTGAAGTTCAAACGGGACAGCGATTCCGCGCCTCATAAGCAACCAAAAAAGACCACGTAACGACGATGGGGCGGCGTCTCGCTCGACAAATGCACCATGGACATCTGCTGGACGATTAGCCCTTTCCCCCCCAGCTCCGAGCAATCGCCACGTCGACATCGAGCGGGACATTTCGCAGAAACGCAGCCCCCGCCCCCCGCATGTGGTAGGCGACGGTCTCAGCGACCTCGGCAGCGCGCACCTGCGGCACTTCGACAAGCACCTCGTCGTGCACACAGCAGACGATTTTTGCCCTCGTAGGACCTACCGCTTCGTGGAGAGAGGTCAACGCACGTTTCATGATATCCGCAGCAGTTCCCTGAACGCGGGTGTTCAACAGTTCGGTCAGCTTCGGGTCTTGGCCGTCCTCCCACCTGCGTATTCTTCCGCTCAAGGTCCGGATAGAGATCAGCGGCGTGGTGCTTACGCTGCGGTGGAACGCCCGAACGCCTGCGTACGCATCAAAGAAACGCCGGCGAAACTCGATCGCATCCTCGAGGGTAAAGTGCACCCCATAGATGTAATTCGCATATCGCCGTAAGCTCCGTGCACCCATTCCGTAGATGAGCCCGATGTTCAGCACCTTTGCAATAAGGCGCTCGTCCTTCGTCACCTGGTCAAGAGGCGTATCGAGCACGAGCGACGCGGTCAGCCGATGCAAGTCTTCCCCCCGCTGGAACGCCCGCGTCATGGTCTCATCGCCGCTGATGTCGGCAACGACCCGCAGCTCAAATTGCGCGTAGTCGGCGATCACGAGGCGATGGTCACGTGGCGCGACGAAGCACCCGCGCACCGTACCGTCTCGTGGAATCTGCTGCAGGTTGGGGTTGCGGCACGCGAATCTCCCGTTCACCGTGCCGACCTGAAGAAAGGTGGGATGTATCCTCCCCGTCAACGGATGGACGTGCCGGGGGAGTGCATCCAAAAAGCCGTTTTTGAGCTTTAAGACGTGCTTGTAGTGAATATAGCGGGGTATTGCGGGATGCTCCTCCTCATACTTCAGCAACTCGCTCTCTCGCACGTTGCGGACGGGAACGCCCGCGCTTCTGAAGGCGTGCTTCACCTGCTGGGGGCTGCCGAGATTTATGGCGGCGACGTCACCGAGGGTACGCTGTCCCGACGTCGTCAGCTCACGACACACCTCGTACGCGAGATCCTCCTCCAACTCGTTATAGGTGTCCTGCAACGTTCGCCATTGTTCCATATCCATGAGTATGCCATTGCGCTCCATTGCCGCAACCGCGGGGAGGCAGTTGCATTCTAAGCGCATGCAGTCAATGAGGCCTGCACTCTCAATACGCTCCGATAACGCCGCATGGAGACGCAAGACCACGCCGACAGTTTGCCCCGCACATTGAAGTTGTCGCTCGGTGAGGGTACCAGCTCGAAAACTGCCGCACGATTCCGGCACGTGCTCGTCAAGATACGCCCTTGCCACGGTTTTCAGATCGTGTTTTGCCTCCAGCCCACCCTTAAGCAGTTGCGAGGCAAGCATCGTATCGAAATAGGGGCTTGAGAGGTCGAATCCGGCCTGATAGAGGAACTTGAGGGCGAGCTTCCCATTATGCATTACCTTGGCGGCCGGTGTCGTAAAAAGGTCGTGCAGCTTCGACAACCCCTCTTGGGGCACCTGAGCACAATCAATAACGGCCGGAGGATGACCGTGTATGGCCAATTGGAGCGTCCGTATCCGATCAACAAAGGTGTCGGGACCCGTGGTTCCGAGAGCTAACGCTATAACCGACGAAGGTGCGATACGCTCAATGATGGCAGTAAGATGGTCTTCAGTGGCGATATATTCGTATTGCGGCGAAACGCTTCGCTGGGTCATCTCTGTCTCCGCACGTTCAATACGCGTGTGAATACGCCGTCCGAGCCCCACCGTTGCACGTACTGCCTTGCTATTTTTGACAAATCTCGCGAGTATCTTCAAACGATGCCTTAAACGGTGGGGTCGCGAGGGTACTCAGTCTCTTTCTCTAAAACTGTATGTTTTGTCCAAAAGAAGGATGAAAGTATTTGCGCTAAAGGCGAGTCACTTAGAACAGCGACGAGAACCGCGACGAAAGAGTCCCTCAGAACCAAATTAAAGCGCATTGCAACCCGACTAGTTCAAGCTTAAATAGCTATCACCATAACGGGGCGCGACACCTGCTATTAAGCACTAGTACTATAGTGTAATCAACAGCAAAAATAGAGGAGGTGAAAAATGCTAGATAAAACAATTTCTGAACACTTTGTCAATAAAACGATAGAAGTGTACTTCGGCGGGCGGCCGAATGAAACTCTCACGGGTAAGGTAGTCGGAAGTGCCGATGGGGTGATCATCATCGAGCATGACAACCGCCGGGATATTATCAACGCTGAACGAGTGGTCGCTTTTTGGGAAAAATAGACGCAACTGACTCAGCCGATGTCCTCTCCTTCTTTTTACCTTCTTTACTTCTGTACCCTCTACCAGAGATTGTATGAGTCGAGGGTTTTATGGTCGAGTTTGCTCCGGCCGAGTGCGCCTTTATAGGAACTAGCTTTCTCAGATAGCGGCTTGATCAAGTAAATTTGACGATTATCAGGAAAACTTGATAAATGAAGAAGTGCATAATGCTCATGGGACTTTGGAGCTGGCAGGGACATGGAGAGGCTCGCTGCTCTGCGAAGATCGACGCGGTTGATGTTGGAACTAAGATATATGCGGATCCTTTAGCTCCTTCCGATGCTCGCACTATTGGGTGCCGCGTCCCAGTCTTTTCGGTGGTGCACGTCTCTTCACCCGTTGCCGGCTCCTCTGGAGTCCCGCAAAATGCATTTTGGCCCATTGTACTCAAACACATCTCGCCCATCTCTACAAGGTGAGAGAGTTTAGAAAATACTATGCAAAAAACGGCCGCTTATGGCGGTTTGCACCATTCAATACAGTGTACGCTGTCGGATGCACGCAGCAGCATCAAACTAAGCGCTTACGTTCACAATTGACACCGCGACCTAGCGCTGTAACAACTTCTCCTAGTATATTAGTCGCAAACCCAGGCGGCATTAAAGCCTCAACGGAGCGTCTTGCCCTCACGACGTCTCTTCGTCCTTCGTATTGACGTAATGGAAGAATATGTCCGGGCATATCTTGTATATCTTCTTCCCAGCGTATTCAGCCATGTTCCCCGATGCGAGAATAATTACGTCAACGCCTCTCGACGCATAGGAGATCGCCCTGTTGATGACATCAACTCCAAAATCAAGTGAAATTGCGTGATGCTTCGCTAGCAGCTTGGCATTTGTTCCCATCGCGCCGATTTTTGTTCCCCTGTTGTTTTCTATCAACTTTTTTGCACGCGCTGCGACACGCTCATCGTACCGTTCGTTATCATGCACTTTGAAGATTACAACGTCCCCTTTCTTTGGAGCGCTGTCATCGTCCAACCCAACGATTGCCATGCCGTCTTTTTGTGTGAGGATTTCTCCATCGCTAGCCCCCTCTGGTGCAACGACCCATGAATCACGTGAATGAGCAAGCGCAACGCGCGCTCCTTTATACAACCCCTCTGAATTCTCAAGAAATTTTATCGAGGGCGCTTCGACTTTGGCGACCAAGTCCATTGTGTCAAATGGCGCCTCTCCTCGTTTGCAGACGAAGTTCCTCGCCTCTAGTTCGTTATATATGGATACAAATGACGGTAGTTCGAGACTTGATAGTCGGCAGATCTCCGCATCCGAAAACACGTCTTCTGGAGTTCCACGCCCCACTATCTTTCCATTCTTCATAATGACGCACTCATCCGCCCACGATGCAGCAAACTCAACGTTGTGTGTGGCAACGACGATTGTTCGTCCCTTGGAGTGGAGATCATCGAGAAGGTCGTTAAACTCAAGGCATCCCAGCGGGTCCAGTCCAGAATGTGGTTCATCAAGGGAGATAATTTCAGCATCCATAACCAAGGTTCCTGCCAAGGCAACCCGCCGCTTCTCCCCGCCGCTGAGCGCGCCGGGTTGTCTGTCTCGGAGGCGAGTGATGTTCAGCACCTCAAGAACCTCCTCCACTCGTTCCTTTACGCGCGTCTCATCCATGCCAAGATTTCGGGGCCCAAAGGCGACGTCCTGGTACACCGTCGGCGCAAACAACTGATCGTCGGAGTTCTGGAAAATCATTCCCACCTTGGTCCTCACCCAGTCGATATTGGCAGCGTCGACAGGTTTGCCGAGAATTGTCACCTCGCCGCTGGTAGGCATATGGAGGCCGTTGAGGTGTAAGAGCAAGGTCGTCTTGCCGCTTCCGTTCTCTCCCAAGAGGACTACCTTTGTGTGCTCTTCAATTTTGAGATTTATCCCGTCCAAGGCAGCGGCGCCGTTGGGGTACTTGAACACGACGTTCTTAAACTCTATGGCCGACGCCGTCACATCACCCCCGCCAACACTATGCCTGCGACGATAGCGAGAGCGAATGCTGCGAATAGATAGTCTTTCCTGGCGAAACGCTCGAACTTACCTCCGATATCGGCGTTCTGCGTATACCCGCGCGCCTGCATGCTCATAATGACTCTATATGACCTATCGAAGGATCGAATGAACAGCATCCCTGCGATGACAGAAAGGTTGTTCATTTTTTTTAACCAGCTTAACTTCGAGGAGAAGCCCAGTCTCGCCTGTTGAGCATGAAACATCGTCGTGAACTCCTCTGCAATAACCGAGACATAGCGAAACATAAGCAACATTAGGTTCCTCAGCTCAATCGGCATCCTGAACCACCTGAGCGCTTCGATCAATTCTAACTGCGATTTGGACTCCACGAGGAGGAACAGAATCGACACTGAAGCAAGGACTCGATTGGCTAGCAGCCACCCTGAAGCGATGCCTTGGGCATATACCGGCCATATCACCGTAAAAACCACTGCGGATCCGTACGTCCAAGCCTGGACGACGAAGAGGAACACAGCGATAGCAAGGGGGTACAACAACAGTTTCAGGTAGGCAGTACGTGAACGGACCGAGTACATCGTGATGAGAAGCACCACAACGAAAACGGAACCGGGCACGTACCACCGCGTTGCTGCGGAAAGTGCAAGTATGACAACAAAAGCGGACGGTAGCAGGACCCTGGCATCAACGTGCCTGAAAACACTGGTGCCGGGGTTATCCGAGCCTAAGCCGCTTTCGCCTAGTAGTTTTGCGGGGTTCCATTCAGGAGCATATTTCTTTAGATCCATCGTGCCCCCTGCCTATATTCGCCTGTGATTTCTGTCGGGTTCCTTCCAGAACTTTAGAGTAAGCTTCATTTTGCAATGGACGTGATGCGTACCCCTAGCGCTCTGACGGTGAGCTAGTGGGTGGTTTCCCGCCTTTTACGCACCTGTCTAGCGCATCTGACGGTGAGCTAGCGGGTGGTTTCCCGCCTTTTACGCACCTGTCTGTGCCTCACATGCCGACCCAGGAAAAGCGCCGCAAAAAACCCTAGAGTGGTGAGCAGCCCCGATAATGGATCCCCATTTATTATTTCAACCATCAGTTGTGCCTCGTATTTCAACCATCAGTTGTGCCTCGTAACTTCAGTTGTGCCTTGTCCTTGTATATTACTTGTTTCTTCGAACGTCATTACCCAAAGGTAGCCGCAGAAGAAGCCGCCTGCTATACCTATTGAACAAAATCCAATGTATTCATCGTTTTGAGTAACGTAGAACCACGAATCGTGGGCCTGTCCACCCCCAGATGCAGTAGCTAAACTGTTAACCTTGTCATCAGCGCCCCCACTCATATTGAAGCCAAGGGCGGTTCCAACGTAGAAGCTGGCGATGATGAACGCACACAGTAGTACACATGCTATCAACGCATTTTTAGTAAATTTGTCCATCGTACATACCTCCTACAGTCGACCTGGTCGCCGCCGGCGTATCGCCGGCGAACTTCATCATTTCAGGCCGCACCACCAGTCGTCTCAGTCGTCTTGACCGGTGGCGGTGTCCAGCCGGCGTACTTCATCATTTCAGGCCGCACCTCGGCGATGTAGCGCACAACAAGCCCGGTAAACACGAGCTCCATTATCGCGAGGGGGAGTTGTGTTGGCGCATATCCCAGCATGAAGATACCGATATAACGAAGCACCGCTTCCGGATGAATCGATACGGCGAGCTCAAATGCCGCTGTGAGGTAGGTGAGGATATCACCTACAAATCCTGCCATCCCAGCAGCCCAAAAAATGCTTGTGCGCCCCCGCAACGCTAGCCACACCCCGTATCCGCTAAACGCTCCCACAATTCCCATCGACCAGTCGTTCGCACCGATCGTTGTTAGCCCGCCGTGGCCGACGAACGTTTGGAAGAAGAGAACTATTGAAGTAACGGCGGCCACGGGAAATGGTCCTACGATGATAGCGGCCATAGGCGTCCCACACGGATGGGAGCTTGACCCAGTGACTGGTACAGGAACGTGCCATACCGAGATAACCAGCACGGCTGCAGACATTAGTGCTAACATAGGTAGATATTGAGCGTTGTTTATTGACTTTCGTCGAATTTGAATAACTCCAACGGCAATAAACACCAGAGCGACTATCCACCAAAAGATTACCCACGCCGGCGACAATATACCATCAGCAATGTGCAACTAAATCACCTTTTCTTGCTTTTACGTCAGATCTTTACGGACTAAATCAAATTTTTTTGATATAAGTCAACTTGTCTTGATTGGCTGTCGCGTTAGAGGAGTCTTTTTATTTATATATTGCGCATTGCAAGCGACATCATCAGTCTTCAGCAGCACGGGTCGCGCCTTTATTTCTAGATTTACCACTGTGTTGGGGAAAGGTTTGTATGTTCTGTCAGTCGTAAGTGTGCTCGGTCGGCTGGCAGCGCGTGCAACGCGACAGGGGGGTGTGTTCGAGGCTTTCAGTGGGCCTCATGCGTCCCTTCAATGAGCGTCTGGACAACAGCCATATATATGAACAGAAGACAAAAAACTTCAAGGTGATAGGCTGCTCCCTCCCGTAACGTTACGGCACGTGAAAGCGCTTACTGATTGTGCAGGCATACTTCAACACGCAAAATATGCGATTCCGAACAGATTTGAAGGTTACTGCGTTGATGACAACGTCAGAGCGCTGCTTGTAACGGCGAAGCACTGTAGTTTGTTTCAAGATGCGTCCATGCTCGATTTGATGAAGACCTACATGGCCTTCACTTTTCACGCGCAGAACGACGACGGTACTATGCGCAATTTCATGAGTTACCAACGGGACTTCCTTGACAGCGTAGGTTCCGACGAAGTTTTGGGCAGGACGCTCTGGGCGTGCGGATACACGAGTGGCGCTTCGAATCTCCCTACGAACGTCCGAGAAGTTGCACACGTCATTTTTAAACGCGCAGCGATGCACGCGACCAACAAGTTATCCTTAAGAGGGATTGCCTACTGCCTCCTCGGCTTCTATTATTCAAAGGAGTCATTTGAAGGCGCGAAAGAGAGAATCAGAGCGCTTGCAACAGAGATTCTGCGCAATTACGAGGACACGAGAGCTCCAGACTGGGAATGGTTTGAAGACTTTATGTCGTACTCAAACGCTCGGCTGCCACAGGCGATGCTACTTGCCTACGATGCAGTTGGCGATGGGCGACTCCTTGAGTGCGGCGAAAGAACGCTGCAGTTCCTGTGGGGTGAAGTGGTTACCTCAAACGGTGTGATTAACGTCATAGGAAACAATGGCTGGTACGTCCGCGGAAAACATAGAGCACTCGGCGACGAACAGGCGATCGACGTCGGGGCACTTGTCGAGGCATTCTTAGAAGCTTACAGGGTCACCGGCAAGCGGCAGTATTACCAAAACGCGCTTGAGTGTTTTAGCTGGTTCACCGGCAACAATCTGCTCAAGCTGCCTATCTATGATGAGGACACAGGTGGTTGTTTTGATGGTCTCTCGCTCGAAAGAGGAGTTAATCAGAACCTTGGCGCAGAGTCTACAATAGCCTATCTCTTGTGCCGACTGGCATTTGAAGAGGTGAAAAAGCCTGCTCCAGTCGCCGAAAGTCCGCGGAAAACGGTTGAGTCAAACCAGAATTCTCCAACGCCGTCCACAAAAAAGCTCAAAGAATAGCGAGAACAACAAAAGTCACTGGTGCACATCTATGCAGATCCCTCCCGCCCAAAAACCCGAAGACTACGTCAAATCAGCGATGAAGGTTATCGCTGCGAATGTGCAGGCCATAGCTGATGAGATAGACTATTCTGAGGTAAAGACACTTGTCAGCGATATCCTAGCCGTGCATCAGAACCAAAAGCGACTTTTTGTCATGGGCGCCGGCAGATCGGGACTCGTCGTTAAGGGCTTTGCCATGCGATTGATGCATTTGGGATTCAACGTTTATGTCGTTGGAGAGACGGTGACCCCTGCCGTTGAAACGGATGATCTTCTTGTCGTTATATCGGGCTCCGGAGAGACCAAATCAATCAATGAGATGAGTGCCCTCGCAAAAGCGAAAGGCACACGGCTCGCCGCAGTGACGTCAAATAAGGACTCTTCACTTGGAACTATTTCAGATACTATTGTAGTCGTGAAGGGACGAACTAAAACAAGCGGCATGGACTTTATGGAGCGACAAGTCGTCGGCTCGCACATCTCATTTGCTCCGCTCGGCACAATGTTTGAGATAAGCACGATGGTATTCTTAGACGGCATCATCGCTGCTCTTATGGAGATAACAAAAAAGAGTGAGGATGACTTGAAGAAAAAGCATGCGACCCTCGAATAAACCCTTTTTTGCACGACGCAGATCAACGGCCGGTCAAAAACGGGTTACTGCTCTGCCGCATGAAGCAAAATATGCTGGAGCTCGGGCACGATGAGCGCTTCCATCGCGAGCGTCACGGCGTTTGGAGAGCCGGGAAGACAGAAGATAGCCGTGTTTCCTATGATACCGCTTGTAGCTCGTGTGAGCATAGCGGAAGAACCGATTTCATCATAGCTTATGCTTCTAAATAGCTCGCCAAAACCCGGAATTTCTTTTTGAAGCATTTGCTGAACGGCCTCGATAGTCACATCGCGGGGGGCGAGTCCGGTCCCGCCCGTTGTGATGATTATGTCAGTGTTACTGAGGAGGGCCCTCACGGATGCGGTGATTATCGCTGCTTCGTCCGATATCAGCGTATACGAATGAACCTTGTGGCCAGCGCTCCTTAAAAAGTCGATAATGATTCGGCCGGATATGTCTTCGGCCTCTTCTGGTGCCTTGACGCTTCCATATTTCGCAAATCGAGACGTGCTGATCGAGATTACGCCAACTTCAAAGCGCTTGTTCACGGCGGGCTTATGGTGAGTCTGTGACCGCTGGCGTGGCATACACGTGGATTGCATTAGTGCGTATATAGCATTTCTGACGGGAGATTCTGCCACAAGACGCAGACGCCACGTTAATAAGTATAATAAGAAGCGTCGCCTAATCTTTCAGTTATGCGTGTTATCGCATTAGACGTCGGTACAGGAACCCAAGATGTGCTCCTATACGACACGAGCTTAGTTAGAGAGAATAACGTAAAAATGGTAATGCCTTCGCAAACGGCAATAGTCGCTAACCGGATCAAATCTGTTACGGAGCAGGGCCGCAGCGTATTTTTGTGCGGCGAGACGATGGGAGGTGGGCCAAGCAGCACAGCCGTTCGAGCTCACTTACAGGAGGGATATTCGGTTTTTGCGACGCCGCTTGCAGCAAAAACGCTCAATGATGATCTTGACAAAGTCCGATCGTGGGGGGTAAAGATAACGGCAGCACACCCGAAAACAGACTGTGTTCGAATAGAGATGAACGATGTGGACGTGCCCGCACTAAGATCTGCGCTTCAACAATTCGACGTAAGTCTGCCTACGATGTGTGCAGTAGCGTGTCAGGATCACGGTGAGAGTTCCGGGAGTAACAGAGTTTTTCGTTTTCAGCACTTCAAGCACTTGATCGAGACGGGAGGCAGGTTGACCAGTTTTTGCTATGTGGATGGCAGGATCCCCAACTACTTGACGCGACTAAAGGCCGTATATCGGACATTAGAAGGGGAGGAAATGCAGCGGATCTTAGTGATGGATACTGGTCCAGCCGCAATATTGGGTGCGCTGTGTGATGATGAAGCGGCTAAGCACGCGTGGGAGCCTCATATCATTGTAAACGTCGGAAACGGGCACACTCTCGCAGCTATGCTCGATCAAAAGAAGATCATCGGCATGTTTGAGCACCACACGTCCTTGATCACCACAGAAAAACTCGACTATTTTTTGTCACTGTTTATGGATGGTAAATTAACGAATGAACGGATTTTTCAAGATGGAGGGCACGGTTGCTACATACACGAAACTGGATACCGGGAGGTAGATCGAGCTTTCAGAGAGAGAGGTTTCTGGATAACTACAATAGGACCTCAGCGAGGGATTATGAAGAAATCTCGACTGAGTCCGTATTTTGCAGCACCAGCCGGTGATATGATGTTAGCTGGGTGTTTTGGATTGCTAACCAGCTTCAATAGTTTAGTTTAATTTGTCTTCCTCGACCAAGAGGAGTATGAATCATACACCCCCCATGCTTGCGCATCCATAAAACCTTAAACATTAAATATTGAAACAAATTTATACAAAAATTTATATATTAAAAGGTTATTATCCCTACAACACACTATTTTTTATAATTTACTACTAAACAAAATCCTATTTTTTATTTTTACAGTGGAAAGCATGGGGAGCGTCTCGAACCTTTTCCATAGGTAACGAAGGTATGCCTAGGAAGAAGAACAAGTTATCAATCTTACTTTGAGAACCCTTGCGCAGCCTTACAAATTAGCAAAGATTATACTGTTTTAAAGCAAAATAAAACCTGGATTGAGGGTTTAGGGAGAGACCGATATAAGCCTATGATTGCTTAGAGGCATGATAGGAATACAAGTAGTAGCTTTTGCAGTGGAAGAAATCGTTAGTTCCATAGGAAATATAGGTTGTATTGCACTGGAAATATAACTTTAGAAATCATAAAGCTTATTAACTCATGTTTCCACTATACGGTAGGACCAAGCGGATGGCTCTGAGTAGTCAGTTATCTATGCTAGAGTTCAGTGCCTCCAGCAAGCATTCGCTTCCTCTGTTGAAATTGGAGGCAGAAAGTTGGAAGGACTTTTTGACAACCTTTTAGAAAGGAAACCTGTTTTCAAAGATAAAGAAGTTCTACGGCCATCTTATACGCCTAACTATCTACCTCACAGGCGCGATCAGCTCAACTCGATTGCTATTATTTTGGTCGTCGCTCTCAAAGGAGAGACCCCCTCCAATATTCTTGTGTACGGCAAAACCGGCACAGGGAAAACGGCTTGCGCTAAATTTGTGGGCAAAGAATTGATGGAAGTCGGCGCATCTCGAGGAGTTCCGTGTAACGTTGCGTACATAAATTGCGAAGTGGTCGATACCCAGTACCGCGTCCTTGCCTATCTGGCTCGCCAGTTCAATAAAGATGTGCCGATGACGGGGTGGCCAACAGATCAAGTCTATTCGGAGTTCATTGAAGCACTCAACTCGCAAGGCGGGAGCGTCATAATAATTCTTGACGAGCTTGATAAGTTGGTCCGAAAAAGCGGGGACGATGTGCTTTACAATTTGTCGCGAATTAACCTTGAGCTCACGGACACCCGGGTCAGTCTCATCGGGATCTCCAACGACTTGAAGTTTACAGAATATCTTGATCCGCGGGTCAGGAGCTCACTAGCTGAAGAAGAGATAATATTTCCACCTTATGACGCGAATCAACTGCGTGACATCCTCGAAGAACGAGCGCGTCTAGCCTTTAAGGAACACGCACTGAACCAAGAAGTCATACCGCTCTGTGCAGCCTTGGCCGCGCAGGAGCACGGGGACGCCAGACGCGCGCTCGATTTGTTGAGAGTATCAGGAGAATTCGCCGAGCGTGTGAATGCCGACAGCGTCAAAGAGGAGCACGTTCGGACCGCTCAGATGCGGATAGAACTCAACCGAGTCGCAGAGGTAATTCGCACCCTCCCTACCCAAGCGAAGCTGGTGCTGTATAGTATAATTACACTTCATCAAAACGGAGCGCGAAGCGCAACGACCGGCGAAGTAAACCGAGTGTATGAAACGCTTTGTAGGCAAATAGACCTCGACGTGTTGACTAAAAGGCGAATCACTGATTTAATAATGGAGCTGGATCTACTCGGAATAATCAGCACAAAAGTTGTCAGCAAAGGCAGGTACGGTAGAACAAAGGAAATATCCCTCTCCGTTCCCTTAGACGAAACGTTCCGGGTTTTGTTAGAAGATTATCGCTTGGAAGCTTTAAACGGAACGCGATTTACAAGAAGATCGGTCAAGGAAAGCTTATTTTAACCTCTTGCTAGCGGCAGTTGGGCTGGGAACAGGCTCGCGGCGACCAAAACGAACGCTCTCGCTTCGTTTTTCTGTAGGCCCTCACCACAACGCTTTTAAATTCTGAACAATTACGACAGTAGTAATCGCTCCCCCAGGCAACTGATCGATCAAACGTAGTCCGATCATTCAGCGATGTGATTCAAGTGGATTTTAACAGTGAAAATCGATTTTTTCAAAATATTTACGATGATCCTTCCGTGGTATGGATGGGGCAAAATACCAACCATTTTCCTACGCCACAAGCGATCAAGCGGGCTATGGTGAATGCCATCGACAAAGAGGAATACCACAAATACCCGCCCCCGTATGGACTTGAGGAGTTACGGACCCTCATACTTCAAGACTTAATTTTGAGTTCAACCCACCAAGTCCACGTGACGGAGGGTGGTACAGAATCGCTTTACCAGGTGACGCGCACGCTGCTGCGTCCTGGTGACGTCATGATCTCGACGGATCCAGGTTACTACGTCATTCACAAGTTTGCCGAACTAAGCGGAGCCAAAGTTCTTGACCTACCGATCTACGCACCAGATACTGACTACAAATTGACGCCGGACATGGTAAATGAGGTAATGAGCAAGCGAACTAAAATGCTGGTCCTCGTCGACCCTCTGAACCCGTTGGGCGTAACCTACACAGCAAACGAAGTCAAGGCGTTTTGCGAAATAGCCGAAGATGCGGGCGTCTATTTGTTGAATGACGTGACTTATCGAGACGTGGCAAAACATCATACTCTCGCCGCCGGCTTTTATCCTGAAGGTACGATAACCATCTACAGTTTTTCAAAGAACTGCGGCTTAGCTGGATTACGGCTGGGCGCTCATATCGCAACAAGCGAGCTTATGGAGCGTCTGGCCCGTTATAAGATAAATGACCTCGGAACGTCAATTGTTAGTCAAATTGCAGGAATTGCAGCCCTCAAGACCAAACAGGATTGGCTCCCGAAGGTGGTTGAGGCCATCATGGCGAATCAAGCCATCATAAAAAACGCTGTCGACAAGATACAAGGAGCGTATCTCCCCGTTTATCCGTCACAGGGAAGCATGTTCGTAATCGATATCTCAGGCACAGGCAAGACTCCTGAAACTACCGCGGACACGATGCTGAAACGCGGTTTTTTCATAAGGACAGCTGAGTACACTACCCGAAGATTTGCCGACAAGTATGTGCGTGTGAGCTTTGCTATCCCTAAGGCGCATGTTGAGCGATTCGCGATCGAATTTTCGAGTGTTTTTGGACCATGAAGCACCGTCTGAAACGCGGGATTCTTGTGGCAATTGAGGGGATAGATGGCGTAGGAAAAACTACGCAGTCAATGCATTTAGTAGAGAGACTCAGGGGCCTTGGGTTCAACGCTGTCCGCTTTTTCGAGCCAACTAATGAAACTCCAGAGGCACAACAGATACGTCAGACGCTTGAGCACACCCCCCCCAAAAAGCCCAGCGACCTAGTTGACCTGTTTCTGGCTGATCGCAGACACGATGTGGAACAGCACATAACGCCGGCACTATCCGAAAAGAAGATCGTTGTTATGGACAGATATTTCCTGTCGACTGCAGCGTATCAGTCAGACCACAGATCGTGGCAAGAAATACTAAAGATGAATCGAGAATTCGCGCCTGAGCCCGACATTAGTTTTATCATAAACTGGCCAGCAGATACGGCTATAACGCTTATTAAACAACGTGATGACGGTTTAACTGTTTTCGAGAACGAAACTGCACTCATCACACTACAGAGACGCTATCTAGAGATTGCGCGAGAGGACGGTGGGAATTACGTTGTGATCGAAAAAATAGCTGATGTTGAGGACGTAGGTGACGAGCTGCTGGATGCCCTGCTTCGGCATCTCCACAAGCAAGGGTTAGTTGAATACGACGTTTGAGCCCCTGTGTGCGTCACGCTAAAAAACTCACTTCGTTGATCCGTCTTAATAGCTTACCGGTACTGGGTCTCTTTCTTGAAGCCATCTAACCGACTAACGCGTTTAGAAAATCTCTCTCAGTTATAATGCCCGAGAGCGCCCCATCGACCACGACCGGCAACACGCTTACATCGCGCGCTATCATCAGGTTTGCAGCTTCACCCAAATCTAGATCGGGATCGACGGTAATCGGCGATTCTCGTGCTACGATCTTAATGGGTACTCCCAAAGCCTCGTGCATGTTGCCTGTCACTAGCTTGTCAAAGACCTCGCCGCTTCCCAGGTAATTCACTATGTCTGAGTTCGTTACGATGCCAATCATAACCCCCTCGTGAACAACGGGTACCCGACGAAAGTCGTTTGAAACCATCACTCGCGCAGCCTCTTCAACCGTAGTGTCTGGTTTGACGCTTACGACGTCGCGGCTCATGAAATCAGCGACTTTCTTTCCCGTTATGACGTTGGCCACAAGGTCGACGAAATCACGCTCGGACACAATTCCTATAACCTTGCTATCGTCACTGACGATCGGGAAGCCACCCACGTTTCCCTGCAGCATCATTTTTATGGCATCGTCGATCGAATCCTCCTCACGGAGGGTTATAACATCTTCTTCCATTATTGAACTGATTTCTTCGTTTATCGCCGATAGAAAGTTCCCTTTATGCTTGTTCTCGATGATCTGAGCTTTGTCGCCCCCCCCGAGAAAATTCACTACGTCCATTACGGTGACTATCCCGACGAGTCGGTTGGTTCCAGGATCGGTCACAGGCAGCCGCCTAACACGATATTGAACCATCGTTTTTACTGCTCCCATAATAGTCATCGTGGGAGGTATTTGGACGACGTCCCGCGTTGCGACCATCATGACGTCGCCCTCGTGTTGCGACAGCTTGCTTTTGAAGTCTAGACTCCCTCGGTCCGATTTGCCGCTGAAGTCACCTTGAGTTCTCTTCTGACGTTTATTCCCGCGTAGCATCGTAACCTTCCGTGGTTGCGTTAAATTATGGCTCGGACGAGGTCTTGTCGATCTACTATCCCGATCAGCTTGGAGTCTTCGACCACCGGCAATCGTCCGATTGCGTATTGCTTCATAAGATTCGCCGCTTCCCAGATTGACGAATCTGACAGGACGGTAATGACAGGAGTTTTCATAACCTTCTCGACGGCCGCTGAATGAATCCCCTTGCCTCCCCGCGCGTCCTCGCGCTCGAGTCGCACATAGCCTGCTTTGAGAATATCTTGAAGCGTGACGATACCGATGAGGTGCTTCTTCTTCACCACAGGGTAGCCTGAAAACCCGTATTGCGCCATATTGGGCCACACTCTTGATACGAGATCAGTCGGACTGCAGGTCTGAACGGTTTCTGTCATCACTGAGTCGATCATGATTTTTTTTTCAAAACTCAGAGCGTTCATCAATACTTCAGAGTCAATCACTCCAATGATCGTGTCATCTTCTTTCGATTTGACTACAGGAACGTCGAACCCGGTCGTCACAAATATTTTTGCCATCTCGATCGGGGCAGATTCAGGAGTAGCAAGGCCAGTCTCACGGACGAAGCCGATTACCGTGACGTCGGATTTCGTCGAAGTGACCTTGATGACGTCTGGCAGTATTACCATACCCTTCACGCGGCTTTGGCTATCGACAACCGGAAGGCTTCGGTAGCCGTCTCGCATAAGCTGTCGGACGTGAGTCACGTAGGCGTCTTCACGCACTGTCACGGGTGGTGACATTAGGTTGAGCGTCATCGAATGCTCTCCTTACACGATTCGCATATAATGCTGCCGTCTGCATATTCGAGCACGTAAGAAAACTCTCCACAGATCTCGCAGACGCCGGATGAGGTAGAGCCTCGGCACCGCGGACATTTGAGGCGCCCTCCCTCTTGCCGCAGATCGTCTGAGTATTCTTCACACTCCTCACACTCGCCTTGCGTTATGACGACTTCCCGGCGGTCGAGGACACTCTCCCTGTTCATCTCTATCAAGTTGTCGAGAATTTGGTTGATTTCAGAGGAGACTTGGATGACGTCTGCGTCAGTAATAATTCCGACTAGCTCATCTCCGTCGAGTACCGGAAGACGTCGGATCTTTTTCTGGGCCATCATAAGCACTGCATCGTGCACGTCGTCGCTGCTTTTCGTTGTGATGAGGGGTTTCGACATGAGCTGGTCGAGCTTGATAGAGCTCGGCTTAACGTTCTTAAAGATAACTTTTGCAACCATGTCGCTTTCCGTGACGATGCCGACTGGCTTTTCATCCTTGACGATTATAATGCTCCCGACCCTGTTTTCGACCATTTTTTTTCCGGCCTGCGCAGCCGTCATCTCGGGAGTCGCCGTCACAACAGTCCTCGTCATAACGTCTCGAACCGCCAACCGTGTTTCCATCAGATTCGCCTCTTTCGCGTGCGCCTACTGCTGGTGTAGGGCTATGCTATCGTTAATCTTCCTAATCAATGGTAAAATGGCTCACTAGCCTTGTAACAGAACGTTGAACACGCGTATAGTCTAACATCCACATATTTTAAAGCTTAGATTATTGCTTCTAGTGATATATCTTCTGGTAACGGCGGTGACTAGATATTGTATAAATGACCACGCGTGAACCACAGCTTTGAGTGTTATGCACGGTTTTGCCCCCTCACGTTGCGTTGACTAGTCGCAATGTATCAACAAACCTTAGAAGCAAAATGTTGATGTTTGGCTAATCGGGTTTTGGCGCTCTGGGGTTGCACGTAACACGCGTCGGACCTCTGATGTCACGGTGCACTGCAAAACTTCCTGATCCGGTTTATGACATTTATATGACGTATTAGGGAGATGTGAGCTTAAAAATCTGAGCTAGGCGTGCTCATGCAATTTCTCTAGGCGTGCTTGCGATTTGTCAATCACCCACTGGCGGCGTTGTCGTTGGTCTTCCCGGTCGCCTCGCACATTACTTCGCTCCCTTACATTCGTTACCTAGGAAAAATGAATGATAGCCACGTTTGCTGATACCGAGATAACGCCATAAAAGTGAGGTTATAGCATCGCTTGAAAAAGAAGGGGGGGTTGCCTCCTCCTCACTACGTAAGCGGCGATTACGAGCCCGACAAGAGCAAACATGACATCGAAGCCGGGAGTCGCACTCTGACTTGTGGCCGCAGCTGCGTTGCCGATAGCGTAGACGTTGCCGTCAACGCTCCCCACGTACACCGTGCCGTTGACGAAGGCGGGGGAGGAGAACACCCCGCTCCCGGTCGTGAAGCCCCACAGCTTCGCCCCGGTCGTGGCGTTCAGAGCGTAGGTGTTGTTATCATCGCTCCCTACATACACCACCCCGTTGACGACGGCGGGGGAGCAGTACACGCTGCTTCCAGTCGTAAAGCTCCACAGCTTCGCCCCGGTCGTGGCGTTCAGAGCGTAGGTGTTGTTATCATCGCTCCCCACATAGACCACCCCGTTGACGACAGCGGGGGAGGAGAACACATGCCCACCGGTCGTGTAGTTCCATACTTTC
>Ga0326727_10011185_pt1 | contig 21025 bp, 23 predicted proteins | sample MB2enrmetagenome_FD_207643 | JGI IMG/M metagenome (GOLD analysis project Ga0326727, IMG submission 207643) | Lab enriched peat soil microbial communities from McLean, Ithaca, NY, United States - MB29MY | ecosystem: Environmental > Terrestrial > Soil > Wetlands > Peat | place: USA: New York...
CGCGCCATGGAAGGCAAGATGCTGCGCGAAAAAGAGATAGAGAAATGCGGCGAGAAACTCGAGGTAGGCGCGCAGCCGGCCGCCGGTGTAAACGGGCTCGGTCATGCCCGCCTCCGGCGTGTTGCGCGGGCGCAGGTTGGGGCGTGTGCAAGGGCAATTCTCTTTGTCCGATAATCGAGATGTTGGGACAAAACATTCTGTCCAATTCTGTCTGAGGGGCAATTTATTTTTCCATGGCCTGAATTAGTTCGCCTTGAATCCCAGTTCCGAGCGGACCGATTTGTGCCCGGGAAAACACAGGTTGAGCCGCCTTCGGACATTCTCCCATGCTACATTGGATCGGGCGTCCCCTCAATGCCTGTGAGCCAGCCATGGTCCTTGTAGCTTATCCAGCAAATCGCATGTCCTAATAAATCCCAGTCTGAACTCGGCGTCATCGTTAGCAGAATTCCAGGTAACTGGAGAAGATCGGTGGCTGCGCGTTTATTTTGCTTTCTTTGACGGGCACCTAAATTCGTCATGTCAGTGATTTGCGTGGTGTGTTTGAGATCGAAATCTTCGTTGAGCAGAAGCTGGCTCAGAGCACGTATCTGCCGGTTATATCCAATTCAAGCTTCTGTAGAAAACCGGCATATGCCGTCCCAGTGCTATGACGAATCGCGGTTACCATCTTCCCCCAGAGTTCTTCGGGACCTTGCATACGGGGCGAGCCCGCGTCCGGCATCAAGTCTGCTCCGCTCTTCCAGGCATTGCCGGCGACACGACTCAGGCGGGAGAAAAAAGTGGAGCCGACCTGCCGAAAGTGTTTTTCTGGGCTTGTATTCCGAAAACCAGCAGAGTTAATATTAGTTAACTAATAACTTTCGAATCCCATGCTAAGTAGATGGAATTCCAAAGGTTAGACCGTGCACATTGCGATGCATGGGTTGGCGTATGGTTTGTTGCGGGCATTGCGTCTCGCCGCCCGCCATATGTTGCCTGCATGCCTCGGGGTTCGGATCATTGACCCCGCGTCGTCAGCCAGCCCGATTGTTGGGTTGCAATCAATTAAAAAGCGAGAGTGCCCTATGGCACTTCGCTGAGATGATATAACGAACTGCTCCAACCGGTCGGCGGCACTGCCAAAACCGGACATTGGGCTCGTGAGTAGTCGGTGCCTATCGAGCGTTCGAGAACTCGAAAGGGGTAGCTCCGGATTAATTCCGTCTGCCCGCGATTACGGGCGAAGTCTGCCTGAGGGTCAGCCGCATTCTTGCGATTGCAGCCGAATCCTGTGCAGCACTCGCCGATCCAACGTGTGCCTCCGGGCTCTTCGCCGGTGCGTTGGTCAGCGTAATGGCCGAGCTTGAAGAGAAGAAGGTCCCGGTGGATTGCCTCGCCCGCACCCACTGCCGGTATACCATCCCTTCCCCGATGTGCTTTCCCTTATAACGCGACCTCCACACCCAGCCCTCGCTCCGTCCTGCACAGCGCGCTCCGAGAATCTGCTTCACGCGACTGCTCATGGGGATGAATCGGCGGCCGGACTCCGTCTTGCTGTCCGGCGTGAAGATCGTCCCGGCATCGAAGTCTACGTTTTCCACCCGCATGCAGTAGAGTTCGCGGGCATTGCGCATTCCGGTATCGCGCATTACCACGATGATGTCCTTGAGCGGCTGCTCGGCTACCGCGGCTAGCCTCCTTTCCGCGTCGTCGTTCAGGCGGAGCGATCGCCCATGTTCCTTGAAAAGCGCAAAGTCGGGAACCTCACGGATTAGCTTGCCTTCCTTGGCTTTCGTAAACATCCTCCGTAGCGTCCGCAGGGCGTTGTTGCCGTTCGAGGCCGATCCGGGAAACCCGAGCTTCTCGACCTCGTCTTTGCTGATCTGGTCCATGCGCATTCCCGCGATCTTCGTCTGATCCAACGTCGCCAGCCGTTTCGGTAATACCGGCGGGTGTCGGACTCAAGCCGTCCCGTTTCCACCCATTCGAGAAAATCCTTCGAGTATTCACGAAGCGTGGGCGGCTTTCTGTCGAGCGGGTCGCTGCCCTTGATTGCGGCAGCGAGTTTGAGGGCGGCAACCTTTTGCGCCCTCGTTTTGGTAGTCTCTTTGGTCGACCCGCGAAGGCGCTCGCCGCGCACCGTGAAGTCGTACCAGTAGAAACTCGATTCCCTCTTTTTGAATAGTTTCACGAGAACACCTCCAAGCAGCCCGCACGGAAGCGACTCGTGTGTCCCGCCCAACGCATCCGAGCGGAACAGCAACATGGTACACCACATTGTCTTCGATCCCAACCAGCGGGTGCGCGTGTCCATGCAGGCTCAAAAAGGCTTTACTGGTATGGTCCCCGGTGCTACACTCGAAGTGATGCCGAAAGCGCCGTCGCATCTGCCGCCGTTTCGTGTTTTCGCCCTCAAAGGCTTTGCCCGGTTCGCGAGTAGGATGCACGTTTCGGATGAGGATCTTTGGAAAGCTGTGCTTTCTCCACCAGATGCTGATCTTGGCGGAGGGCTCTTCAAGTTCCGGATTGCAAGGCCAGGAGAAGGTGCACGCGGTGGCGGTCGGGCGCTGGTTGCGCTTAAAGTTGGATGCCGTGCGGTTTTGATGTTCGGATGGGAAAAGAAAGATATGGAAAACATCAGCCCCAAGGAACTCAAAGTTTACCGGCTTCTCGCGAAGAGTTACCTGAGATTCACGGAAGTCGAAATCAGCATCGCTGTCAATGGCGGAACTTTGCTCGAATTGCGCCAACCCCGATAGGAGGACAACATGGCAAAGACCTACAAAAGCAGAGCCCTTGCAGAAGCACACGAAAACGCCAGCGACCTTTACCGGCTCGGGCTCATCGACAAAAAGACGATGCAAGGGTTTGACCGTAGCTGCCTTACTCCGGTCAAGAAGCTGAGTCCCGCTGCCATTCGGCGTATCCGCGCCAAGGCCGACGTCAGTCAGGCTGTTTTTGCCGCCCACTTGAACGTCACTGTTGGCGTCGTCAGCAAGTGGGAGCGCGGCGAGAAAAGCCCGAGCGGACCCGCAGCAAAGCTGCTTACGCTGGCATCTATCCACGGGATAGAAGCCATCGCCTGATTGCTAACTGAAGAGAACCGCTGTCGGCCGTCGTTGAGTGGCATGCGGAAGTACTGTGCAAGTCCGAAACTTGGCGACAAGCCCGTTTGGCGTCCCCTATTAGGAGTCGGCAGGGCTAAACCTGCCCCGCTCCTCCGTCAACGTTGAGTTCCACCCCTGTGATATAAGAGGCCTGCGGGCTTGCGAGAAAAGCCACGGCATTGGCGATGTCCTCCGCTTGGCCGAGCCGTTTCATCGGGACGCGCCCCAGAATTGCGCCTGCGAGTTCATCGATCGCCTCCTTGGCCATGCCGAGCTTCCCGAAAATCGGCGTGGCGATAGGGCCAGGGCTTACCGCATTGACACGAATTCCTAGACCGACCAGTTCTGCCGCGGCCACCCGAACGAGAGAGCGCAGGGCCGCCTTGCTCGCCGCATAGACGCTGGAACCAGGGAGGCCGACGCGGTCGGCGAAAGTGGTGTTGATGACAATCGCGGCGCCGTCGTTTAGGAAGGCGAGCGACTTTTTCAGAGTGAAGAACGTTCCTCTGACGTTGATGTCGAAGACTTCATCGAAGAGTTCCTCGGTCGTATCGCCAATTGGTGCGAACTTAGCAACGCCGGCATTTGCGAACAGAATGTCGATCTTCCCAAAAGTCCTTTGGACATTCGTGAAAAGCGCGTCGAGATCGTCAGGCTTCGAGATGTCCGCACGAATGGCCAGCGTCCCTTCGCCGATTTCTTTAGCGGCCGCGTCCAGTGTGGTTTGGTCCCGTCCAGAGATCGCGACCTTTGCACCTTCCTCGCGGAGCAACTTCGCGGTGGCGAGGCCGATGCCGCTATTGCCGCCAGTCACTACGGCAATCTTTCCTTCAAGCTTCTTCATTGTTAGCACTCCCTTGTTGTTTGTTTCATTCGTGATGACAGCTAGCTTGTGAGTTTCGGTCTGGCCTCCGGGATTGCGTCTTACTGCCGAAGTCGCGCCGCGTAGAATACGAAGAGCAGGCCGATAGACAGTGCGTGTTCGATGATTCCCCTCAGGAAGTGCCCCAACAAGAACTGGGTCTTCGTGGCGTTCGAAATTCGAAGGACGTGGAACGTCATGAATAGGAAGACGCGGGCGGCACACAACAGCCCGGAAGCAACTGGCTGATTCCTGAGAATGATCGTGTTGAATCCCCCGGGATATTCGCTGGACGGTTCATCGGGCTGTCTTCCTTTCATTGTTCAGAAAGCGCGTCATCTCGTCGGCGATCAACTGGCTGTATTCCTCGAGAGCGAAGTGGCTCCCTGCGAGCAGACGCAGTTCCGCATTCGGCAGGTCGCGCTGGAACGCCTTGGCGCCCTCGACTGTGAAGAAGGGATCGTTCTGACCCCAGAGGACAAGCGTCCTCGGCTGTCTCTTACGGAAATACTCGTGCCATTTGTCGTACAGCGCCAAGTTAGACGGGTAGTCATGAAACAGGTCGAGTTGAATCGCGTCATTGCCCGGCCGATCCAGGAAGTGCTGGTCGAAAGTCCACGAATCGGGGCTCACAAGGCTCGGTTCGTTCGCGCCGTGCGTGTATTGAAACTTCGTGGAGTCGACGGTGAGCAGGGCGCGCACGGGCTTTTCGGTTTCGGGGTTCCGATTTACCCAAAACGCCTGGAGCGGCTCGAATGCCTTGCTGATGCCTTCGACATAGGCGTTGCCGTTCTGCACGAAGATTGCCTCGATTGCATCGGGATGACCGGAAGCAATACGAAAACCGACCGGAGCGCCGTAGTCCTGTACGTAAATGCTGAACTTCGAGAGCTTCAGGTGATCGAAGAGCAGCCTTTCGATGAGGGCGGCAATGTTGTCGAAAGTGTATCGATAGTCTTTCGCGCTGGGCTGATCGCTGTAGCCGAAGCCGAGATAGTCCGGAGCGATGACCCGGAATTTGCCGGCGAGCTTCGGAATGAGATCCCGGAACATGTGAGAGGAAGAAGGGAAGCCATGAAGCAGAACAATGGCGGGGGCAGCGGCTGAACCTGCCTCGCGGTAGAAGATCTTGTGCCCGTCGATGGCCGCGTAATGGTGGCGAGTCACGTTTTCCTCTCCTGGGTTGTTGACTGTCGCTTGCACGTATCATGAGATAAGGCTAACCAGTAAAAAGATTCATGATCGGTTAGAATCTTTTTGTTAGTGGATTTGTTCGGAATTGAACTGGGTTGGGAAATGACTAAAGACTGGCGCGGCGGATTCCTGTTTGTCGGCAACCACTTGCTCCTCGACTTCATCAACACGCGTCCCGTAATGACCGGCGAGCCCGTGGAGATGCTGCCAGATGCCGGCGCCTTGGCGCGCTGGCTGGGCGCAGTGGATCTCGTCAATGAGCGGGAATGCGCGCGATTGATGCGCCGTTGGGCAGCGCCGAAGTTCGCGGCCGGAGTCAAGAAACTTCGGGAGTTCCGGGAGACAGTTCGCGGGACGGTATTGAAGATGGAACATGGCGATCTTGTTTCGCCGGCTGTTCTGAAAGACCTCAACGGGCTGCTTATGGACTACCCTAACGTGGAGGAGGTCGCTCAGGTTGGGGCTAGCCTTGAGCGGCGTCGGCATTTCGCTCCGGTGATTCCGGAGCATGCATTCGCACCGCTCGCGGATGCCTTTGCCAACCTGTTGACGGGGACGACTGTGTCGCGCATTCGAAAATGCGAGAGCTGCGTGCTGCACTTTTACGACACGAGCAAGAAGGGTACACGCGTCTGGTGCAGCATGAGCCTGTGCGGGAATCGGGCAAAGGTCGCCGCTTATGCCGGGCGCAGACTAGCGGCATCAGGAAGGAAAGCGCGGGAGAGGCACGAGAGGGAGCTTCCTAAACAGTAGTAGCGGAAGAAGCAAATACCCGGGCGGGGTCGCGTTGGACTTACTCTCAAACTGCTGTGGTTGCCCGAAGGCCGCTATTGCGCAGGAATACGAGCCAAGATTTCGTCCGCTGTAGTTCGATCAGCGTGACCCTGGCTGATTTTCTCGAAGACGATTGTTCCATTTCGGTCGAGGATGAACGTGGATGGATATGCCGTCTCGCCAGGCGCGTCCCAGCGCAGACCGTAACGATTTGTCAACACATAGTCAGGATCGATTACCAAAACCACATTTGTTGGAAGGTTGGGCTGTTGTGCCAGAAACTCTTTCGCATGCTGGTCAAGCTTCGCGGGAGGCCCCGGGTATACCAGTATCACAGAAGCATGTTTCGCGGTGAAATCTGCAGCGTGCTCAATGAAGTCGTGTGCTTGCTTCTGGCAATACGGACATTGATAGCCGGGAAAACCGCGCAGAACGACCAGAACCACGGTGGATTTCCCAATCTGTTTCGAGAGTTGAATCGGTTCCCCTGAAGGTGTGGACAACTCGAAGTCCGGGGCCTTCTGGCCGAACTTGGGCGGCTCTCCAAAGGCACCTGCACAATGCATCACGGCAAAGCAAAGCATCGCGACCAAAACGACGCGGAAAGCGGCTGGGCACACGATGTAACGTGGTTCAGACTCGTGAGCGCTTGGGAAAGCTGTCATGGGTGAATCGGCTCCACAACGTTCGATATGCGCGTCTGCGATATGATGCGCAAACACTTCAAAAGGTTACAGTGCCGTTCTCTTCCCCTGGCACGGCGATACGTGAGCTTCGGGCAGGTCGGGGCTTCTTGTAACCTATGGCTCCGCGCCGTCTCCTATCGCGAGAAGGAGCGAATATGAAAGCCATTCAACTGCATGGATTCGAAGGTTCACCGAGCCTGAAGCTGGTGGACATTGACAAGCCAACTCCAGCGCCTATGGAAGTGTTGATCGAAGTAAAGGCAGCTGGCATCAACTATGCCGATGTGGAGCAGGCGCGCGGCAGATATCCTACGTTTGGGAAAGAGCCTCCTTTTGTGCTGGGGTTCGAAGCGGCAGGGATCGTTCGAGAAACAGGAAAAGAAGTCGCAGGAGTTCGACCGGGCGACTTCGTCACCGCAGTCGTTTCAAGCGGTGGTTATGCGGAGTTCGCCGTTGCGCCCGGCAACGCCGTGATTCCGATTCCCAAGAATCTGAGCTTCAACGAAGCGACAACAATTCCAATTCAGGGAATGTCAGCGTACACGATGCTGAAGTACGCCGTGATGCCGGTGCTGCCACGCAGCATTCTTGTGCAAGCTGCAGCGGGCGGGGTGGGCCTGTTTCTTGTTCAGATTGCAAAGCACTTTGGAATTCAAAAGGTGATCGCGCTTGCCAGCTCCGAGGACAAGCTTGCATTGCTTCAGAGCCTGGGCGCCGATGTGACGATCAATTACATGAAGCCACATTGGAGTGACAAGGTGAGGCAAGCGACTGACGGCAGGGGAGTCGATGCTGTGCTGCAGATGTCATCGGGAGCAATCGGCGAGGAGAGCTTCAAGCTTGCGGCTCCCGGTGGAAGGATTGTAATGTTTGGAGCGCAGAATTACCACGATGCGATCAGCACGGAGCAGGTGCGCCTATTAATCTGGCAGAACCAGACCGTCGCTGGTTTTGCGTATCCCACCCTGGCTCCGGAACAGATTGCGGAGAGTCTCCCCGAGTTTCTCGATCTCGTGGAGAAGAACAGCATTCGCGTTCTCGCAGATCACACATATCCGTTGTCGCAAGCGGCCGAGGCGCACAAACTGATTCTGAGCCGTAAGTCTGTTGGGAAGATTGTTTTGATCCCCTAGGATCCTTTGGGGTTGTGGCGACTAGCTCATTTGCGCGGCTAGTCGCCATTTCTTTAGCGTCATCGATCGATTGGCAAACGCGTGACTCTGTGCCTCTATTGGAGGTACAGAGCCGCAGTTACCGAGACCCGACCCGGCATTCGCCTCTTTGAATGCGTACGTACGATACGACGTGATTAGTCTTGGGCGGGTGCGATGGCGACAACGTTTGCGGCGCAGTTGATCCTTGAAACACTTCTGAGGGCGAGGTTGCCGTCACCGTCGACATCGAACATTGCCAAGTTGACAGTTGTGCCCGACGAGCATAACCCGCCGGGCAGGAGAAAGGCGCAACAATCCGCTATTGGCTGAATGCTACACCGCTGAAGCCAGCTGCGCCGATTGCGGGTGAGGTAGCCGCCTGTGTGAGATCGCCGTATTCGTCAATGGCGAATACCGCGACATGGGCCCCGTCGGTGGCGGTGTAGATTACGGCGAGCCACTTGCGGTCGGGCGAAACGGCGAGGTCTGTCGGCGACCCAGGCACGGGAACCGATTTGTAGAACGCGCCACCCTGCGCATCGCTGAAGAAGACGGAGACAGCTTGCCCAGGCACGTTGCCGGTGTACCAGATGCTGCGCGGTCCCTTAGCCACCCAGCACGGCGCATTGCTCGGGAACGCAGGTGCGGGCCCAAGGATCGGGTAAACACTCTGATTTGCATCGACGATTGCAAAGCTGTCGGGGCTGTGCGCCGGAGTGAATCCGAGAACATCTCCCCAGAATGCCTCTCCGAGCGGTGTATCATCGGCGTCGCTGGGAAGAGCAATCGGGTTGCTAGCGCCACTCAACGCGCCATCCTCATAGAACGGAAGCTGCAGCACCGAACCAGACTTGAGCGTGACCGCGGCCCAGGTCTTGCCGGCGGCAATCTGCGCGGCCGAATTATCCGGTAGGGCGACTACACTTCCGTCAAGATATCCCGCCGGCCAAGCGTGGCTCTCGGCGCAGTTGGAGCCGACGACATAAAGCTTGTCTCCGGACAGGGCAACGGAATCAGGGCCGGTACAGTCGGGTGCCAGGGAAAGTGTCCGCGTCACAGCGATAGAATTGCCGAAACGCGCGAGTTGGCTAACCGTGTTCGAACCGAAGTTCGCAACGGCGCCCAGACGATCGTCGAACTGCACGATTCCTCCGTTGCCTTTCGCTCCACCCTTGCCGCCAGTGGACAACTGTTGGGCAAGAGACAGCGACGGTGTGCTCCCGGTATTGAGTTCGAAGACTTCCACTGTGTTATTGTTCGGATCGTTGGAACTGGTGACCACAAGCGTGCTGTGTCCAGGCTGGGCCTGAGCCACGAGTGCGCTAGCGACCAGGATGACGGGAAGCGCCATACTGAAGCGCCAGCGGCACAACTTCTCAAATGCGTGAAACTTCATCGCAATCTCCTTCGTTGGTTAGTTGTTAGATACGCTCCAGCTTGACCTTGAAAACCGGCCGGAACCGCGGCAATTTCGCCGGCGCATTCGTTGTTCAACCCTCGTGGAAACCCGAGCGATCCACAAAGACCAGTCAACGTGAGTGCAGTGCCGACATACAAGAGAGCCCTAAAGAGCAAAAGGTTACAGCGAAAGTTAATCCGTTTCTGGACTTGTCTGTCACTTGTAACTTACTTGTCCAGAAGTGCATCAAAAAGAATCGCTCAGGTTGGAAGCGAGCGTTGTCAACCTTTCGCGCACCAGAGCGGCACTCTAGTACGCGCGCTGCTCGATTGGCCCGCGGACATCGGCGACATGGGCAGGAGAGTGCTCGCGGTTGCGAAACAAGCGAAAAAACAGCCTTGACGATTGGCGCGATGCGCGCTCCAGGTGCGGCCAATCAAGGATACGAATGCACTTCCTTTCAATCGAGACGATTCCGGCCTTGCGGAGTTCACCAAGCGCAGAGGTTGTGGACTCTCAATAGACTCGGAGTTGTTGGGCAATCTCCTTGTGCATCAGGTCGCGTACGACGTCCAAAGCGATGAAACCTTTCTTGCTGCGCTCACTCCTATATCTGGCAATATCGGCGTAGTGAAATCCTTCTACGAGACAACGGCCGCGGCGACTCGGTCCAACGCGGTACTCGCCCAAGCAAAAATAGACCACGATACGCCGCATTAGCGGCGTGACGTGCGAAGGAAAAGCAGACATGGCAGTCAGACACACAACACAGGAGAATGATGATGTCATCAAATGGCAAACCGCTCATCACCGTCGTAGGAGCAATGAGCAAACAAGGCCGCAGTGTAGCGCACTCATTGTTGCAAAGCGGACGTTTTCACGTGCGTGCGCTTACCCGTCGAACTGATTCGCCCGAAGCGCAAAAACTGGCGGGAAAAGGTGCAGAACTTGTGAATGTGCAGCTTGAAGTGGGACACACCAAGGATCTCGTCGATGCGTTCCGGGGCTCATATGGCGCGTTTCTCATGACGCCGATGATCGTACCTCCAGCGACTCACGAAACGGAGCTTGGAAAACAGCAAGCTGATGCCGCCGTCGAGGCAGGTGTGCAACACATCGTTTACTCAGGTCTGGAAAACGTGGACAACATCACCGGAGGAAAGAAGTGGGCGCCTCACTTTACCGACAAAGCTAAGGTCGAGGAGTACATTCGCACACTGCCAGTTGTCAGCTCCTTCGTCTACCTGGCGCTTTATTACACCAATCTGCTCGAATACTACCCACCGCGCATGGACGGAGACACATTGGTGTTCCCGATTTATTTACCGAAGAATTTTCGCGCGCCTTTTGTCGATCCATTGACCGCAGCGGGTCCTGCGGTGTTGGAGATCCTCGACAATCGGGATAAGTATGCCGGCCAGTCTTTGCCGGTGATCGGCGATATCATCTCGCCCGGAGAAATGGTGGAGACCTTCAGCCGTGTCACAGGAAAAAGGGCAGAGTACAGTTCGGCGTACACGCGCGAGGAACTACTCCAGTATTTCCCCGCGTTTGGCGCGAACGAAGGGCTTGTGCGCGAGAGCCTGGGGATGGTTGAATATGCGGTGGAATACGGTTACTTCCGACAAGACCGCGATCTGTTATGGAGCCGCAAGATCAATCCTGAGACTCTGACCTGGGAGCAGTTCCTGCGTTCCACGGGATGGCAAGGCCAAGGAAAATCCTTTGGCCTCTGACGTCCCCAAAACATTCAATGATCGGAAGCCTGGCCCTATCGGCTTCCGACCCTGGTAAGTGGATCGGCACGAACAGAGAAATGAGGACGCAATGATGGCCGCGGCCCTGCGGCCGACGGAAAATCCCATCGGCTATACTCGACTTGTTGGGAATCGAGCGGAACGGCGAGGGCGTGTGGATACTTCCGATAAGATCGAGTTCGAAAGCCCTATTGATTCTCCTTCGAGTTTCCAGAATAGGCTCGGCTTTGTGCCGGCACTCGTTCGCGCGCAGGCCCTCCTCCCACGCTTGATGGAGGCCCAGGCGAGCCTTGAAAAGGCTACCCGGCTTCGCCATGGCGATCTCTCTCGATTGCAGAAGGAACGCATCCTCCTGGCGGTTGCCGGCGACCGGCGCGATCTCTACGCAATAGCGGAGCATTGCGCTGTGTTGTCCGCGCTCGGCGAGCCGGACGTCCGGATCGACGCTCTTCTTGTCGATTCTGACGATACCGCCCTCCCCGAAGCTGACCTCGCCGCGTTACGATTTTGCCGCAAGCTCGCCCGCGTCCCCCACGCTGTATGTCAAGAGGACATTGTGTCGTTGAGGGCGATTGGCCTCTCCGACGAAGCCATTCTCGAAGCTGCGGTGACGGCGGCCCTGGCCATTTATCGCGGCACAATCTCCACGGCCTTGCGCGTCGAACCCGAATTCCCTCTGCGGCCCACCGTGCGCGTGCAGTGCGGCTTGCCGCAGAATGAAGGCCAAATCGCACCAGACACAGGTCGCAGGTCGCATACGGAAAAGGGCCCCTACCTTGCTTCGCCTTTTCTCAGCTCCGAAAGCTTTGCTCCATTCGCAACGCTCTACCAAACGCACGGCTTTATCCCCAATTTCTTCCGGTCGCAATCATTGCGCCCCGATTTGCTCGAGGCCGAGATCGAAGCAGTTGGAAAGATTCTCCAGCCGGAAGATATTCTTACGCGGGTCCAGAAAGAATCGATTCTGCTTGCGGTATCGGCCGTAAATCTCAATTCCTACTGTGTGGCCGTACACTCCAACATACTTCGGGGTAGGGGTGTGGCGGCGGAGGAAGGCGACCAGATCGCCGTCGACCATCATCTTTCCGCGCTTTCAGACTCCGATAAAGCCCTGGTGGATTGCGCCATCAAGCTTGGAGCACGCCCCGCGGAGTTTTCTTCCCGGGACGTAGATGAACTTCGCACGTGGAATTTCACTGAAGAACAGATCTTGGAGAGCATTGCTGTTGTCGCGCTCAACAATTTCTCGAACTTCCTTCAGATGGGGCTCGGCTTCGAGCCGGACTTCGAAGTGCCGGCCGCATTCCAGCGGTCGATTGTGAAACCTTTTGCGCCGCCGGGCACTCCTATGGCCGGAGATCCCGCCATTTCTACCTTAGTCACTGCGATTGCGGATCCAGATGCCGAGCTTGTAGCGCAGGCTCAAGCAGGAAATCTTGATGCGTTCGAGAAACTGGTCCGCCGGAATACGCAGTCGGTCTTTCGCGCTCTGGTCGCGATCTTGGGGGACACGGATGAAGCGCAGGACGTAATGCAGGAAGTTTTCCTGAGCGCATTCAAGCACATTGCCCGCTTCGAAGGCCGATCGAAGGTGAGTACCTGGTTTGCATCGATTGCCAGAAACGCCGCTTTCCAGCACATCCGCAAACGAAAGGACACCGAAAGCCTGGATAGTGCGGGTCCGGGAGAGGATGGGGATTTTCGGCCCCGCCAAGTGCGGGCATGGCAGGACGATCCGGAGCAGAGCTATTCTAAAGCGCAGGTGCGGAAGCTCGTTGAGAAGGGCATTTTGCAGCTCTCGCCGACATATCGAACGGTGCTGATACTCCGCGACATCGAACAGCTTTCTACGGATGAGGTAGCTCGCCGGCTCGGATTGAGTGTTCCTACGGTCAAGACGCGTCTTTTCAGAGGCCGCCTCATGTTGCGCGAGACGCTTTCGCCTTACTTCTCAAAGAGCACCGGGGGAACCTTGCAATGATCACATGCGAAGAGTTCTTTGCCGAGTTTGGCGACTACCTGGAGAATCAGGTATCGGAAGAGGTTCGCCGCGAAATGGAACTGCATCTTTCGCAGTGCCGCACGTGCACTGTGCTATATGACTCCAGTTGCAAAACGGTCAAGCTGGTGACGGACAGTTCTTCGTTCGAACTGCCTCAGTCCGTCTCCGATGCTGTGGTGAAGCGCATCATGGGTCGACTTCGATCCGATCCTCAGTCTTCGAAGTGAATACCGACGGCATTTCTTTGGATGTTCGGGATCACACTCATACGAACACTGGCCGTGCGCATTGTTTTTGTCAGACCGAACTGGCCAATGTTTCAATGAGCAACTGCACGGCGATGTGCTGCGTCAGTTCGGCATGGTCGAGGTAGGGATTGACCTCGACAATGTCCGCGCCAACCAGGCGGCCTTGTGTTCCTAATGCGCGCACCAGTGTCTTAGTTTGCCGGAATGCGAGGCCGTCCGCTTCCGGGCTTTCCGTGCCCGGTGCGATGGACGGGTCAAGGCCGTCGATGTCCAGACTGACGTAATAGTTTCCCAGATCGCCGATTTCAGCAGCGATGGCCGCTGCACCACGGTCCGAGACAGCGTTGGCGGTGAGGATGAGGTTCCCGCGGCTGAGGCTTTCGCGATATTCGAGGTCTGTGCTCTTGATTCCGCGTGCCCCAATAGTCACAATCCGCTTTACGAAGCCCAGCTCGCTCGCCCGCCGGAAAGGGCTGTTGTTCGTATATTCCAGACCCAGGAACCGATCCCGGTAGTCGAGATGTGCGTCAAGCAGGACGATGGTGAGAGGCGCATACCTTTCAAAGGCGGCGATGAGCGGGAAGCTTACGGAATGGTCGCCACCGATGGAAGCGAGAAGCGCTCCCTTTTCGACAATCTTGCTCGCGTGCTGGGTAATGCGGGCTCGAGTAACTGCTTCATCGAGGGAAACATCCACATCTCCAGCGTCCACGATTCTCTTTCCGGCCAGGAAAGTCTGCCCCGCTTCGATGTCGAAGAAGCCTTTGGTCCCGGTTGATTCGCCCAGCCAACCAAATCTGGTTGAGGCGTCGCGGAGAGCTCTTGGTGCCTGACGGCAGCCGGGGCGCATCGAAGCCATGCCGTCAAAAGGTACCCCGAGAATGGCGATATCCGCGTCAATCTCGGCGGGATCGAAGACATAGGGTGCCTTGCAGAATGTTGCGATACCGGTGTGGGGAAGCGAAGCAGTTTGGCGCAATGCGCTCATCATCCATCTCCTCTTTTCGGTTACAGGTCCAAGACGAGTTTGGGACTTCTTGCCCAGGACACGCAGATACACATAGCATTCAACCGCTCCTCCGATTTCAGGCAATGGTCGCGATGCGCGATGTCGCCCTCTATAACCGTAGCGACACACATCGCGCACTCGCCTCGGCGGCATTCGGAAGGTGCCCATATCCCAGCCGCTTCGATAGCCGCGAGGATGGATAGTCCCACAGGGACCTCAAGTTCAATTCCTGACTGCGCAAGTTCGACCCGAATCGGCTGATCATTCGGTTCCCAACGTGGACCAAAACTCTCGAAATGAATCTGTCTGGGAAGCCAGCCGAGGTTCGAAGCTGTTTCAAGCACCGCCGCAATCAGCCGGTTCGGACCGCAAACATAAACGTGGGAGTCCGCCTTCGGTTTAGCCAGTATGTGGCTAAGCTGCAAGCGTGTGCCTGCCAGACTCTCGTAAAAACCAACCTTTTCGCCGGCAAGCTCCCGGACCGTTTCGCACAGCGCCATGCGGGCGGCGGACTTGCCCGCGTAGTGCATTTCAAACGACGAGTGCTGAGCCTTCAACTGGCGCAGGAAAGACAGCAAGGGTGTGATACCGATTCCACCCGCAACCAAGATGGAGTGCGCTGCGTCCGGAACAAGCTTGAAATCGCTCGACGGGCCGCGCACCTCCAATCGTGACCCTTCTGATACCTGTGTGTGCATGTATTCTGAACCGCCACGGCCGTCGGCTTCTCGCAGCACAGCAATCCGGTAAGCCGTCAGGTCCGCCGGATCGCCGATGAGAGAGTAGTGCCTCTCTTCTACCGCACCCCCGGAGAACGGAAGCATCACGCTAATGTGCGATCCGGCTTCATAAGCCGGCAGCATTTCGCCGGTCACGTGCCGCATTTCGAACGACAAAATACTCTCTGCTTCCTGTATCACTTTCGAAACCACTAACTCCATGGAAATCCCCTTATTGAGCAACCTTTGGATTGAAAGGCGAGTGATCGAGAAGCTCAGACTTTACGCCCGGGGGCAGCACGGGCTGCAGCCACTCATCAATGTGAAACACCAGGAAGCGGTGTGTTCCGCCGGTGGCGTTCACGGGGTCATCGCCATTGAATACGATCTCAGCCCTTCCCGTCAGCTGCAAGAAACGCCCATTTTCAAAATCCGGCACAACCAGCCCGGCCGATGGGTCCACAACCAAATTGCCGAAGGTATTGAACATACTGTTGCCGGCATAATCCGGAATGCGCACCGTTTCTCTGTTCAGCACTTCAATGAAGCCCGGGTTGCCCCCGCGGTGCGATGCGTCTGCGCCCTTTGTTGGATGTGCTGTCGAAATGAACAGCACATCTCCGCGTGTCAACAGATTCTGCTGCTCGGGTCCGAGCATCTTGCCGCGGTTAATCTCACTGTTCATTGGCGTGCCTGTCGCAACAGTTCTGACCACCCGGCGAGTAATGTACTTCGGGCAGTTTGGATAAGCCTCCCTGACGCTCAATTGCAGCGTGTTTTCCGCAGGCCGGCTGATCTCCCCGTTGATCCTGATACGGCGGCGGCTGCCCAGTTCAATTGCAATCATGCCAACCGCGGGATTCGCTTCAATGTTCTGCCAGAACGGATCATGCTCCTGTACCGCCACCTGCGAAAGATCCAAATGCACACTGCGGCCATCGGCCGATCTCATAAAGCCGCGCATTCCAAACAGCATCGAAGCCCAAAGCCGGCCCAGGCCATCGCGCGAACCAAACACCGTCATCGATTGCTGTGCCAGAAAGGGCCAGGCCCCGCCTATAATGCTGTCCGCAATCACACTGCCGTTACGCTCGGCAATGGACTCTTCACCCGCCAGCTTCTGGACCTTCAGCTCGCCTTCGTGGTATGGAGTCTGCATCCGATTTCCTCCAGGGAAAGGAAGCGGACAGCAGCCCCGCCGCTGGCCGCCCGCCTGCTAGAAGGTGAAGATGGAGTAGCCCTCGTTCGTCAGCCGGCGAAGGCTGGGGAAGCCGGTAGTTCCGGGGACCGCATTTTCTGTGAGCAAGTCGTAGCCGCTCTTTTCAACCTCCGCGCGAACGCCGAAAACGTCCGCGCAACCGCACGACACACCAGCGACCTTGTCCTTGACTGCCTGGTAGAGCGCGTGAGCCGGGTGGTCGGCCTTATCCAGCACTCCGGGCCAGCGGGTGCCTGCTGCTTGAAACAAAATGCTGACTTCATCGCCTTTCTGTTTGAAATCGTATGCGGCGGCGAGTGCGTTGACGACGCGACCCAAGGACTCTTCAGACCCTGACTTCGGGTCGGAGAGGATAACGATTGCGGACTTCATCTGTTTTTGGCTCCTGGTTGAATTGGTAGACCGATCTGTCTACAATGCATATAGAGTGTAGACAGATCGGTCTAGTTGCAGAAACCGCTATTTTTTGTTCAATTGGCATCTGAGTCGCTGGACGGGTTGCAATTTCGGTTTATCCAGGCCCATTTCCAGGGAGAATCGAGAGAACTGCTGAGATCATCAAAACGACAGCCGGGGGTGTCGAAATTAAAGAGGAAGCGTCAAATCACGAAGTGATTGAAAAGATCACGGAATCGTTTCAGGCTCATGGTTTCGAAGGCACAAGCTTGTCGACGATTTCAAAGGCAACCGGGCTTATCAAGGCAAGTCTCTACTGGCGGTTTCCAGCCGGAAAGGAGGAAATGGCCGAGGCGGCTCTCGGCTATGTGGATCAACAGTTTTCGAATCACATCCTAAAGCCGGCCGATGAGCCTGGACCGCTTCGCGAACGAATTCAACAAATAGCCCAGCGGCTTCGTGAGTTCTACGGCGACGGGAGGCGAGCCTGCTTGCTCGACACTCTCACGCTTGGCGGCAGCCCGCGCGCGATCCACAAGCATGCGCGGCTCTCGCTGGATCTTTGGGTCTCTCAATTTGAAAAGATTGCACGAGAGAAGGGGCTGGATCGTAAAACCGCGCGACTCGCTGCTGAGGACGCAGTTGCAGCGTTGGAAGGGGGCTTAGTGCTGGCACGAATTACTGGCGATAGAGGAGCTTTTCGGCGTGCAATTGAATCCCTGGAAGAGAGGTTTACAAAAGCTGCGAGGAGGAACTAAGCGTCTGGATATTGCCAGCGTGCCGAATTTCCTGAAGCAATTCGTCCAACTCGACTCGCAGGTGAATGAGTATCGGCAATGACATCTCTTCGTGCTATTCTGCGCGCAACCGCAGGATCATTTGCCGGAACCAGGGTTCTTTGTGGATCTCCAGATGCATCGATCTGCTCGGACTCTCCCAGGATTCGCTCCCGCATGATCCTATATCCAACGGCAGCGTAATGGGTCAGGTGTGCCGCGGCTGTGCCACTCCTCTACTTCCGTGACGCGGCAAATCAATACGTTACGCGAAGTTGCCTAAGTGCTTCCGTGCGGGCTCATTTTGAAGGCAAATGCTTGATTCTAGATCGTTGGCCCCTTCCGATTCGCCTTCCGAATTGCTGATCCGGCATCAGTCACCCCGACGTTGGACCGCTGAGAGTGCCGCGTCACGTGGCTTGGGCGGTGTGCGAAAGGTGCGCCGCAGACCCGAAGACCACTCCAGGGGAAGGCGGCGCGGCACCGGCATGATCGCCTGACCGCTGAGAATGTCCCCTTCTCAGAGGTCACAACCTTCCTCACTTCTTCGACTGCCTGCCCAAACCAGACAGCGGAGCCTTCCTACCACAGAACTTAAACTTCAGCCGGAAGAGTCATCTCCGTTGCGCCGAGCGAATTCCCCGGGGTTCGGGTCAAATTGGCGACTGTGGGCGCAGCCCTGAGTGCAGTCGTCGCCGCCGGTGCACGAAAGGAACGAAATGAATCGCTCAGTAATTAATCTGATAGCCGTCGCCGAGCGAAGTGAGCACGGCTACGCAGATGTTCCGCCTGGATCAATAAACGACGAAATCGAGAGCGAATTGGCCGCATTCGGCTACGCGGTTGCACTCAGTGACCGCCTGTGGGTCGGGGGTTACCGAGTTCACACGCCAGAATCGATCCAATTTGGGAACTATAGGCAATACGTGCCGCCGTCAATTTTCACCTGCGCGTCGTCCCGGTCTGCACATGTCCCCGATGCGCGTGACTTCGATCTGGAAGCCATCCTCGAAGTGCGCGGAGAGATCCCCACGAATTGACGATCATTGCGCTCTTGATTCCGCTTCAGTCCCTAACCAGCGGTCAGCGAGCGACGACCGCGACTTAACCTGGGCAACAGGCCTCAGCGTCGCTGGACAAGCACGACGCTGTGCTTCCTGCCCAACAACCACCGGTCGACATCTCTCCTCATTTCGACAACCTTGCCTGCTGCATTCCAAAGGAAAACCATGCCTACTCTTGAATTCTCTCCCTCGATTCGTGAAAGCGAAACCGTTACCTGCCGGCGCTGCAACACATGCCAATACCCGAGGGACGGTAACTGTGTCCGTTGCCATTGCTCTCTCGGTGTCGAATACGTATCTTTTCAAATCGGTACTCTGCTCGATCCGCGTCCAGAGGATCACTCCAAGCAACTCGCTCGCTGGATCGGCGTGCTGCTCCGGAGCGTACGCAAGCGGCGCGGTCTACGCCAATCCCAGCTGGCATCGATGCCACCCGGAATCGACCGGAGTTACCTATCCAAGACAGAATGCGGGCTTGCGCTTCTACCCTTAGGCAGACTTCTGCCCCTCGCTCGGTCCCTGGGTCTGACCGCCGTAATCCTGCGGTTCGAGGCGCCCGGGCCCCTGGCAGTTCCGAAATCGAGCTGCCGTCGTTAACCCTGACGGTCTTTTATCCAAAGATGTGCTCAGCAGGAACAATCCAAAGTACCCATTCGCATTCTGGGCCGGCGTTTCTCTCCGACAATCGGAAAAGCGGCCGGGTTCGACGATATTGACGGCCTAGAAAGGAATCATCGAGTGGAAACGAACAGCGACAACACGCCGGACGATGGAGCGAGAGAGGAGAGGGGCGACCGAGCATTTGATTTCTGGAGTGACGAAGGTGCCAGGCTCTTCAACGAGATGGCGGACGAGGGAAGCGCCTACACTCCGGCAGATGCCCATCCCTCTGAGGACTTCGAGGCTTATCTCGAGGACGAACGATGCGATTATCTTGATCCGGAACTATGTGACCCAGACGAAGAAACTCTGCCGCCTGGCGAGATGGAGCTGATCTTCGAGAACTCCTACATAATGTAGGCCACCGCAATCTCGAAGCCGGACCGGGCAGAAACGCACGGAATGGGCATCTCGCCTCAAAGGATTTTGCAGCAGGTCACTACGCACGATGCCGCGAATATCCTTGAAAACAACCACTGGAGACACTAAATGAAAACTTTGATCTTTCGTATCATGTCCACCTGCCTGCTCAGTGCCGTCGCCCTCACAGGGTGCGCATCCAGGGGATCGGAGTTCCTCGGCAGATGGGTTAACACGAAAAATCCAAACGATACGTTCCAGGTCATACGGAACGGCGACGAATACCTCATCGTCAGCCAGGATCAGAAGCCTGGAGTCGGAGCTATCTATAAGGACGGAACTCTTGAGGTTGAGGGAGCGCTCCTGTCCACGAACCTCACCTATGTCAGGCGGACCGACACCATTTTGGCACCGGGATTCTTCGGGCAGGTCGAGTACAAGAGACAAAAATGAACGGGCCGGGACGACTCTCGGCCTGGCTGCAATTCTCTCCGGCCGAGAGCGGCCCGTGAATACTCTCTCGAACATCCAGCCAGGATGGCTCAGCATCTGTAGATTTCAGTTTTTGCGAAGGAGTACCGATGGATGGAATCAAATTATTTCTCCGGTTACCAATCACTGCACAAGCCGCTGTCATTTGCTTTTCCGCGTGCGCATCTTGCCTGCTTGTGATCCTTCTTGCCGCACCGCGGCGGAACTGCTTCTTCTTGCGCTGGCGCCCAGAAACAAGGTTCCTCGCTCTGCTGGTCTCGCCGGTGCTGCTCATTATCTGGCCCATCGTGCTCTACGGGTGGTTCTTGAAATCCCGGGGAATAGAACCGGACGACCTGGAATTTGGCGACGATTGAGACTCGACGTACAACACAACCTGTCTTTCTGCGTTCGCTCTTCCTGCCTTTGCCTAGGCCGCCGGAGGAGGACCTATCTCCGTTCCACTCGAAAGGAGTCGTTCTTCGTTTTCGTCAAAAGTGAATCTCGGTTGGGCGCGAAAGAAGACTGTACCTGCGCAGCGTCTTCTCCGACTCCTGAAGTCGAATCCTTAGACGGTTCTCACCGTAGAACGAGTTGAACAGCTCACGAAACGTTTTTCGGACAGGAATCGATCGCCTGTGTTACACACCGTGTCTCCAAAGAAGAGAATATGGCGCATCCGTGGCGCAAGTGGCCGATAGCCTGAAGGCAGAATGTCAGCCAGTCCAACATGCCCCGGGGCACGAACATGCTTAGGGAGTTGCTAGCCGGAAATCGTCGAAAGGAGGGTCCGCATAGGTTGACGGACGGTCTTTAGAACGCCCCTGCTCGTCTTTACGGCTGCGGGACTGGCAGGGGCGACATGATTGCGATAGCTCAATTTGGCGGCGCATCTTGCGATTGTGACAGTGAGCAATGAGAATAGAGCCTGGCGGACGAGGAAATTCGATTCGAAGCAATAACAAGAACAGCGTGGCACATTTGGACAAATAAATTATCCCCGACAGACTTCTCGGACAAATAATATGTCTGCTGGACAAATTTAATTGTCCCTGCACATATGGCCATCGTTTGGACTTTCCAGCCGGGATATCAGCTTAGCGTGTAGAACTGTGCGACATTGCGGAATTTCTGCTGCCGCGCGGCCACCAGGGCATCGATGGGCAGTGCCCTGAGTTCGTCGAGT